>Ga0209342_10003593_pt1 | contig 16318 bp, 24 predicted proteins | sample RifCSP16_2_FD_184023 | JGI IMG/M metagenome (GOLD analysis project Ga0209342, IMG submission 184023) | Soil microbial communities from Rifle, Colorado - Rifle CSP2_sed 16_2 (SPAdes) (version 2) | ecosystem: Environmental > Terrestrial > Deep subsurface > Rock core/Sediment | place: Rifle... | reverse complement strand
TATCAGACAGACCTATCAGACGCTGAATGGCAAAGAATAGAGTCTTGTGTTCCGAAACCAAAAACAAAACGTGGCAGAAAGCGTGAACATCCCTACCGAGAGATCCTGAATGCCATCTTTTATCTGCTGCGTTCAGGTTGTGCTTGGCGAATGCTGCCTCACGACTTCCCGCCATGGAAAACCGTTTACCACTATTTTCGCCTCTGGCGCCTTAATGGAACTTGGGAATGTATTAATGCCAGTTTACGGACAGAAATAAGGACAGCAGAAGGCAGAAATCCAGAACCAAGCGCAGCGATTCTGGACAGTCAATCCGCTAAAACTACGGAAACACCTGGAGTGCGCGGTTATGATGCAGGTAAAAAAGTGAATGGACGTAAACGTCATGTATTGGTAGATGTTATTGGGCTACTGCTGATGGTTGTAGTTCATGCAGCGAACATCCAGGACCGAGATGGTGCTATGCTGGTTTTGGGAAAAGCTTTGGGAAAATTCTCTCGTCTACAATTGATCTGGGCTGATGGCGGCTATGCCGGAAAGCTAATTGACTGGACAAAGCAATTCTGCAACTGGATACTGGAAATAGTCAAGCGTAGCGATGATGTCAAAGGTTTTCAGGTTCTTCCGCGCCGATGGGTAGTGGAACGAACATTTGGATGGCTGAACCGCTATCGAAGGTTAAGTAAAGATTATGAAGGGTTACCTGAAACCAGCGAGTCAATGATTTATGCTGCGATGAGTCACCTGATGGTTAAGCGGCTATCACGCATTCAAGCTTCAAGTCAATGAAGGAATATTCAGACAAGCTCTTAGTAAAGACTCGTTTTGGATATGCATTTTAATTTTCCTCATACTTTCTCGCAATAGATTCCATATTATTTAGGCGATGATATTCATTTTACAATATTTAAAGACTTGTCATCAAGTCGATCTCCAGCGCATCCAGCAATCGAGACAGTGCAATGCCGTATGTCCAATTTTCCTGAGCGTAGCCTGTACGCAATTTTTCCTGCCATCCACCCCATAGAAGACCGATCGGGTTCAGTTCTTCATTGTCTAATACAATCAGGCTACCACTGTCTCCATGTGTAGAAAACGGAATATTGTTATCCCCAATAATCAACAGATCCGTATAAGCTGTAGCATCTTTATCATCAATGAATTCGTATCCGAATGCAACTATAGTTCCACGACGCAAACCTGTAGTACGCCCGACACGCAGCACCCTCCTGCCAATTATCGACATATCATCGAATGAGATATTTTTCACCGGACCCAGCTCACCAACACCCATCATTTGAGGATTTATATCGTTGAAATTGGGTTCCAGTTTGACAAAGGCGCAATCTGCCCTTACGAACGCTTTTGGCTCATCAACATATTGCCCATACCACTCTTGATCTTCAACATATTCTATCACTTTCTCGGTTGTACCTATGTGAGTCCCCCAGGGAACTGGGTGGTATATCTTTTGTCCGTGTTCAATACCAACATGCTGGTTAGTCAAGAACCCCATGTCCCCATCTGTACGGCTTTTGGCAAAAGCGCCAAGTGTTCCAACACTGTATTCACCTTTATCCTGATTAATCCAATGAGAAATCTGTGACCCAGACCAAACCTTATCAGCCCATCCACGCAGTTGTTCAGCTAATTCATCTTCTGCTCGTGGCACTTCTTCCTCGGTTTTAGCCTTACCCCCTTCCACCACATCCAGCGCGCACCATAGATCATCTGGTCCTTCCAATTTTTCAGGTATCATCTGCCCCTCAGGAATCCACCTGGGATTGATTTTTTGTGGGACAAATACGATAATTGCAGGTTGTTTGCTCAATGGTTGTCCAGTTCTTTTCTTGAATCCAAGCGCAGTACCAAGGTTATGGTTTATGGATTCCAAGAATTCTCTGTTATGTGCACGTATGCGCATCAGATCTTTTAAAGATTTAGCTTCCGGCATAGAAATTTTCCTCCCTTTTCAATTCCACTCTTTATTTTAACCACTCATTTTTCAATGTCATAAAGTCATGACATGATAATAACTCATAATTTGGCTCTGATTATATTTATACCTACTTGTCATTTTATAAATAAACATATCTATTTTTGGACAAGCCTGCAAATTGAACTCAAAAGACAACATAGCAGGAGTTTGGTTCAATGATGGGAAAGTTTGGAATGATTTCAGGCAGTATAGAAATAGGTGAGACAATAATTACCGCTATGTAAATGCCAATAATTCCGAGAGGTAATTTACATCAAAACCGGAAAGCTTGTTCATAGGATTGGTTTATCCTGCACCACAGCCAGCCAGCAATTCAAATTGTAAACCACGTCGATGAAACTACCACCCCTCCACAAACGCAGGATGAAACCTCCTGTAGCTCTCATGCACCTGCTCGAAATCCTCCCCGACCTTCTCGTAATGCCGTTCCTTGACCGTCATAGTATGCCCCGCAGCAACAGCAGATAATTTCCTGCTCCCTCCTGCATTATCGTGATGCCTTTCACCTGCTTCACGCAGCGCCATGCAGGTAACAAGATGCCTGGGATGGATCTCTCCTGTCCTGGTATCGTAGTACTTCACGTCTTTCTGGATTCCCAGGAGCTTCGCATAGTAGTTAATCCTGTCCTTAAACCATGCCATCGTGAGCTTATTCCCGTCAGCATTCACGAAGATGCAGCCTTTCTTGCGGTTGCTCACGACCGTTTTAAGCATCAGGTTTGTATTCTCGGTAAGAATAACGGTGCGGGGTTTTGATGGAAGGTAAATCTTTTTGTGCCTGTCGCCTTTCACGGGCGCAGTCTTCTGTTTAACTCGAACAGCAGTCACCAGCCTCTGTTCCCTGTCCCAGTTCTCTATCAGCAAATTGAGTACCTCAAAAGGACGGAGCTGCGTTTCATAGATGATCCTGAAGAACAGCTTTTCCCTCAGAGGTATCTGGGGCGAGGTGCAGATCGCTCTGCATTCCTCAACATTCATCCCTCGATCCAGCAGAGTCTGATCAGCCAGGAGTAACTTACCATTTGTGATTCGGGTTGATTTTTGCGTTAAAATTGCCTGTTTTACCATAGGAGTTCACACCTTTACTTACCATTTTTGGTATTAAATGGTAAGTGATTATGCATCGTTCTTGATATTCCCTTCACTTTCATACCACTCGCACGGCATTGAATGAACATAGATTTCTTTTTCAGGGACTCCTGCACTGATATAGTCCCTGCCTTTTATTTCCTTTCCGCACTTCGCACATTTCATGTTTTTTCTTCCTTTTCATTTTCCTTTTTTATTTCTTTCCTGAGGTAAAGAAATATGCAAGGTTTTGTAAAATCATTGACGTTCCTCGTAGAAGTAAAGCTATGCGCTGTTTTTCATTCCAACAACTTTTGTACAATCTCCTCTGCTGCTGGTTCTACTTCTTTTATGAGCTTTTCAAATTCCTTTTCTCCAAGTTCTTCCATCAGGTTGCTGTCTGGTGACAGCAACGTTGGTACAGGGCCGATCTGATAGAATATCTGTTACTTTTTTATTGCCGGTTTTGTACCTTTGTAGGATTGTACCCTATTTTCCGATGGCGACCTGACCTGTGATATCTTTAATTGAAACATTGCCACCTGCTGTTATTCCAGCATCACCGACAACATTAGTTTCACTCATTGCAACTATACTTTCAAAGCAATATCGAAAGCCCTAATTTACCAAGTATTTTAATTATTTTTCCAGTCCACTCCCATTTAGATACTTTCTCAATGGTGTCACCTATGTCACCTACTTCTTTTATCGTATCGATTGTACCCTCAAACCGACTCTTGATTTTAGAGGCATCTGGCTCTTCTTTTTTAGCTTCTTTAATCGCAGCAGTTAGATCACCGTTGACTGTTGCCATTGTTTCAGCAGAAAGGTTTAATCTGGCTATTTCTTTTTGAAAATGAATTAGGCTCTCCCTAAGTTCTTCCTTATCCGAAGAGGATAATTTCTGTATTTGCGTAATATTTTCCCCTATCGCAACCTGGCTGCTGACATTATCAATGATCACATCTCTACCAGCAGTTATTACAGTGCCACCTGTTACCTTATTGTACTTCTTCATTTCTTCTTCCGTCATCTTTTTCAATTTTTCTAATTCTGGTGTTTCGGGAATTTGCTTGGATATTTCATCTATTAATTTTGTATTCAAAATTGTTTGTATTTCCGTATTCAAAGAAGAATCAAATGACATTAGTGTAACCTCCCATAAATTTCGGAATTCTCCGTACATTTTCTTCGTTGAATCGAAGATGAGACGTAAGGTAGTCTGTTGTGTCTTTGTTAATCCTTTTGCTTCGTTTACTTCTACCTTAAATGTTTCCATTTCTGCTTCTAATTTTATAAGACGTTCTTTCTCTTGTTCAAGTTTTGTTTGCACAGATTTTTTAAGCTCTATGAGATTGAGAAAAAAATCATCAAAGATTTCTTCTTTCATTGTTTTTCCTTCCTTTTTTTCTATTTATTTCCTTCCATGGGTATTACTAAGATTTAATTTTTGTATCTATATAATTTTTTGTACATGTATGGTGATGTATGCACATGCGCCAACATGCATGTATGCGGCCCTTATCAATATGCACATATACGCTATTGAAGCGAAGCACTTAAACCGCTTTGTTTCCTGTAATAGGCCCTCAGGTAGTAATTGAGAAAAAACAACGCTAAGCAAAAACCTCACTTGTGAGGGTATCACGGTCATGCCCTTAGTTCATTTATTCCTGTTTGTACAATCGCAATGTATAGAGCCTTTTTGCCAGCTCTATATGCCTGCGATCTCTCAGGCCTGCAGGAGATCTCCGACTGGATCCTGTCAGGTCCTGGCTAAAAATCTAACCCAGATGTGAAAGAATGCAACTGGTTGTTTGCACAAACGTACATGCAGATACGGCTTTCGTTGCGCCATAGCTTAACAGCTTGCACACTTTGAGGGCGCGATCCAAATTAACATTTCATTTTTCTGCAAGTTTTTCCAAGATTTTCTCAAGACGCTTATTATGCTCTCTTTGCTCTGAGACAAAAGAACTTAAAGTCTCTTTGATTTCTGGAAGAGCCGAAGTATCCCCCTTGATCTCTTTTAATATTCCAATCCCCACATCCAGTTTTCTGCTAATATCTGCAAGCTCATCAGTGTATAACCTCAAAAATCTCTGAGGTAGAAAGATTCTTTGGGTTATTTCCTCTTTTTCAATGTCTTCAATTGCTGCCCCTTTCTGGACTCCCCTAAACCTCACCTCATCCAAGAACTCATTGATAACAGCGTCATCACCGCAGCAAACCATCTTAACGCTGCCATCAAGATCATTAAAGGCATAACCTCTCAGGTCATGGAACCTTGCAATTTCCTCTATAAGCGTTCTGAAGCCCACATCCAGGACTTTTCCAGTGACCATTATGTTATAGCATTTCTGGGCGTTTTTCGAGTTTTGAGATTTGATCATGCTGTAGCCTCTATTGATTTTCCAACCTTTTTAATGCTTATCTTCGCACTCGATATGCTCCAAATCCCTCTATCTTCCCGTACTACTTTCCCAGAAGCTTCGAGATACCTTAAGCGTCCGTGTATATGCTCGATGGTTTTACCAAGCTCTTTAGCTATGGTGGTGGGGCGAGAACGTGGATTTTTTCTAAGATATACCAGTATTTCTTCATCTACTGTCATTCATTCCTCCAATCCATAATATAAACTTCATAATATTAATACTTCTGGTTTATCTAAGATGGAGTAAAAAAGGTACTTTTTGAAAGAGAATCGCTATGCATAGCTGAAGATATCTATATATACTATGAACTTCATAGTATGAATCGATGAGCATGTACCCCTGCGGTGTTTGCAGCACCCAGAGGCGCGGCTCAACCTATTACGGAGGTTGAACATGACAAGAGATAGAGAAAAATGTATTAATGCCTTTCGTAAGGCGAGAATCGAAGGCGAAAAACTGCTTTCCCAGGGAAAGATCACATGGGAAGAATTCTGTTTTGTAATGCTTGGTTTTGAGCAAGATCTCAGAGATTCGGGGGTTCATCTATGAACTCCCCTTTTGAATACGTGGATCTGGATCTGCAGCATGTGGACGAAGGCACTGCGGAAAGGGCTGGCAGCGTCCAGGTAGATAGAGCGAGCGGGGGAGGGTTCACAGCAATCTCCCAGGCAGTGCCAGGGGTCTGCTACCAGGTTGACCTGCTCCACAGCTCAGGATACTGCAACTGCCCTGACTTCGTTTACAGGAAGGCGAAGCTGGGGAGACCGTGCAAGCACATAGTGGCACTGAACAGGTTTCTGGGGGGGAGAGTATGAAGGCAGATACCAGCTTTTCCCGGAAGCTGAGAGCAGGCTGGACAAAAGATGAGCTGATGAAATACTACGCCATGACAGAGGTGCAGTACGATAAGGTCGTTGAATCGCTGGAAGCTATCAGTAAGGCGAGCACGGGGGCGGTATAATGGCAGAGTGCAAATCCTGCCCCAAAATTTTTTCGGGGAAGTGCTCTGCCTGCCCTGATCATCAGGCAGAGCTTGCAGAGTATTTCGGGAATATTGAAAAGCGCATCAGAAGCGTGATTTCGCTTTCTGATGAGATGGGCGCATGAATCCGAATATGAATCTGAAGAGTGGAGGCTGAAACCGTGGGGAAAAAAGCATTTCAGTTTACAGCTTCACAGATCACGCTGGAGACCTGCGGAGAGTGCAGGGCTGTTCCCCACTGCAGGCAGATCAAAACGATATTGAACCAGCAGCGCATTGGATTCAGATGCCCTGTGAAGCCTAAATGGAGGTGAGATGATGCCGACAGCGTCTGAATATGAAAATGGTGAGCTTGTGGATTCCTATGATCTGGGCGAGGCTGAATGTCCTGTTTGCGGGTATCCTGTGATCGGGCATTTCAAGAGCGGTGTGCTTGTGGAAACAGAGCCGTGCCAGGGGTGTGAGGGGGAGGAATTGAAGGGAGATCGAGTAGGAGACGGAAAGAAGAGTTTCCTCATCTGAAGGAATGGTGCGGAGACCTTCTCTGGGCGCCGGGTTGCTTTCACAGTTCTGTCGAGAATGGAGGGAGGTGGCGGAAAAGTATATTGAAGGACGGGACAGAAAAACAGATGGACAAAACAAAAAACCAGTTGGCTGAGGTTTATTAACAGGCCTTGGAATAGTCCGAGGTATGTGACTGAATGCGATAGGGTGTTCTCGTGCACCCATTAGAAAATCTTGAATCAGTGTAGCAATCGTGGGCTAAAAATGGGGCTCAGATATAACTCTATAATACTTGTCATAAAATAAAAATTAATCCAAATTATTATTAGATGATTGATCCAAAGTAGATAATTTATCATCCAATAAATTAATTTTTTTTCTAAGTTCTTTAAACATAGAAACTAGTTTAATAATATCCTTTTTTTCAGAAATTTGACGTATATCTACATCGTAGTAAATTATTTCTCTATTTAACCAACTTGAAGAGCCGACAGAAAAATACTTCTCATGTATAATTCCAATTTCATGTGGATTCAGAGTGGGTTTCCCAAACTCTGATTCTTTGATTTGTTCTGTCATATAGTAATTTATCTCTTTTGATTGGGAAGAATTATTAGATCTATCACTAAAAATAAAAGTTCCTATCCATAATTTTGGGTTATCATAATTGATCCAAAGTTTTAAAAAGTAGACAACATCAGGTAATTTTGATTTCAGGTCTTTTTCAGTCCAAGCAAACCCATAATATGTTGGTATCCAAGAATGTGGTGAATCCAACTTGCGACTTGTTCCGTCTCTTTCAATGCGATCTTCAGATACAATTAAATGTTCAAAATCCAGTTTTTTTAATTCAGAATCCAACTCTGAAATCAAATAAGAAAACTGTTCGCTAATCTGTCTTAATTTATCCAGATATTGTTGAGAATTCATAAATTCTCCAGAGTAAATATTTCTAAAACCTTCGAATCCCATAAATCCTTTGTTTTCCAATAATTCTTTCAAATCGCTTAACCATCTTTTTGTAGAATTATCTTGTTCTTTTTGTAGCGTTCCCCTGAGGAAGATATAAAGTTTTTGCCAAGAAGTCCAAAAGATATTTATTGAATATTTATTCTTTTGTTTTATTAAAATTTGGGGATAATCGAAATCGCTTGTTATACATACTAAATTGAATTGTTTATCTTTCGCTTCCTTTAAACCTTGTATTATTTCACGTGATAATTGAGTCTCATCATCCCCCAGATTTGATAAATATTTAGCCTCTATGACTATAAAATAACCTGGCATATCAATAACAACATCTGGTTCAGTTCCGTCTTCAAAACTTGGCCAAAAGGAAAAATCAGCTTGTTCAACATAAACAGGATCAATTATTAAACCGATCAATTCTAACCATGGCTTCAAAAATAGACTCCTGTCACAATTATTCATAATGCCAAAAACATTTGATGTTAGAACATCCTCTGACCTCGTTGCATCGGACGGTAATTTGCCATGTAGTTCTGCTTGTAACATTTTTTTCAAATACTAATTTATTTCATATTGATAAAGCCTTGCGCCTAACCTCGCATATACAAAGATAATCGAGATCTGGAGAATTAGCAAAGATATTGAGTATTTTGGGAAATAACCGCATTATAGCATTTGTTCCGTGCCCCTCTTATCAAATATAAACCAACAAATTAGCGATAGAACCCTCATGCACCCGCGCCGTGCTGCCCCTTTTTTCAAGTTCGAGGTATGTGACGAACATCAACCCAGATGCCCCTTTTTCAATAATGAACGGCCTTTCTTGGCAAGTATGATTTCGGTTAAATGTTAAATCAGTTAAACATTTTACACTTCTACAGGTCTATCGCTGAAACAGATTCCTTCTTATCCACAATCTCCTTTATCTTATCTCCATGAGTCGCCCAGGCTGCCCTGATGCACCACCGCAGGGCCTCTGAAGTATTATCCGTTCCGAGCATCTTTTTGACCAGATCCACTTTTTCAGCTTCTTCGTCTGTGAGCTTTGCAGCTTTAATGACGGTGACTTTCGCTGCGGTACTGGCGCCTCTGGGCTGTTGTTGCGATTTCCCAAGCAATGAGATAAAGTTTAATCACCTTATTCTTATATTCACTGGAATAAAGAGACATTGATGCCAGATTCTACACTTATTGACAATATCAAATGCTTTGAATGCGGTGAACATGTTCCTTTCGAGAGCCTGGAAGAGCATATGATCAGGTTTCATGGTTATATCAAGTGTTCACTATGTAACCAGGTTTTCAGTCTTCAAAGGTTAGATGAACATAATAACCGCTATCATCAGCTCAAAGAATATAATACTACTAATATATTTAAATGTGTCGAATGTAATGCCGAAGTATCACTTCTGGAATATGGAAAACATCTCCTCCTAAAACATGATTTCGCTGAATGCGGTATTTGTGGAATATTATGCTCGCAAAAAACTTTTGAAAAACATATGATGGAATCCCATAGGCGGGCAAAATGTGATGTTTGCCAAGATTATTCCGAGAATTTAGAGGCACATCTTCTTGAGAAACACGAAAAAACAAAATGCACTGAATGTGAATTGTTGATAAATGCACAGGCTATCTTATCCCATCTAAAAGAAATTCATGGATACGTAACATGTGAGGTATGCAGAACACCAGTAAATCCCAGTGGTATACAAGATCATATGCACGCTCATGATATGTCGATGTGTCCCACCTGTTCAAGCTTTTATTCTAATCAGGTTCTTGAACGGCACCTACTGGAAAGCCACAATAAAAAAATCTGTCCTAAGTGCGCTGATTTAATAGAGAGCGAGAGTTTAAATGAGCATATGAGAACAATTCATTTTCATGTTGAATGTGAAATATGTGGCGTTTTGAAATCGCCGGTTATGATGGACTTACATTTAAAGGAAGTTCATGCATTTCAGCAGTGCCCGAAATGTGGGGTAGTAATGGAAGAAAAGAAGCTTAATAAGCATATGAAAAACGTTCATTAGAAATATATTCAATTATTTGTAAATAATCATTGTAATTTATTCAACAATGAAAATGAAACTGTGCTCCAGATTGATCGAGCCCCCTAAATATATACCATGCACCCGCCGCTCTGAACGGAGCTTTTATTACAAGGCAAATATAATACCCATACAGAAGGGTCGAAAAAATGAACAAGGAGAACGAAACAGAGGCTGAAAGAGAATGTGAACGGTGTTGTCCTGACTGTCCTATTAAAAATGACGATGATAACATTCAGCGATGAAGACCTGTTGTATCTTGACAAAGAGCAGGACAATCAATTACGTTCCATAAGACAGACAATAGATAGCATAAAAGCAAAAGGTGAAGCCTCATTTTGTAAAAAGTGTGGTCACATAATGCAATATTTCACCATTGGAAATGCAAAGCTTCTCCAGTGCGGTTTCTGTGGAAATCGAATCGCTGAAATGGTAAAGAGCGATTAGTTCTCTATTAGCTCTTCCCAGAATAGCCTGATTCATTCAGTTCCAGGAATAAAGAAGATGTGCTTTTTCCTGATTGTACAATCTGAACCTTTTCATCCACTCTGCAGCCATGCGATCTCACAGACCTGCAGGAGAGCTCTGGCTGGATCCTGTCAGATACTGGCTGAAATCCTAACCCAGATGTGAAAGAATGCAGCTCCTGGATTGCACAAATGTATAGAGTTTCAGCAAAGTTCGTTGCATTCCCATCATTATCTCTCTTGTGGAAAGATTGAAATAATAACATTGCAGAATATATATCGGGAGTCATTATGAAATCCGTAGTTATGAAACAGCTTGATGAAAAAATCGAAGAAATTGCAGATGTACTTGTTTCTCTGGGCTTGAACAGATCTATCGCAAAGACGTTGAGTTATCTTCAAAATCTAAAAGAGACTACATCAATGGATCTTGAGAGATTGACAGGATTACACCAGTCTGAAGTAAGCATCGCTATAAAAGAGCTGAAAGAACACCAATGGATAAGCGAACGGGAAGGCAAAAACCCAGGTAAAGGCAGACCGTATAAGATATACTCACTCAAGAAGGATTTTAAAGAGATAATCGCTCACTTTGAAAAACAAAAGATGAAAGAATTTAATGAGATACAATTGAAAATTAAGCGATTGAAGGAATTGATTGCTCTCATGGCCTGGCCGGAAACGATCGGATATTCTGGGGAGGCATCTATCAGCGCATAATGCGTCTTTATTTTTTCAGTTGTCTTTTGAGTTCCGTAGGAAATCATGTGTGTAAAATACGCTTCCTTAGGAAAGTCTCTGGGCGCCGAGGTGATTTCATGGAAGTGTAGGTCATGGGTGGGAAGTTGTCCAGAAATATATTGAAGGATAGGACAGAAAAACTGACGGACAAGATGAAAAATCGATAGGCTGAGGCTTATTTACAGGCTATGGTACTTAAGTCCTGGTATGTGACAGGATGGGGGATTCATACTCGCTTTGGTATTCAAAATCCCATAAAACCTCAACCCTTAAAAAACAGGCGCATATCAAATACTAAAGACTTCATCAACACAATTCTTAAAGATGTTAACTTACATAAAAAGAATCATACCATTAATTATTCAGGGGTGTAAAATATGAGTAATGTAGAGTCTGCAGTTTTATGCTTTAAAGAAGGTTTTGCATGTTCCCAGGCATTGGTTTCAACATATGGAGTACCTTTAGGTTTGGATCGTAAAAACGCATTGAAAATTTCAGGTGTTTTTCGGGGTGGCATGGCTCATATGGGTGAAACATGTGGAGCAGTAACTGGCGCTTTCATGGTCATAGGACTGAAATATGGAAATATTGAAGTTAATGATGAAAAGGCAAAAGAAATGACAACCAAACTTGCAAGAGAATTTGCAGATAAGTTTAAAGCCCTTAATGGTTCGATTCTCTGTAGAGAATTGCTTGGTTGTGATATTAGTACTCCAGAAGGAATGAAACTTGCAAAAGAGAGAAGGCTTTTTGAGACTGTTTGTCCAAATTTTGTACAGAGTGCAGCAGAGATTATTGAGGAAGTGGTATAATGGAAGCAGTTAAAAAAATAGGCAAATGCAATAGACATGAAGCAGATATGAAACCTGAATTAAATATTCTACAGCATGTGCCTGCCCTTTCAAAATGATATGCGCCTGAATAAAATATTATAATCCAATATTCAGATGAGAATCAAACTTCCTGAGTATCCTCTCGATGCCTCCAACTTTAGCGAAGTGACTGTTCTCATGCGCTTGTTCTCATACACTCATAAGGCGTTATACAAAATTCCGAACCCCTGCCCTTGAAACAATGAGATTATTAAATACTGGGTGATAATATGATATGGTAAATTGGATAACAATGGAAATTAGATACCCTGAAATTGGTATTTGTGGACTTTCTTGCAGACTTTGCCCTCATTATCATGCTGAAGGTGCAAGCAAGTGCGGTGGATGTAAAACCGAATCCAGAATATGTGTTGGTTGCCCTTTTATCACTTGTGCCTTGAAGAAAAAAGGAATTGAATTTTGCTGGGATTGTGAAGAAAATGAAACTTGTGAAAAATGGATGAAGCATAGAGAAGCTGGGAAAAAAGTCGATTCATTCAAGTGCTATCAAAAACTTGAATATGATATTGCATTTATTCAAAAGAATGGGGTAGATGAGTTTGAAAAAATGCAGAAAATTAGAGAACACTTGTTAAAAGAGATGTTGCGGGAATTTAATGAAGGGCGTTCAAAAAATTATTACTGCATTGCAGCAACGGTTTTAGAGATGGAAGAATTGAAAGATGCATTGAATAAAGCAAGGGAAGACTCTAATGGATTAGAAATTAAAGATAAATCTAAGGTTCTTCATTCAGTATTGGACGAGATTGCTGAACGAAAGAACTATTGGTTAAAGTTGAGAAAATGAAAACGGTCTTTTGTGGGATTTGGAACTCTGCGGTTGCTTCGCAACCATGCCATTCAGGTCACACAACAGCGGATAAAAGGCATTTTTTGACTATCCATCCGAAAAGATGAGGCATAGTTTATATAGGATGTAGCCGTCTACGTATACGTAACCCTGAGGGGAATATCAAAATATGAATATCTTTTGCATTGCAAATAATAAAGGCGGTGTTGCTAAAACCACCAGTGCAGTAAACATTTCCTACGCCCTGGCAAATAACGGCTATAAAACCTTGATTGTTGATACCGACCCACAATGTAACTCTACTTATTCCTTACTTGGAAATCTGGATCAGTCAAAAACGCTTTTTGAAGTCCTTCTGGATAATCTTCCAATTGAACAAACAATTATTCCGACAAAAAACAAAAACCTGTTTCTTGTCCCCTGCTCAATTAACTTAAGCGCAGCAGATTTAATGCTGGCTTCAGCCCATGGACGGGAAAGAAAGCTGGAACGAGCGATCAGGCCGATAAAGGATTTATATGATTTTATTATCATTGATACTCCCCCGCACCTGGGTGTTTTGACAGTCAATGCGCTCATCGCCTGCACTGATGTCTTGGTTCCTTTCTCGCTGACTACCTACTCACTTATCGGTGTCGGCATTCTAGAAAAGACCATGCAAGAACTCAGAGATAATCTTGATGTGAAATTGCCAATTTTGGGAGTTTTCGCATGTATGGACGATCACACAAATATCAATAAAAACGTACTGCAAGCCATTAAAGGCATGTTTAAAGAAAAAGTATTTGCAACCGTTATTCCGAGAAATATTGCACTTGAAGAAGCGCATAATCAAACTATGTCTATTTTTGATTATCAACCAGAGAGTAAAGGCGCCAAAGCATACGAAGACTTAACCAAAGAAATATTAGAGCGGGTGAAGTTGAACTATGGGAAATAAAAAAGCATTTATCAATCCACTCACCAGATCAAGCGAAGAAGATCTAAATATTCCACCAACGCCAACACCTTCGGTAACATCTGAACCAACAGGCGACCTCCCTGCCCCGAAGGAGTATATATCACTCAGGAAACGTGGCGATAAAGCCTTTGAAAAAACGCATGAGCGCTTTACTGGCTGGATGGATAAACAATTAAAGCAACAACTTGTAAACCTTGCTCAAGACAAAGGCGTTTCGAAAACTTCTCTCTTAAATGAAGCGATTGCAGACCTGTTAAGAAAATACATGCAGAAGTGAAATATACCGCTACGTTTGCGTATATGTATACGTAAACGTTTACGTATTTTCTAATTGCATCAGTTTCTTATTTTTCTCCACAAAACGAACCGTTAAGAGTGGACGTAGACGTATACGTTGATGTATAACAAGATTCGTTCCAATAAGAGGTTCCAAGATCAGCCGCCTTCTCCTCACAACAAGTGACCGAGGAATATTTTCCGAATGCATGAAGATCCATAAGGTCCATAGGTATGCGATTTGAGTATCACATAATACCCTGTGGACAGATTTTTTCTGCAGAGCTTACAGGTGCCCCTCTCCTCCTGCTTTACGATTTTGGGTTTTTCAAACTGAAGATCTGAGGCCTGTGGAGTTATCAAATAGGTCTCTTCAGTTCGCTGCAAAAGCTTCTCTTTTTGGGCGGTCTCCAGGATTTCGTCAATTGTATTGTAGTCTTTCGAAATCAAATTGTAAAGCAAATCCCGTATTTCAATCGGTTTTAATTCAATAGCATCGAGTGCAGAAATTAACTCCAAGCCAGCATTAATTTTTGGATTTAACTCTTGCATGCTTTTAACCATTTGTCACCAGTTCATATTTGCAGCTATATCTGCTACATGAACTCAATGTTCTTTGTTTCTTTCAACATTTTAACATCCCTGAATCCTGGAGGTCTTCTGCCGACATGGAGAATGGGATCTTACGATGCAGCCAGGTGAGAGGTTTGGTGTCCGGGGGAAGGAGAGAGGAGACTGAAACTAGAGAGTAGTTGAAAGAGAGGTGATTTTCAATGTTTCAAGAAACAATTTTATGCGTCGAAATGCCAATAAACAGACAATGAAACCAAAGAAATGCTGTTACATGGACAGAGACTGCACACCAGCATGTGTGGCATACAGTTCTGTAAGCGAATTGAGTGAAAGTTTAAAAGAATTGGGTATGAATAGTATGCATTGTATGCGCCTTATTTTGGATCTTACCGACTTGATGAGAGCGATGAACTCGGAAGATTTTGAAGCTGAAGAGGCACCATAAGGGACAGGTTTTCAATAGCGATTGCCCACCTGCAATGTTCCATTGGAAATGATTTTGCACATACCATTTCCGATGGAGATTTGACTGAACCAATTGGTTGATTGTACTTTATGAAAAAGTATTGTTTGATGGTTTGATGAAGAAAGATGGTCGGAGTACCATCCTCTTTCTCCACCACCAATCGGCAATCCCGATGGCAGGATGATCTACCAATTCGGCAATACGACAACTGAGTTATCAGGCTCGAATTCCAGAACTGTCTGGGATGCAGTCGGAACCGTGAATTGCCTGTACTTTGTTACAGGAAGACCATTGACCTGCGTCAGAGCGATCTGGATGACTCCTCCGTGAGTTACAGTCACAACGTTTCCACCACAGTTCTGTTTGGCGAGATTAGTAAGACTGTGCCAGGTGCGATCTGCAACCATGTTTAGGGACTCGCCTTCAAAGTAAATACCTTCGACATATGAAGGATCAAGCAGGTTGGTCGTGTCTGGAATACCCGAAGGCATGGCAAAATCGGGGTTCGTAGTCCACGATATCTGAATTTCCCTGGGTATCTGACTTGACATATAACCTGTGTAGATGCCTACGCCGATTTCCCGCAGATTGCCTCGTACCTTTACAGGAAGCTGATGCGCATCTGCAATCGCTTGAGCTGTATCATATGCACGAGAAAGAGGACTGGAGTAGACTGCATTAACTGTCTTGCTGGAAGTACTCTCCGCCAGTGCCTGCGCTTGTGCACTACCATTTGCGTTAAGGGGGACGTCTGCATTGCCTTGCAATATTCCAATTTCACTCCAGGAAGTATTACCGTGACGGACAAGAACCATCTTTGTCGGCATGGAACATTTCGATGCATCCGACGAGGATTGAGCAGAAAGGTCAGAAGATGCTGCTGCATTTGTCGTACCAAATTGTTCGGGGAATGCAGATACACCAGAAAATATCAACAATAGAGCGATCGCTATACATGCGACATATTGCAATATCCGTTTTATCATAATTACCACCATGAACACATATTATAGAATTATATTTAAATTTACCTGTCTGTCTGGCTTTGGGACAATATTCCCCTAAACCCCTTTCCTTGGCCAATGAGGTGTTATGCCATCTAAAACCTCAATGTAGCCAATTCTTCTGATATCATGAGCA
>Ga0209342_10003592_pt1 | contig 16323 bp, 33 predicted proteins | sample RifCSP16_2_FD_184023 | JGI IMG/M metagenome (GOLD analysis project Ga0209342, IMG submission 184023) | Soil microbial communities from Rifle, Colorado - Rifle CSP2_sed 16_2 (SPAdes) (version 2) | ecosystem: Environmental > Terrestrial > Deep subsurface > Rock core/Sediment | place: Rifle... | reverse complement strand
GAAGCCGATGTTCCAGTCGCAGTCGCGCCAAACGCTGCTGTAGCCGTCGCAGTTCCTTCGGTCGTTGCTGACGATGACGCTGCCGCGGCTACCGTGAGCGATGCCGTCGCCGTGCCGGTGCTCTCAGACGCACCAGTCGCAACACCGCCAGCCGCGTACGTGGCAACCGCGGTGCCGGCGCTGACCGCCGTGCCCGTCGCCGTGAGCTCGGATCCGAGCGTGGCGTCAGCCGTGCCGGTTGATGTCGAGGTACCCGCAGCGGTGCCCGCAAACGCCACAAGACCGGCTGCGGTTCCTGTCGACGTCGCCGTGCCCGTAGCCGCCGCCCCGAATGCCTGAATAGCACTTGCAGTACCAGCGCTGACAGCAGCTCCTGTCGCCGCCGCAGCTTGGTCCCTGTTGGCATCCGCTGTGCCTACGCTAACCGCGTCGCCGGTTCCGGTTCCCGCGTACGCTACGCCGCTTTCCGCGGTGCCCTCCGACGTCGAGTCTCCGGCGGCTGTCGCGCTCGCAACGTCAAGGCTCGCGGTTGCCGTGCCATCCGACGTCGAGTCTCCAACCGCGCTGGCCGGCATGTCGACAAGTGAGTCAGCGGTGCCAAGCGAGACAGATGTTCCCGTCGCATCAGCTGAGACGATGCCGCCTACCGGGAAGAACGGACGCGCTGCCTCTACGCCCCAGCTGACTGGGACAGAAGAACCGTTAGCCAGCGTGCCGTTGACCGTGAAGTTGAGCCCGAGACCGCTGTAGTCGACGTTGCGGTTGCCGTCAGGGTAAATCGGGTAATAACCAACCGACCCGCCGACGACCGGTGACCGACGTTTTGCTTGCGCGAGAACTTGAGCGTCTGTTAGCGCTGAGTTCCACAGCTGCAAATCCGCGATGTCGCCGTTGAACGGGAGGAATGATCCGAACGCTGCAGACCACGACTGTCCGATGGACATGGCCGTAATCGCGCCGCGGCCAGTTGGATCGAAGGCACCACCGTCCAGCAGTACCCCATTGAGAAAGAGCGACATCTGACCACTCGCGCGTCGTGCGCAGAGCGAGTACCACTGACCCTTTGCGAACTGACTCGTGAAGGCGTCAGTGACATCCAAGCCACCGCCAGTGGCTTTAGCCTCTCGATAGATCAGCGGGTTGATCGCGCCGGGGTTGATTCGTACGGTCGTCTCCTCGAACGTGATCCCGCTGTAGACGTACGTGCACTGAAACAGGACCTGATTGCCTACCGCGCTAACCGATTGGTTGAAGCGCAGGCATATCGTCATGTCGCCAGTGGACTGAACGCCGCCAGAAGTGCGACTGAGATAGTTCGCTAGGTTGGCGTCGAAGCGGACGGACATGCCAGCTGAAGTTGGACGCTAAATGTTGGTGGTATTTCAAGCTTACTCAGGCCGGTCGGCGCAGGGCTAATCGCAAAGTAAGCTCGAAATACCACTTTCAAGCCTGCCATCGTTGACTCCGACGGGAGAGCAACAGGATGAGTCTTGGAAACCTCGCGGCCGGCGCGCTCCTAAATCACCAGTTCATGAACGCTGCTCTCACGCAGCCGACGAACATTTTTGTTTCACTGCACACCGGCAACCCCGGTGAAGACGGTCAGACCGCGAACGAGGTGAGCACTAGCGGCACTGCATACGCGCGTTTCTCAACGGACGGAACGTACTGGGCAAATGCCACCAACGCCGACCCAGCTGTAATCCTCAACGCGCTTGCGATCGCATTTGCTGTGGCTACCGGCGCCGGGTTCGGAACGGTTACGCACGTCGGCCTGTGGTTACATCTCACGTCCACTGCAGAGGCGAACTACATCGGCATGTACACGTTGAGCTCGTCGAAGACGATTGCGGCTGGCGACACCATCAGCTTCGCGGCTTCTGCACTCGCGTTCTCTCTGGACTGATCATGAGGAGTTGGCATGGCTACGGTTCGGATCCCATTCAATGTCAAGGCTGCTGAGCTCGCGGCCACTGGCATTCCTGAATGGAAGAACACGGCTGGAACCAACTTTCCAGTTGAAGGTTGGGCACTTGACGGGACAGCCAGTGAACAGTTTTTCCTCAAGTTCCGCGCGGACGACTTCGGGTCCGGCGATCTAACACTTGCGATCGACTGGTACGCAGACAGCGGCACGACGAATGCCGTAACGTTCGGCGCGCAGGTTGGTTGCATTACTCCCGACACAGACAGTGGTGATATCGAAACCAAGGCGCTCGACACGGCCACGATTGTTACAGACTCGCATCTTGGAACTACTGCGCAGCGTCTGCACCGCGCGATCATGACGATCGCCAACGCTGACACAGACTCCATGACCGCCGGCGACTACTGCATCCTGCGCATCTATCGTGACCCCGCAGACGCTGGCGACACCATGGCCGGCATCGACGTGATCGTCACGTTTGTCGAACTCACGTACAGCAACACCTGATCATGGCGTTGCGCGCAAAATATACCGACCACGTCTGGCACATCGGGGAGACGGCGACGCCGTTCGAGGTCATCCTGCTCGACGCTGGCGGAGTTCCACGAACAGACATTGCAAGCGCCACGTTCAAGCTCGTGACTCGAGCAACCAACGGCGCTCCCACTACGCCAGTACTGATTGCGACGCAACCGACGAGCGTGTCGAGTGGACTGCTGAGCTACAAGCCGTCGTCGATTCAGATGCAGGTAGCAGCCAAGTTCTTGGCGCAGTTCATTGCGACGCTGACGAATGGTGACGTTCTCCCAACTGTGTACGTAGAGGGGGAAATCGAGGCCAACCTGTAATGGCTCGCGAGTCACAGGCTCCGAAATCGCTCACACAACTCGCTCGCGCGGCATTCCTACAAGAAATCGCTGATGCGCTAGAAACACGCGTGGACCGCTTGCCGATCAAGGTGCGCCAAGCCGCTGAACGATTTGGCGTGCAGTGCTTTGAACTCGCGGAGCAAGAGACTCACGAGCGCAAGACGCTGCCAACGATCGCTGAGATACGCCGTCGCAAATACGAAGCGTTGGAAACCAAACGAATCACACCACTGTACCCACCAGAGTGGCGGAACAAGTTGAACCCAAAGAAGAAGGACACGAGATGAAACCCGCAGAAATCGGAATCTACCTGTTAGGCGTCGTGATCGTTATCGGAGCCTACGTGCTAACGGAAGTGCCGCTGATCAAGGGCACCAACGCGGCGACTGGAATACTGCTCGCTGCCGGCGGGTTAGCTTCGTGGTTGACAACCAATAGTCCGTTCCACGCGATCCGCCAGAGGGTAATCAACAAGGCTGTCAAAACTGGCTCGGTACGCCCAAGCGCGGCGTCTACCGTCGGCATCGTGCTGCTGTGCGGGCTTCTACTCGGAGGCTGTGCTGAACTCAAACCGATCGCGCGCACTGCGCTCGACATAGCCCGAGCCGCTTGCGAGATGTTTGCCGTCGACAACAAAGACTTGGTTCGCTTGTCGCCCAAAGACTTCTGCGAGCAGGAGGAAAACCTGCAACCGTTCTTCGATTCAATCCTAGCAACGCAGCGTCAAGTCAGCGCGACCATGGGCGCCAAGACGGATGGCGGTGCGCAGCCGTGAGCGAACCCGGCGTCTACGACTACCACGAACCAACGTCGGTCGAGTCTGGGCCGACGTTGGGGCAAGTGGCGTACGAGGCGCAGGTCCGTTACTGGCAAGAAATCAAGGGCGTCAAAAGCTCCCTGTGGATGCAGCTCGAACCAGAGGAGCGCGCTTCATACGAGGCGGCAGCGCATGCAGTAACCATGGCAGTTGTGGAGGAAAACCGTGGGTAAGCGCAAGCTTGGGTATCTGCCGGATCCGCCGGACGCACGCGATCTAGACTTCGGCTTGTTGTCGCTGGCGAGCTCTGACTTGCCCGAGACATTTTCGCTGCGGTCACATGTGCGCGAGATTTACGATCAAGGCTCTACGAGTTCGTGTGTCGCCAACGCGTTCGCTCAAGCCGTTCGCGTGGCAGAAAGCTCGCGTGGCGTAGTTGATATCGATCCACCGTCCAGGCTGTTTATCTACTACAACTCGCGTCGGCAGCATTCTTCGTTGCCTGTCGTGCTGGACAGCGGAACGTATCTGCGAACGGCGGCGGCTGGACTTCAAAAACTCGGCGCACCACCCGAGAGCCTGTGGCCGTTCGGCGAGAGCGTGTTGAAGGTCAACCGCCGGCCATCGTTCGTTTCGTACATGCGCGCGCACGGTCGCCGCGGCGGTCAGTATTACCGCATATTCGAAACCGGTGACCAGCGAATACTCGCGTTGAAAGCGGCGATATACGCAGGCAATCCTCCTGTCTTCGGGACACTGGTCGGGGAAAGCTTCTTAGATTCGAATGGTCCAGACATCGTCGACATACCAACTCACGAAAAGATCGTAGGCGGGCACGCGATGGCCGCGATCGGCTGGACCGACACGCCATCGGGTCTGCTGTTCGAGGCTGCCAATAGCTGGACGCGCGACTATCGCGACGACGGTTTCGTGTGGTTCACGGAAGCATACATGGGCTGGGGAATGACCACGGATGTTTGGGCTTGTCACGGGTGGGAGAACACGCGCGGTTTGAGGTCACTTGCATGACCATCCCACCCAACCCGCTGATTGATGAACTCGCCAAGCACGGCTATGAAGCCTTCGCCGTCGCCATGGTCTCGTACGGAATGGGCCACCCACGCGAGTGGTGGAGTTTGAAGCATGGCGAGCAGATGGCATTAATCGCGTGTGCCAACGCAATCGTTGCGAAGTTGGCGACGACGCAAGCTCGACGGCTGTCAGCGCCACCACCACAGCATTCGGAGGATTCCAATGGCGACGCGGATTAGCATTGTTGCCCTGCTGCTGTTAGCGGCGTGTCGCTGCAACCCGGTGACCCCAGTTCCCGTCACGCCAGACTCAATCGACGATCCGTATCCACCGCCAAACCCGTACGAAGATGGATGCGCTCGGCTGTGCGCGAACGCAGCGCGCTTGGAATGCCATGGATGGCAGGGATCGCCCGGACCAGATGACGAGATCGGGACCGTTGACGACGTGTCATGCCCGCAGACGTGTCGCGATATTGAGGGTTCTGACATTACGACTCTGGCCACCGATTGTGGCTCTCAAGCCACGTCGTGCGCCGGCATTGACGCGTGCCTTGCGGAGCCGACCCCGTGACGCAGGCGGTCACCATGCGCGCGCCAACGCCGCCGTCCGTGGTCACAGAACCACCACGCATCGTAGCCGTCGCTCAGGTGCCCAAGATTGCCTACGTACAGGCCGCCTGGTACCGCCGAGCGCCTCGGAGGAGCAAGGCCATCTGGATAGTGCTGCACGCAACAGCGGGCGCTGAGGGCAAGCTCAAGGCTGAGGACAGCGCCCGGATGGTGGCGTCCATTCCACCCCGGAGCAAAGGCGGCAAACCGCGCAGTTATCACCTGGTGATCGACACCAACAGTGTGGTCAAGGCTGTGCCGTTCGACCGTGAGGCGTTCCACTGTGGGGCGACCGGCAATCGCTACGGTGAGGCTATCGAGTTCTGCGGAAGCGCCGAGCAGACACGAGAACAGTGGATGGATGAGCTTTCGTTGCCGATGCTCTGCATTGGTGCGCGCGTCGTTCGCTGGCGTTGTGATCAGATCGGCGCACCGCTGGTGTACCGTGACTACAACGCGTTGCGCGCGATGCTTCCCGGCATCACGACTCACGCGCAGATCGCGAAAGCGTTTCCAAAGGACACCAATCACCACGATCCAGGCTCCGGGTTCCCGATGGCGGCGTTCATAGAGGCGGTGGTGCGAGCATGACGCCCGAGGACAAAAGCATCGAGCGCACTCGACCAGGCTTCAAGCACCGCAAGCCAAGTGAGGCACCGCCAGAGTTGCCGGACGCGATCGGCGACAGCGATCAAGACCGCGTCAATCTGCAGTTCGCACACAAACTCGGCGCGCATGACTCAAGCCTGGTGCACGCTGGAGAGGACATCCACAACTTGCGCGACGAAATGCGAGAGAGCTTTCGAGTCCTACGGGGGGAGATCGAGAGAGAGTCAGAGGAGAGAAGGACCTTGGATAACACGATCAAAGAATTGCTCACGCGGTCGAACGACCACGAGTACCGGTTTCGGCGCATCATGACAGGCATGGTTGCGTGTGGACTATGCGGTGTGATGTTCATTGCGACGATACTGACGCTGCGTATGTTTGGATTGTTCGGCGTCGTTACTCAGTGAGCGCCGATGGCAGACAGCATCCGAGTCCCTGGGCGCGTAGTGCACTGGATAAAGCCAGTGTTCGCGCTTGGGCTATCATCGGGGCTGTTCGTGCTGCTAGCAAAGATGTTTGGGCAGGCGCTGCTGATCAAGTTCGGCATCGCTACCATCGAGCAAGTTGGCTCAGCGGTAGGCCCAGTGGCGGTGATTGCCAAGGCAGCGCAGGCTGAAGCGTTCGCTGTACAGCAGCACGTCAACGCGTTGGAGACAAATCAAGAAATCATCTGGTACCAGTTCATCGCGCTGCATGCAGAGCTCGAGACATACCGGAGGTTCCCCAACGTCAGCGCGTCACGACGCGGTGATCTCGTCGACGACGCTAAGAGATTTTACGTGAAGAGATTTGCGGACGCGGTCTGGCGCATACGACGCGAAGAGGGTCCGCGGTTAGATGAGTCCCACGTCTGCGCTCGAGCGGCGAAGGAAGTCATGCTCGAGTGGTGGACGCCGCACTAAGCCGCGTCTCACGGCCCGTAGTCTTCGTCCGAAAGAAGACGCGGTTTCGCTCCGGGTAGCAGGTCGGTGACAATGCACTCGCCTCCAGTGGTCGAGTTGCCGCTCGATAACTCGTCAGTCACGCGCATGATCGCCGTCCTGTCCGCGCCGCTAAACTCGAGCGAAAAATCAATCCTAATGTTGCGTCTTGATGGACCAAGCGGAGACGTCCACTCGTACCAATGATCGATCTTGATCGTGCATGATGGGCGTCCAATCTCGTATTTGACGCAGCTGTGGCTGCTAAGCGTCACATCGCAATCTGACCTGGTGAAGTCGTACGCGTCTGTTTCCACAGCGCATCGAGTTTGTAGCCATGGCGGGTGTTGATCATCTGGCGTGTTTGGAAACACGTCCTTGTCAGTGCGGTATTCCAACAGTTCAAAGTCGTTGATGCCGATCACGCAGTTGGTGAAGCGGCCGATTGTTGGACCTGCTGGATTCTCGATAGGCCACGGGATTGCGTGGTCGACTTCGCTTGCGCACGCCGCTACGAGACACGCAAACCAGAGCCACTTGACCAGCCACCTCATGTTTCGCCTACTGTAAATTCATCCGGTTGCAACGAGCCAACCTATCCAAACGATATACGCTGCCACGAATACTAGGAAAATAGCCGCCCCCATATCATGACGACCCTTCATGCGCGCTGGCCGGCGAACCCTTGGCACTACTTTATACCCAGCAACGCCACGTGGCTTGCTGTCCGATACGCGTTTGGGCCTGCGTCGACAGTGTTGAGCACGAGCACTGAGCGACACCTTGAGCGTGCTAGGCCAAAACTGTCATAGACCGAGTAAGAGTAATAAACGCCCTCTTCCGGGTGCGTGTGATAACCCTTGCCGCCGGTCTTCAACCACTTGGCGATTGGCCACAAGCGTGTTGCGTGTAGCGCCTGCTTGGCTGTCCGCATTATTGCGGACCCGGCTCCATAGTTATTGCAGTCAGAAATCAGAATCGCTTTACTCGCCACGCGCAGCATTTCGTTTACGATCTTGTTGGCATACCGCGCGTGATGCATCACGGCGAACGCGGTCACAACATCGAACTCGCCGTCACCGTACTGCAGCGCGGCGCCGTCACCGTCAACGATCTCATCTTCCGAGAAGCCTTTGCCGTAGGCGATGGCACGCAAATCAGGCGACGGTTCTACGCCACGCCGTCGGACATGCGTAGCATGGGTTTTCAGGTGCTGTAGCGTACGGCCAGTGCCGGACCCGATATCCAGCACCGACGTAGCCTCGAGGTACGGCAGTAGGCCGACCATCAGTCCCATGGCCACGTCGTGTTCATCTTTGACGCCACGCTGCCGTTCGTCGTAGTTCGTAGCCGCAGCGGCGTAATGCTTCCGCTGCAACTCTTGTTCAGAAATCTCAAGCGCGTTCATAGCTCACCCAACAAGCAGCCGACTCCAAGTCCCCACGCGACGATAGTGCAGATCGGTCCAGCAGTGATTGCTAGCGATTGTGTCATTTACTCCCCATTTCCACGGTAGATCGCGATGCTGATATAGGTGTCACCGGATTCCGCCGGCGTGACATCGCTGCCACCGAACGCGCCGTCGTTGATGACGATGTCGATTTGCTTCGTGTCGAATGCGCGCGACAACTCTTCCAGCTCGGCGAAGGTCACGGTCGGCTCGCGTTTTAGGTGTATGTGAATTTCACCGGTCAGGTCATCGTCCAAGTACGGCGACGAATAGAGCAGTTTGTTGCCGAGGGCGGCCTTAGCCTTCGCCGTGCACTCGGCGCGGAACTGCTCGCGCTGGTCGGATTCGCGTTCACCGATGTAGAGCTTGTTGGTGTTGGTCATTTGGTCCACCGCGCAAGCCTTTGCAGACGCGCCTCGCAGGCGTCTACCAGTTCGTTTGGCGTGTTGAGTGGAGCCGAAAACGTTACCAGCCCTTCGCCACTCAACCACGCCGTGCGCACGTGTAGTCCTCGGTGCCCATACTCACAGATGACGCGTGCCTCGTTCGGTGAGCCCTGCGCCACTACGCCCTCAACGCGAAGCCTGTGACGATAGGTGATGGACCACGACGCTGTCATGGGGTCGCCGCTTGCGCTTGTTGGCCGATCTCGACAAGCCGCAACTGCACAGCCAGTCGACAAGTCTCACCCATGGCGTAGTTCATGGTGCGGTAAGTGCCGTAGTCGAAGTCGTGGCCAAACTCGCGGTTGATGCGCTTCAGGTCAGGTTGGACGTCTTCGCAGTGCCCGCAGTCGAAGCCAAGCCACCAGCGCTCGTCCGTCTCACCAGCCGGCGGCGTGTGGCAGATAGAGCCTCCGCAGATCGCACCGTAGGTGATGCCGCCGTGAACGTCGAGGGCAAGATCTAGCGAGACAAGGCCGTCGCAGGGATCCTCTTTGCAAGCGGCGAGGAAGAGCGGAATGATGGCCGTTCGATCGTCGAGGCGGCGTTCGTTCAGATCGGACGGCGACGGCACACGGTCAGAGTGGCTCTTGCCATGGAATGGGTGGCCGCTCGGAATGCCGACGTAGCCGCACCACGCGCCGAAATGATTGCGATGCAGAATGCAGGGGTAGCCGCTCGACACGAAGGTCACGTGATCGGGCTCGTCGACCCAGGGACCGGCGCCCCACTTTGCGAGCTTGTCGGCAGCGGGGATGGAGACTGTTTGAATCGTGCGCGCCTTGATCAGGGCGGCGGCTTCATTTTCCACGTCGGTCATTTTTCCAGTCTCTTTCCGCGCACGCTAGCGCTGTCTCGATACGTCGTCCACTGAACACATGTTAGGCGGCCTGCCTCTTTCGCATTCGTCCCCTCACCACAACGGCCACCCGATACCCGCAGTCGGCCATCCGCTCGGCAGCCTGCTCCGCTTCGTCGAAATCATAGCGCTGGACCTGCACAAAGCGAGTGCCACGTCGGCCGGTGATGGTGAAAAGGAAGCGGCGGATCTTGCGGATGCCTGTGGTCTCTAGTTCGTCCATGGTGCACCGAATTCCTGTTGTGAGATCTTGAGATCCGCAATGCATGTCGAGAGCTCTTCAGCCTTTGCGAGGTATCTTGCGCGGCGGATGATGTCGCTTTCACCGGCGGCCATCGAGCGGTAATCCTGGACGCTGGATTGCCAGGAGTTGAGTAGGGCTTGGGTTTGGCGGGTCATGACACACGGTCCGATCGTTCGTTCAGGCTGAGTGCGCGATGGGCAGCGCGCGCTCTCTCAAACTCCGGGTGGTGAACGCCGACGCTGAAAATCAGACTTTCCACAGCCGCCCAGCGCGCTGCCGCAACCTCTCCCGCAGCCAGAAAGCACCGAGCCGAGTTCCACCTAGCGATTGCGCCAGACCTCGCGAGTCCCGAACAACTGCGATCGATGTTGTGTTCTGCGAGGTCGACGATTTGTTGCGTGTCCATGATCGCTCGCTTCGGTTCGTCCGCTAGATCGATGTCGCTACCACCGCACTTCGGGCAGCCGTCGGGGCCGAAGCCTGCGCGCTCAGCCGCTTTGACTGTGCGGAACTTGTGGCCGCACTCTACGCAGGCGAAGCCGCTCATGACGCCACCCGAGCCGAGGTCGCTCGGCAGTGAATGCCATTGGCGCAGAGGATTGCTTCGGCGATCTGGTTGGCGGTGTGGTGTTCGCTGTAGCAGCGCATGGTCTCGCGGCCCTGCGCGGCGATTTCGAAGCGGTCACCGTCGCGACGAACGCTGTAGCCGTTGACCGTCGCCTCGCCGCCGTCAGAAGCCGGTAGCCATGTGCGGACAGCCTCCGCGTTGCGCTCGAGTACGGCCCGGCTGTACGTAACGTCCACGAAGGTGTTGCCGCCGTTGAGGATCTCGCCCCACTGGTCGCGGTCAACGCGCTCGTGATTCTTGGCTACGCGCCGGATCGCGTCCAACGAAATGGCGCCATTCTTCACGACCACGTAGACGGAGCTACCCATCGAGTAGTTGTCGGCGCGGACGCTGACGTCTTTGCTACCAAAGCCAAGCGCCTTGATTGCTGCGCGGATGGTTGCCGCTGTTTGCGTTGACATGGTCGTGGTCTCCTTCGTCGCGTTGTGCAACGTCGATAAGAAGACTCTAAAGCACGGCCAGAGTTCTGTCAACAGAAACGCACTCAACTGTCGACGATTCCTATTTCCTCAATGGATTCGCAGGTCCGCCCATCAAGCGCAAACGCAGATATTGCGAAAATGACAGCCCGAGCTCCGAGGCCAGCCGCACATATTCGTCCGCTTCGAGCGTTGGCAAGCGCACCGCGCATCGTCTGTTGCCGGACGGGTGCAGCGGCTTACGGCCTGTCTTCTGTTTTGTCGCCTTCTTCACGCGTTGATGGTGACGAACTTTGGTCAGATGTCAAGGGCTGCTCCAGGTAACAGCCTAAGCACAGCTCATCAGGTTCAGCGTCTGCAAGCGGCGTGTCCCCGCACAGTCTGCATAGGTGAAACTTGCACGGCCCTATCGAGCGCAGAAACGACTCGCCGTGTTGCCGGTCACCCGGCTCGTCGAGCTGCATTATCTCGCATCCGCAGTCGCGTGTGGCGATGGTTATCCAGGGCATGGCTTAGCCTTTGATGCACACGATCTGTTTCAGAACGTGCACCACGTCGACCAAATCGCGCTGCGCTTCCATGACCGCGTCGATCGACTTGTACGCGGCGGGCGATTCATCAATCACACCCAAATCCTTCCGGCACTCCACACCCTCGGTAGCCTTCGCATGATCCTCCAGCGTGATCACCTTCTTCGCCGCGGTCCGCGACATGACCCGACCAGCGCCGTGGCTGCACGTGTGGAAGCTGTCGGCGTTGCCCTTGCCGCGGACGATGAAGGACTTGGCACCCATCGATCCTGGGATGATTCCGAGCTCGCCTTCTCGCGCGCTGACGGCGCCTTTGCGTGTAAGCCAGACGTCAGCTTCGAAGTGTCGCTCACGGGAGCAATAGTTGTGATGGCACTGGACGATAGCGTCTCGCGGGATAACGAGACGATCCAGCACGCGATCCATCGCGAATAGTACGCGTTGCAGCATTAGCAACCGGTTGGTCGCGGCATAGTTCTGAGCCCATTCCACGGCTTCGACATAATCGTCGAAATGTTCAGCGCCTTCTCGCAGGTAGGCCAAGTTCTTGTCCGGTAGATGCACGTCGTGCTTGAGCGCATCCTTCTTTGCGAGCTCGATGAAATAGTTTCCGATCCTGCCGCCCACACCGCGCGACCCGCTATGCAGCATGACCCAGACATTGCTGTCTTCGTCGAGACACACTTCGATAAAGTGGTTGCCTGTCCCGAGCGTTCCAAGATGCCGCACGTTGTTGCTCTTGGCGATCGTTGGGTGCTTTTCACAGATGCGCCTAAACACCCGCTCCATTCCGAGCCAGGCGCGGCCAACATCGGTTGGTGTATCGGCCCATGCTCCACGGTCGTTCGCGCCACCATCATTCGTGCGACCGTGAGGCACCGCCGTTTCGATTGCGGCGCGGGTCTGGGCTAGACTATCTGGTAGGTCTCCAGCGCGCAGGTTTGTTCTTACGGCGACCATGCCGCAACCAATATCGCAGCCGACGGCTGCAGGTATGATGGCTCCGATCGTAGGGATGACGCTACCTACGGTAGCGCCGATGCCCCAATGCGTATCCGGCATCGCGGCTACGTGATGGTGAATGATCGGCAAGCGCGCCGTGTTCCGCAGCTGCTCGAGCGCCGCTTCCTCGACGGGAACGCCGCGCGTCCAGGCCCTGATGGGGACGCCGCCTTCGACTTCGTGGGTTACGTATTGGACGGTCATATCTTCCTCAGCCCATCACCCGCTTGAATCAGTACGTCCTGCGTGCGCAACGGACACCAGTCTGGTGCGGTTCCGGACTCGACGTCTCTGACAGAGTTCTCGCGTGGAGCATCCGGGTGCTCGCACTCGTCGTATTCATCCACCCTGAATGGGCACGTGCAATAATCGTTGTCCCATGTGCAGGCCAGCACGGTGATTGTCTTCATGTCTCCCGCTCCATCCGATCAATCCGATTGCGTATCCTAGACGCGATCCTCGTGCCGCATGTATCCGCGAAGTCGCCAAACGTTACACTCGTTGCGTCAACCGTCATCTCGCAGAGGGACGCGACGATGTCTAGTTCGCGTTGGGATAGCTCGAGGAAATAGGTGCGGCGTTTCTTGGTCATCATCCTGCCCGCACCACGTCTTCCGGACACGTCTCCGGCGTGCAAAGCACCATGATCGATCGCGTATTATTGACCACCCAGCACCGGCCACAGAGCCACTTGCCCGCGTACTCACCGGCTTCCGGAACGCCATCGACAAGGAACGGTTGCGGATGATCGCCGCAGTCATTCGGGCAGTGGTAGTGCTCGATCACGCTGTCCTCCTGCGCTCGTGCCCACGTATCCACATCACAAGCAGTGCAACCTGAGTTCGCAGCATCAGACTTTCCGCCTCACCATGCCATCCAGGCAGCTCACCAGACTTGTGCCACGCATGATGACATCCGTTGCACAGCGGCACCGTTCGCAAGTCATCGACCTTCTTTGACATCCCCCTCGCTGGTCCCCAATGATGCGGCTCACTCGGCGCGCGTTGGGCGCATGCGCAACACGGAAACCCGCGCACGAAGTCGAGGTAGCCCCCGTCTGTCAGCGGCGGCAGGCGGTTCGCTTGCTGCGCGGGGGTGTCGTCTATGGGGAGAGGGCGGCGGGTGCTGGGGTGCAGGCGTGGGAGGATCTTGGCTACGTCGGGAGTGGGGCGGGGTTTGCGGCGGAGGGTCAATGTGAACCGCCAATCTCACGCACCAGCGTCTCAACTTCTGCAAACAGGGCTGGTCGATAGTCCCACGCGTCAACGCCCAAGTGGATCATGTTGTCGCGGCGTTTGCGTTTGTCGTGCGTGTGACCATGCAAGAGGACTTGTCCCTTGGCGCGTAGCGGCGCTGGCGGCTCTGGATTGCGCGAGCCAGCCTCGTCCTCTGGGCTCATGACGCCAGCATACGGCCGATGCGCGGCGATGACCTTGCGATCGGCGATGTGGAGCGTCATCTGGTCGGCTACCACCGAGAATCCGATGCGTGCCATTGCGGCCGCGCTTCGATCGTGATTGCCGCGCACCAGGAGCTTGGTGCCATTGAGATACGACATGATGTCTTGCGCTTGCTCGACCGGACACAAGAAGCAGTCGCCAAGCCATAGGACAACGTCGTGGTGTCCGACGTTATCGTTGTAGCGAAGAATGAGTTCGTTATCCATCTTGTCGACGTTGGCAAACGGCCGATTGGAATACTCGATCACGTTGGCGTGGCCGAAGTGCGGGTCGGAGTAGAAATGCGTGATGCCGTTCATGGCAAACACCGGCGTTTGGGTTCGACTGGCAAGCGTTTGCCAACAAAGCACGGCCCAAGAATCACCCGTGCGCGATTGGCAAGGTCCATCCGGAACACTTCGCCGCGATCAGTCTCACCGTGGCAGCGCGCTATGAAGACGTGAATGTCACTGAGGAAGTCTTCATGCACGCTTAGTTCCTCAACCGGTTTGTTGCAGACGGCGCACATGGGCCACTGATCGACTTGGATGCCGGCGTTTGGTTTGCCGAAGCTCATAGCGTCTCATCCAGCGCGACAAGATCATCACCACGCCACCCGAGCTTGCGACACAGTTCAAGCACGGTGTCCGGGTTGGCCGCGCCGACGAACGAGGCTACGTCGGTAGCCTTTCCGCGCTTCATCGCGAACAAAGGCGACGACCAGAAACGCTGCTGCGCCGCCAGCGCGAACGTCTTGATGTCCTCGATGTTTCGCAGCTCCGCGTAATCACGTTCGACTTGGACGACAAGCTGTGCGATTGGGATACGCAATTCTGCAATGCGCTCGCGCACAAATGCCGGCACAGCCGCCTCGATATCGTCTGCGTGTCCAGTGAGGATGGCTTCACAGACCGCTCTCCACGACGCTCCTAGGCTATCAATGGCGTGGTGAGCGGCCAGGTACTGCGGCGACTTGACCTTGACCCGATTGAAGGCGCTGTCCTTTACGACCACGCCCTCGTATTGCAGCGGTGACCATTCCCGCATGACTTCCATCAGGTCCGCGATCGATGAGAAGCGCCAGCTCTTCGGCGTGGGCAGGCCAATGCGTTCGGCTTCCAGTTCCGGATCCACTTCGCGCAAGTCGCTGAGCCGCCGTGCGCCAATCAGGGTGAGCCCGAGTTCAGGGTATTCGCAGACCACCCGGTTATGCGGGCCGGTCAACTCAATCATGTACGTGGTGCCGATGTCAGCCCTGCCAACAATCATGAGCGCGTTTAGCGAGCCAAGTGCGCCCCGCGCATGCTGAGCCGCGGCGACATCGGCCAGGGTTGCAAATGTGTGTTGTCCGCCGGTGATCTGACCGTGGGCTTCGCACATTGAGCGAGTGCCACAGCGCCAGTGACCGTCGACATCGTCCCAATACGTAATCAGTAAGCTTCCGTCGAGCTTCTCCTCAAAGCGCGCACTCGCCCAATCGATCTGAGCGGCGGCGCCTTGGCCATGGTTGAAGAAACGATCGAACGGGTACGCAATGATATCGAGAGAGCCCTCGCGGAGAATGAGTCCGCGACACTGCTGCGCGAGACGATCGTCGTCATGCGAGGACAGCATGTCGTAGATGAATGAGATTTTGCCGTTGTGCGGTTTGGCGCGGACGCCGTGTTCTGTCAGCAACGATTCATACGTTCCGCCTGCGCGGAGATAGTCGATCACGAGAAGGGTGGGTTGGGTCATACAATCACACTATGTTCGAAGGTCCTCGCGCCGAAGCAACCGCACGCTCGCAGCGCACTGCCCACATTGGCTGGGGTCTTGGGTTGGGCGAGCCCAACGGCGAAGTAGCCGCGGGTCATGGCTCCGGCCCCAACTCTGCCGCCTGCGCTGCGCCACGTTTGGTATGACGGCCTGCTTTCGGCGCCGCACACCCTTCCGGCACGCGGAATGGTTTATCCCAGCAGCACGCGCCAACCTGGAATGGCTTGCCGTCGACGACGCGTACCGTCTCGTAGTCGTTGCATTGGGCGCGGCAGATATCGCAGAGCACGAGGATCATGGCTTGGCCAGAAACGCTCGCACGGCGGCGTCTTTGCCCTCCAGCAGCTTGCGCAGGGCCACCGTCCTCTCTGGGTTACGCGGCAAACTCTCCACCAGGGCAGCGGCCATCTCCGCAAACGGCTTAGATATGTCTTGTAGATGCGGCGGCAGATGTGAGTACGCGAAAAACTGCATGATGTGTTCTTGTGTCGGCTCGTTCATAGTGTGTCCTTTGTGTTGACTTCAGTCGCGCGAACGCGATCAGGCGCGCGGTTGGACTCCAGCCACTGGCGCTCGAGATTCGCCAACCGCTTCGTACATCTCAAGCGCCAGCTGTGTCGTAGCGATCTCGTTCCAGTTAATCCGGATCGCGAGGTCCTGCAGTGTCCAGCCGCGCGCTTCCAGTTCTTCGCGTAGGATTTCGGACGGGTGTGCGCATATGGGTTGTCGTTTGACTAGGTGTAGGTCTGTCATGGCGCAGCCTTGGCTGGTTGGGTGGTGGTGATTTCGTGGGCTGAGTAAGACGGGACCGACTCGCCTTCGACCC
>Ga0209342_10003591_pt1 | contig 16323 bp, 16 predicted proteins | sample RifCSP16_2_FD_184023 | JGI IMG/M metagenome (GOLD analysis project Ga0209342, IMG submission 184023) | Soil microbial communities from Rifle, Colorado - Rifle CSP2_sed 16_2 (SPAdes) (version 2) | ecosystem: Environmental > Terrestrial > Deep subsurface > Rock core/Sediment | place: Rifle... | reverse complement strand
GCGGGCGATTCGTTTTTGAGGGGGTTTAGTCGGCGGGCTTGATCTTGCCCTGGAACCAGCAGTAGGCGCGCAGGCGCTCGAGCAGCCGCAGCCAGAACATCCGCTGGCTGAACACCTGCCCGCGGTTCAAGCCCGGCAGCCCGGTGTGGTGGACGCTCACCAGCGCGCCGTAGGGTGTCGCCTGCGCCTCCAGCGCCACCTCCGAAGCCGGCTGCCCGGAACCTTCGGGGCTTTCCCAGGAGAAGCTAAGGCGGCGGTTCCTGTGCAGCTCGAGGAATGTTCCCGTGTGCGCCTGCTTGGCGAGCCGGTGCTGCCAACTGAAGCGCCCTCTTACCTTCGCCTGCACTTTTGCTTTTCCCGGCAGCAGCTTCGCCGGCGCCTTCGGAGTCAGCCAGAGGCGGTAGACCTCGGCGGGCGTGGCGCGCACCAGCGCCCGCGCCAACACTTCCCGCTCCCAGCGCTCGGTTTCGAGGAGCGTCTTCAACTTTAGCAGGAAGTCGGCCCAGCCGTGCGCGTAGTCGGCGAGCTTTTCGCCCGGCCCCGCCGCCCCCTGCACCACCGTCACCAGCGCCGCGCCGCCCTGCCCCTTCACTGTCAGTGTAACGACCGGGGAGCCGAGCACCAAAGTCGAGCCGGGGACGACGTCGAGCACCGTGCCGTGCCAGGTGAAGCGGCCGGGCTTCGCCCCCGGCGCGATCTTTTCCCACACGCCCCACTGCCAGGAGAAGTCGGTCCCCGGTTCGGCCTTGATCTCGACCCGTCCGAGCGTAATCAAGCCGAGGTCACGCGGCGAAGTGAGCGCCGTCCAGACGCGCTCCGGCGGCGCCAGCACCGCCAGGGACTCGACAATCGGTTGTAGTGTTTTGCGTCCCATCGAACGCCTTTCTCACCAGCCGAGGCAAACCATGTTTCACCCTTCGCTCTAAATTCCGCCGGGAGCGTGCCGGCCTGGGGTATCAGTGTTCGCCTCCGGCGGGCGCGGTCGAAGAACAGAACATACCACCGAGACGACCAGGATGCCGGCAACCACAGCGAGAGCGATACCCACCGGAATCTTGTAGACGTCGGCCAGCATCATCTTCAGTCCCACGAAAACCAAGATGCCGGAGAGGCCGTAGTGTAAGTAATGAAACAACTGCATGATTCCCGCCAGAGCGAAATAAAGGGCGCGCAAGCCCAGAATGGCAAAGACGTTCGAAGTGTAGACGATGAACGGGTCGAGCGTGATGGCCAGGATGGCGGGAATTGAGTCCACCGCAAAGATGAGGTCGGTGGTCTCCACCAGCAGGAGCACCACGAACAACGGGGTGGCGAACCGGCGGCCGTTTCGCCGGATGAAGAATCGATCCTCTTCGTAGCCGTCGGTTACCGGCATCAGTCGGCGAAAGAGCCGCAGCACGGGATTCCTTTCCGGGTGAATCTCCTTGCCCTTCTGCCAGGCCATCTTGATGCCGGTCAAGATCAAGAAGGCCCCGAAGATGTAAATGACCCAATGGAACTTCTGGATCAGGGCAATGCCGGCGGCAATAAAGATGGCCCGCATAATCAGCGCGCCCAGGATGCCCCAGAAAAGGACCTTGTGCTGGTAGGCGGCCGGCACGCGAAAGTAGGAGAAGAGCATCAAGAAGACGAAAATGTTATCTACACTTAGCGACTTCTCAATAAGATACCCGGTCAGGAATTGCAGAGCGGTCTCCGACCCGCGCCAGAAATAGACCCCGACATTAAAAAGAAGCGCCAGCCCGATCCAAACTGCGCTCCAAATCAGCGCTTCCCGTAGCCGCACTTCGTGCGCCTTGCGGTGGAAAACACCCAGGTCCAGCGCCAGCATTGCCAGCACAAAAACGTTGAAGGCCACCCACAGCAGAACTGGACTCGACATTCACGCTCCCGTGTTTGTTATATCATTCCCGGGGGCCGCCTATTGAGCCAAAGCGCGGCCAGCGCCTCATGAGCACCGCCGCCGACCAACTCGCCCTCCACGCCGAGCTGCGCGAAAAGAAGAGCGTGGCCCTCGTCAGCCTGCTGGCGGCGCTGCTGCTGGTGAGCCTGAAGACGGTCGTCGGGCTCTCCACGCAGAGCCTGGGCGTGCTCTCCGAAGCTGCGCACTCCGGGCTCGACCTCATCGCCGCCGGCATCACCTATTTCTCCGTCCGCGTCTCCGGCAAGCCCGCCGACGCCGACCACCAGTACGGCCACGGCAAGGTCGAAAACTTCTCCGCCTTCCTCGAGACCGGTCTGTTGCTCCTGACCTGCGCCTGGATCGTCTGGGAGGCGGTGCGGCGGCTGTTCTTCAAAGAAGTCCACGTGGAACCGTCGATTTGGGCCTTCGGGGTCATGGCCATCAGCATCACCATTGACCATTTCCGCTCCCGCGCCCTCGACCGCGTGGCGCGCAAGTACGACTCGCAGGCGCTCGAGGCCGACGCTCTGCACTTCCGCACCGACGTCTGGAGCTCCTCGGTGGTCATCGCCGGGTTGACCGGAGTGCTGCTGGCCGACCGGCTCGGCTGGTCAGCCCTGCGTCGCGCCGACCCCATCGCCGCGCTGGTCGTAGCCGGCATCGTCGTCTGGATCAGCGTGCGCCTGGGCAAGCGCACGGTGGACGTCCTGCTCGACGCCGCCCCGGCCGGCGTCCGCGCCCAGGTGGAGAACGCGGTGGCGGGAGTCGAAGGCGTGCTGCGCGTCGAGCGCGTGCGCACCCGCCGCGCCGGCAACCGCACGTTCGTGGACGTCACTCTGGCCGTCCCCCGCACCGCCAATTTCGAGCGCGTGCACGACATCTCCGACCGGGTCGAGGAAGCCGTGCGCGGCATCCTTCCCGGAGCCGATGTGATGGTGCACATGGAGCCGCGAGCGCCCTCCAACGAAAGCCTCTTCGACCAGGTGCGCGCCATCGCCCAGCGGCACGACCTGCTGGTGCACGAGCTGGCGGCCCACGAAGTCCGCCCCGAAGCTGCGGGGGGCGAGCGCGGCCGGCTCATCCTCGACCTCGACGTCGAAGTGGACCCGCAACTCACGCTGCGCGAAGCCCACGCCCAGGCCGACCGCGTGGAAAAGGAAATCCTCCGCGAGCTGCCGCGCGTGACCGAGGTGAACACCCACATCGAAGTCCTGGGCCGGGAGGTGGCGCCCGCGGCTGACCTCGAGGAGTTAACCGCGGCGCTCGAGGCGCACCTGCGCGACGCCCCCTATCACCTGCCCGACCTGCTCGACGTCCACCAGGTGCAGGTGCACGAAGTCGAAGGCAAAATCATCGCCTCCTGCCACGCCACGCTCGATGGCGGGCTTCCCATCGGCCGCGCCCACGACCTGACCCAGGAGCTTGAAACCCGCACCCGCCGCCATTTCCCCCAGCTCTTCCGCTTCACCATCCACACCGAGCCCCCCGAAGAGCGCTAGGACGATTCTCCTGGCGGCCGGCCGGTTGCTTCCGGCATCCAACTGGAGTACAGTGGGCGGACCCCGAGGGATCGGGGTAAACTCCATCGCAATCCTCCCGCCCGATGAGGAGTGTCACGATGAGAAAGATTCTTTGGTCGCTGCTGTTGACGCTGGCTCTCGTACTCGCGGCGCCTGCCTGGGCCGCGCAGGGCAAGGGCCAAGGCAAACCGGCCGACAAGGGCAAGCCCGCCGACAAGGGCAAACCCGCTGAGGCTGGCAAGCCCGAGGACGCCGGCAAGGACAAGGAAAAAGAGAAAGAAGACAAGGAGCGCGAAGAAGCCGCCAAGCACGGCCGCGCCTTCGGCAAGGACCACGAGAAGACCATCCGCGACTGGTTCGGCAACAACCAGAATCTGCAAGGGCTGCCGCCGGGCCTGGCCAAGCGCGAGCAGCTTCCGCCCGGCCTGCAGCGCCACCTCGAGCGCAACGGCACGCTCCCGCCCGGCTTGCAGAAAAAAGTTCAGCCGCTGCCGGAGTCGCTCGACAAGAAACTCCCGAAAACTCCGGACGGGGTAAAGCGCGTTGTGGTGGCCGGCAACGTTATCCTGCTCGAGGAGCGCACCTCCAAGGTCCTCGACATCGTCAAGGACGTCTTTGGCGGCTCGAAGAGCACGGCCACGACGGGCGTGCGCCGGACCGACTAGTACGCCGGCGAAGGTCGAAGCCGGCTAAGAGGACCCCCGCGGAATGCGCCTGCGCCTCCTGTGTCTCCTGCTCTTTGCCGGGCTGCTCGCGGCCGTCCCCCTTCCCGGCGAACCTTCCGGACAAGCTCCGGCGCGAGCCGCGGCGCAGGAAGAAGAGCCGCCTGTCCGTCCCGCCAACCTCATCCTGGTCAACGCGCGCGTCTGGACGCTGGACCCCGACCAGCCCGAAGCCCAGGCCGTCGCCATCCGCGGCCAACGCATCATCAAGGTGGGGACGAACGAGGAGGTGCGGCGGCTGGCGCGCAGCGACTACACTCGCGTCATCGACCTCCGCGGCCGGCTGGTGCTCCCCGGCTTCATTGACAACCACACCCACTTTGCGTCGGCCGGGCGCCTGCTGCTCGGGCTGAACCTGCTCGAGGTCAACGACCCCGAGCCCTTCCGCGCGCGGGTGAAAGAGGCTGCTGGGCGGCTGCCCGCCGGCGCGTGGCTGGTGGGCGGCGACTGGGGCGCTTACGCCCAGTGGAAGCAGGGTTCGACGGGCACGCCCGGAGCCGCCCCGGCGAAGGCTGGAGAATTCCTGCCGACGAAAGACTTGATCGATTCAGTCACCGGCGACCATCCCGCTTTCATCAGCCGCTTCGACCGCCAGGTCTACCTGGCGAATTCGCTGGCGCTCCTGGCCGCCGGCATCACCCGCGAGACCCCCGACCCCGAGGGCGGCGAAATCCTCCGCGACGCCGACGGCAACCCCACCGGCCTGCTGCGCGGGGCGGCCGCCGACCTCGTGCAAGAAGTCATCCCGCCGCCTTCGCACGAGCAGCGCAAGGCCGAAGCCCTGCGCGCGCTCGAAGAAGCCCGCCGCTGGGGCGTCACCTCCCTCCACGACAACGTCGCCGACTTCGAAACCCTCGAGCTCTTCAAGGAGCTCCAGAAAGAAGAGCTGCTCACCGCCCGCGTCTGGGCGCGGATGTGGTTGAGCGAGTGGGAAAAGGTCCGCGACTACATCCGCTCCTACCGCGTCCCCGCCGCCACCGGCGGCTGGGGCGACCAGTACATCCGCCTGGGCGGGCTGAAAGCCTGGGTGGACGGCATCATGGGAAACTCCACCGCGCTCTTCTTCGAGCCCTACGCGAACCAGCCGGACAACCGCGGCCGGCTGCGCGACGTCATGTTCCCCGAGGGCAACCTCTACCGGCTCCTCCACGACGCCGACCTCGCCGGCTTCACCATCAGCGTCCACGCCATCGGCGACCACGCCAACCGCCTCCTGCTCGACACCTACGAAAAAGTCTTCGCCGAAAATCCGCCGCGCGACCGCCGCTTCCGCGTGGTGCACGCCCAAGTCGTCCACCCCGACGACTTCGCCCGCTTCGGCAAGCTCGGGCTCATCGCCGAGGTGCAGCCCTACCATTGCATCGACGACATGCGCTGGATGGAGGAGCGCATCGGGCCGGAGCGCGCCCGCGGCGCCTACGCTTTCCGCTCGCTGATCGAGGGCGGCGCGGCGATGAGCTTCGGCTCCGACTGGCCGGGCACCAACGCTTCCTACTACCCCATCAATCCCCTGCTCGGCATCTACGCCGCGGTCGCCCGCCAGACCTTGACCGGGCAGCCCCCCGAGGGCTGGTTCCCGGCGCAGCGGGTGACCATGGAGGAAGCCATCCGCTTCTTCACCGTCGCCAATGCTTACGCCACGTTCGAAGAGAACATCAAAGGCTCCCTGAAGGAAGGCAAGCTCGCTGACGTAGTGGTGCTCGACCGCGACATCCTCTCGCGGCCGCCCAAGGAATTGCTCGAGACCCAGGTGCTTTACACTATCTTTGACGGCCGCATCGTGTACGAAAAGGGCAAGTAGCCTGCACACGGCGCGGACCGGAAAGGAACTCCGATGACCAAGACTTCTCGCGTCCGGATTCTCGCGCTGGCCCTACTGCTAGCGGCGCTGGCGGCGGCGCCCCTCGCCGCCAAAGAGCCTTTCGCCCCGCGCCACGTGGCCAAGCTCCACAGCGTCGCCGCCGCCGTCATCTCCCCCGACGGCAGCCGCATCGCCTACGTGCTGACCGTCCCGCGGCCGCCCCTCGCCGAGAAAGACGGCCCGGCCTGGGCCGAGCTGCACGTGGTCGACTCGAGCGGCGTCTCGCGCCGCTACGTCGCCGGCCAGGTCAACGTCAGCGGCGTGGCCTGGAAACCCGACGGCAAGAAGATCTCTTTCCTCGCCAAGCGCGAAGGGGACGACTATCGCTCCCTTTACGTCATTCCGGTGGACGGCGGCGAGGCCCGCCGCGCCCTCGCCTTCGAGACCGACATCACCGCCTACTCCTGGAGCCCGGACGGCAAGCGCGTCGCCTTCCTCGCCGCCATGCCCGAGACGGCCGCGAAGAAGAAGCTCAAGGAGAAAGGTTTCTCGCAGCAAATCTACGAAGAAGACGTGCCCCCCGTGCACGTGTGGATCGCCGCGGTCGGAGAAAAGGCCGAGAAGCCGCGCGCCCTCGAGCTGCCCGGGTCAGCCTCCGAGCTGCACTGGAGTCCCGTGGACAACCGCCTGGTGGTGGCGCTCGCTCCCACGCCGCTCGTGGATGACGACTTGATGAGCCGCAAAGTGCACGTCGTCGACGCTGACACCGGCAAAGTGCTGGCGCGCTTCGACAACCCCGGCAAGCTCGGCGAAGTCGCCTGGAGTCCCGACGGGAAGCAGTTGGCGATGGTTTCCGCCGCGGACATCAACGACCCCGCCGCGGGGCGCCTGATGGTGGCGCCCGTTCACGGTGAACCCGTTCAGGGTGAACCCGCCGCCGGAGGTCCCGAAGCTTCGGGACTGCGCGACTTGCTGCCCGGCTACGAGGGCCACGTCAGCGACATCGCCTGGCAGGGCGCCGATACGGTAATGTTCCTCGGTGGCGAAGGCGTCTGGACGACTTTCAACCGGATCAACGCCGACGGCACCGGGCGCAAGACCCTCATCTCGGCCGGCGGCCCCGTGCTCACGGGCTTCACACTCTCTCGCGACGGCCTCGCCGCCGCTTTCGCGGGCGAAAGCTCCGCGCATCCCTCCGAAGTCTTCACGATGAAGCACGGCGAGGCCGGGCCGCAGCGGCTGACCGACAGCAACCCCTGGCTCGCCGACATGGCGCTTGCCGCGCAGGAAGTTGTCCGCTACAAGGCCCGCGACGGGTTGGAGATTGAAGGCCTCCTGATTCGCCCGCTCAACGAAGAAAAAGGCAAGCGCTACCCGCTCATCCTCGTCGTCCACGGCGGCCCCGAAGCGCACTACCGCAACGGCTGGCTCACCAACTATGCCTCCCCGGGGCAGATGGGCGCGGCGCGCGGCTTCGCCGTCTTCTATCCGAACTATCGCGGCTCGACCGGGCGCGGTGTCGCCTTCTCCAAGCTCAACTATGGCGACTTTGCCGGCAGGGAGTTCGACGACTTCGTGGACGGCGTGGACCACCTGATTGCCGCCGGCCTGGTCGACCGCGCCCGCGTCGGCATCACCGGCGGCTCCTACGGCGGCTACGCGTCCGCCTGGGGCGCCACTTACTATTCCGACCGCTTCGCCGCCAGCGTGGCGCTCTTCGGCATCAGCGACAACGTATCGAAGGAAGGCACGAGCGACATCCCCGAAGAGATGCGCCTGGTCCACCAGCGCTGGCGTCCCTGGGAGAACTGGCAGCTCTTCCTCGACCGCAGCCCCATCTACCACGCCGGCAAGGCGCGCACGCCCACGCTCATCGCCCACGGCAAAGAGGACACCCGCGTCCACCCCAGCCAGTCCATGGAGCTTTACCGCCACCTGAAGCTCCGCAGCCAGGCGCCGGTGCGATTGGTGTTCTATGCGGGCGAGCCGCACGGCTTCCGCCGCGCCGCTTCGCGCTTTGACTATTGTCTGCGGATGCTGCAATGGATGGAGCACTACCTGAAAGGCCCCGGCGGCGCGCCGCCGCCGCTCGAGCTCGACTACGACACCGCGCTGAAAGAAGAGTGAGGAGCGGCTACTTCCGGGCGCAACAGCTCGGCGTCGGGCAGTCGTCCGGCCCGGTGCAGCAGCCGTGCGGGCAGCCCGACTTCTGGCCCGTCGCCAGCAGCAACCCGCCGCCGATCAGCAGCAAAGCTCCCACTCCCAGCACGACTCTGAAGAGCAGCTTCCTCATCGCTTCTCACCCCTTGGTTTCTTGGTTGATTGGATCTCAATGATAGGGCAGATGGCGCTGGCCGAGTGGGGCAAGTGCGGGAGCTTTCGGGCCCGCCCCAGCGTCTGCCGCAGCTCGTTCCGGAAGCGTCGCAGCGTCTCCATCTCTCGTTCCACCCGCACTAGTTTCTCCTCCAGCATCCCCCGCACGCACTCACAGGGCGAGCGGCCGTTGTACTTGAGCCGCAGTATCTCCCGCACCTCCTCCAACGAAAACCCGACGGCCTGCGCCTGCTTGATGAAGCGGAGCCGCGCCGCTGCTTCGGGCGAGTAAATGCGGTAGCCGGACGGAGTGCGCGGCGGCCGTGGTAGCAGCCCGGCGCGCTCGTAGTACCGAACGGTTTGCACGCTGACGCCCGCCGTCCGCGCCACGGCTCCGATCCTCGCCCCTGCTGTCATGGGGAGAATCTAAACCCTATAGCCCACTATAGAGTCAAGAGATTTTCGCCGCGACTCGGGTGATTGACCCGGACGCCCCGGTACGCCGACAATGGCGCCGGAGACCACAAGGGGGACCGGATGCGGGCGGTGGTGCAGCGGGTGGCGCAGGCGCGGGTGCGGGTGAACGGCCAGGTAACCGGCGAGATCGGCGCCGGCATCGTGGCGCTCGTGGGCGTGGCCCGCACTGACACCGAAGCCGCAGCGCAGCAACTCGCCGAAAAAGTCGCCGGCCTGCGCTTGTTCAACGACCCCGAGGGCAAGATGAATCTCTCGCTCCAGGAGGTCGGCGGGGCGGTGCTGGCCATCAGCCAGTTCACGTTGTACGGAGACACCCGCAAGGGCCGCCGGCCGAGCTTCGACCGCGCCGCCCCGGCCGAGCAGGCGCGGGCGCTCTACGAGGAGTTCGTCGCCGCGCTGCGGGCGCTGGGCCTGAAGGTCGAAACCGGGGTCTTCCAGGCGATGATGGACGTGGAGCTGGTGAACGCCGGGCCGGTCACGCTGCTCCTCGACACCGACCGGGAGTTCTACTAGTGCCGTTCCAACCCGGGGTGCGCCGCTCCCGGCCTTCCTTCTTCGGGGAGGTCGGCTAGGAGTTGTGCAGCGACGGCCAGGGAGGTTGGAACGGTACTAGCGTTCCGGGCGCTCCGAGCGCGGGCGCTCGAGCATGCGCCGGTAGGCGGCGAACTCGAGCTCTGACATCTTGAGGAAATCCTCGACGTACTGCTCCTCCCACTGCACGTCGGTGAAGACCCAGACGCCGGTGACTTTCTTGTAGAAGCGCAGGCGCCAGCCGAGGGGGCGGCTGTCGTGGTGGGTGAGGGCGTAGACGGTGCGGTAGCGCGGGGCGCCGGCGATCTCGGTCTGGTGGACGACGACGAAAGAGTCCGGCCGGCCGATGAAGGGATTGCGCTCGATGGCTTGCGTCCGCCGCTCCAGGCTCCGCAAGACCTCGTCCTCGATGGAGCCGCTCTGGCGCAGGTAGGCCACCACGCCCTGGGCCCCGCCCTGGCGGAAGGCGCCGAAGAAATTGTCGTAGAGCAGCCGGATGGCCTCGTCATCGGCCAGGCTGGTCTGGGCGGCCCCGCCCAGCGGGACAAGCAGCAGGCAGGCGAGCAGGAGCCAACGGCGCTTCATCGCAATCTCCCTTGCATGTCTCTCCGTCCGCCCTCACGATAGCACACGGAGAAGCAGGATGGTGAACCCGGCGGAAGCCTTGCGGCTGGCGATGAGCTCCCTCGTCGCCCACAAGCTGCGCAGCCTGCTCACCCTGCTCGGGCTCATCATCGCGGTGAGCTCGCTCATCCTGGTGATGACGCTCGTGCAGGGCGCCAACGTGTACGTCCAGGAGAAGCTGGCCAACCTCGGCACCCATGTCCTGGAGGTGTCGAAGCTCCCCCAGGTGCCCATCCGCTTCGAAGATTTTCTGCGCGCCCTGAAGCATCGCGACCTCACCCGGGAAGACTGGCGCGCGGTGGCGGCCGGCTGCCGCCGCTGCCTGCGCGTCGGGGCCGCGGTCTCAACCGTCGGGCGCGTGCGCTCCGCCAACCGCAGTCTGCCGGACATCGAAATCCAGGGCGAAAGCGCGGAGATGGCGCTCATCTCGACGCTCGACCTCGCCGCCGGGCGCTACTTTACCGAAGGGGAAGACCGCCAGGCTGCCCGCGTCGTGCTCCTCGGCCACAATGTGGTGGAACAACTTTTCCCCGCCGCCGATCCGCTCGGCCAGCGCCTGCGCCTCCGCGGCGAGGAGTTCGTCATCATCGGGGTCGCCGACGAGATCGGCTCCATCCTCGGCCAGGACCAGGACAACTTCGTCATCATCCCGCTGGGGACGTTCGAACGGCTCTTCGGCAGCCGGCACAGCCTGACGTTGAAAGTCCAGGCCCCGTCGGAACGGGAGCTGCCGGCGACGCTGGAGGAAGTCCACACCCTGATGCGGCGGCAACGCGGGCTGGGCTACGCCGCGCCCGACGATTTCTTCCTCACCACGGCTGAAACCTACCTGAAGCTCTGGGAAGACATCAGCGCCGTTTTCTTCCTCGTCTTCGTGCTCATCTCCGCGGTGGCCTCGGTGGTGGGCGGCATCGTCATCACCAACATCATGCTGGTGTCGGTCACCGAGCGCGTCAAGGAGATCGGCATCCGGCGCTCGGTGGGGGCGACGCGGCGGGACATCCTGCAACATTTTCTTCTCGAAGCGCTGGGCCAGTGCCTGGTGGGCGGCGGCCTGGGCGTGGTCCTGGGCTTTCTGGTGGCGCTGCTGCTGGCGCAGTTCACGCCCTTCCCGGCCGCCGTCAAGCTTTGGGTGGCGCTGGCGGGCCTGCTGCTGTCGGTGGTCATCGGGGTGAGCTTCGGGCTCTACCCCGCCCTGCGCGCCGCCCGGCTCGACCCGGCGGTGGCGCTGCGGAGCGAATGATGCGCGCTTCCTGGGAAGAGAGCATCCGCACGGCGGCGCAAATGGTGCGCGCCCACAAGCTGCGCTCGACCCTGACCGTGCTGGGCGTCGCCATCGGCGTGCTTTCGGTCATCAGCGTCGCCGCCATCATCCACGGCCTCAACCTCTACGTGGACGGCAAGGTGCAGGAGCTGGGCTCGAACACCTTTCTGGTCTCGCGCTTCCCCGCCTTCGTGCCGGTCGAGAACTGGACGGAGGACATCCGCCGGCGCAAGCACCTGACCGCCGCCGACGCCCGCGCCATTGTCGAGCAGTGCCGCACCTGCGTCATCGCCACCCCCATGCTGACCCGCTTCCCGCTTTTCGGGCAGACAACCGAAGTGCGCTTCCGCAATCACCGCGTCGACGTTCCACTCGTCCGTGGCGCCGAGCCGGCGATGACCCGCGCCTTCCCGCTCTTCGTCGTCAACAAAGGCCGGATGTTCACCGAAGCCGAGGACGCCCACAGCGCGCGGGTGGGCGTGATCGGCCTGGCCATCGCCGACTCGCTCTTCGGCCCGCTCGACCCCGTCGGCCAGACCCTGCGCCTCAACGGCCTGGAGTTTGAAGTCATCGGCGTCTGGGAAAAACACCAGGGGCTGTTCGGCGGACCGGGCCTGGACGACGTCATCGTCATTCCCTACCGCACCTTCAACAAACTCTGGCCGGAGATTGAGGAGCAGATCCTCGGCGTGGCCGCGGCCGACCCGACGCTGCTCCCGCGCGCCGAGGAGGAAGTCGTCGAAATCCTCCGCCGCCGCCGGCACGTGCCGCCGCACAAGGAGAACGACTTCGAGGTCACCCTGCCCCAGTTCGTCTACGACCTCTGGAAGCAGTTGACCGGCGCCATCGTGCTCCTGACCCTGGTGATCAGCTCCATCAGTTTGGTGGTGGGCGGGATCGGGGTGATGAACATCATGCTGGTGTCGGTCACCGAGCGCACCGCCGAGATCGGCCTGCGCAAGGCGGCGGGCGCGCGCCGCGCCGACATCCGCCGGCAGTTCATCACTGAAGCGGTTACCTTGACCTCGTTCGGCGGCGTGCTCGGTATTCTGCTGGGAGCGGCCCTGGTGGCTGTCACGCGCTGGGCCTTCCCCGACCTGCCGGCGGAGCTCTCGGCCTTCTGGGTGGCGGCGGGCTTTGCCTTGTCGGTTGGCGTCGGGCTTTTCTTCGGGATTTACCCGGCGACGCGCGCCGCCGCGCTCGACCCGGTCGCCTGCTTGCGCTATGAGTAGCTCCGGCAGGCACGCCTGCCTGCGCTACGAGTGAATCAACGCCGCGGGCGCGAGGCCGGCGGCACCAGCCCGTTCACGCGGTAGTAGACGACGAGCTGCCCGTAGTGCTCTCCCACGTGCCCGATGGCCTCGCCCCACAGGCCGGTCCCGTTGGTCGGGGTCTGGCTCCAGGGAAACTTGACGGCTTTCGCCAACCCGGCGTCGCCCTGCTGGCGGATGAAGGCCGCGCCCTCTTCGACCGACTTCTTCAGCACGGCGACGATCTCGGCCTTGGTCTTGTACTTCTCGCGCGACAAGTCTTCCGCGCCGGGGCGCTTGCCCTGCGCCAGGTCCATGAAGAGGTAGTTGCCGCCGGCGACGTGCAGCATCTGCTCGGCGAAGCTGCGCACCTCGGGGGTGGGCTTGAAATCGTACTTCTCTTCTGGAAAATCCTCGGCCATGTCGATGACTTTCCCGCCGACCTCCGTCCACAGCCGCGCCAGCGCCTCCGAGTGGTTTGGCGTGGACGACGTCGCCTGCGCCGCTGCGTTGGTCGCTGCCAGCAAAACCAGCAGGGTCACGAACAAGAACATCCTGCGCATAATCGTCTCCTTGAGTGGTGATGCTGCCTTAGACGAGCTTCGCCGGGCCGCGGTAACTAGCGCGGCGGCTGTTGCTGTTGCTGCCGCTGACGCTCCTGGGCGGCGCGGGTGGTGGGCGGCACCAGGCCGTTCAGCCGGTAGTAGACCACCAGGTTCCCGTAGTGCTCGGCGGCGTTGATGGTGGCGCTGGTCCACAGGCCGTAGCCGGTGATGGTGCGCGTGGGCAGCTTGATCGGCTGCGCCAACCCCGCGTCGCCCGCCGACTGGATGGCCGCCGCGGCGTCCTCGAAAGACTTCTTCAACATCGCCACAATCTCCGCCTTGGTCTTCGGCGCGGCCTCGTGGTGCTCCGCCCCGCCGGCGGCCTGGCCGCGGGCCAGGCCGGCGAAGCGCACATTGGCCTCGGCCACGTGCTGGAGCTGTTCGGCGAAGCTGCGCACCTCGGGCGTGGGCTTGTAGTTGTACTTGTCCTCGGGGAAATCCTCGGCCATGTCGATGAGCTTCTTGGCCTCGCGGTTCCAGGCGGCGAGCAGATCGGCAGCGGCGCTCGCCGCGGCGGCGGGCGCGGTCTGCTGCGCGGCGACCACGAGCGGGCTCACAACCAAGACGAAAAGAAAAGTGACGAGAGAGAGACTTCTGCGCATCGGTCGTCTCCTTCAAGGGATTTCGGGAGCAAGGAGTCTATCACAGGCCCGCCTCCCGGTAGCGGCGACGAGTCCGCAGGACTCGTCGTCGGCTGGTCTCGTCCTGGAACAACCGACGAGGAATCCCGCCGCGCGGGATTCCTCGCCGCTACCGAGGAGTCGTAGTATTCTTCCCGGGAGGCGGCGATGCCGCGGTGCTGGCTGTTCTTGAGCGACCCGGAGAGCTACCACTACGACGCGCTCTTCCAGAAGAAGCGCGAAGTGTGGGACGGAGTGTTTGGCGCGCTGGCGCAAAAGTACATCGCCGAAATCAAGCGCGGCGACCGCATCCTCGGCTACCACACCGCCCCGGAGAAGAGCGTCTACTGCGAGCTGCGCGCCGCGAGCGGGGCGTACCAGAACCCGGAGCTGAAAGAAAAGAACCTCGTGCTGGAGGTCGCGCCCGGGCGCAAGCTCAAGCGCCCGGTGCCGCTGGCGGAGCTGAAGGCGAACCCGAAGCTGGAGGGCATGAAGCTCTTCCGCTTCTTCCGCCCCATCGCTGTCTCGCCCTTGACCGCGGCCGAGTACAAGGAAATTCTCCGCCTCGCCTCCCGCTGACTGATTGGGAACTAGTCAATCGGTGAGTCGTCGGCGGTGGCTTCGCGATCTTCCTCTGTCCAACGGATTACACCCGTTTCGTCCGTAAAGAAACTCCGCTTGCCGTCCACGCCGTATCGAGCCGGCCGGGCCGTAACTGTGTAGCTTTCCGCCCCAGCAATCGAACACGCAGCGGGGGGTTCGGCCAAAAGTGGACCTGCTTGGTATACGAATACATAGTCGGATTTCTTCCCCGAGCTAAGTTCCACCGAAAGCAGGTCCGCAGCGTCGCAGCTTGGGGAACCTGCAACGGCCGGCCCCAAGGCTGCCAAAGTTGGAGGGAAGCCACTGACATAGGTTGAGGCGTACGTAATGGCTGCGGTGTTGATTGTGCGCAGAGAGCCTATCGCTTGATATTCGTTTTCCGAAAGCTTGCTGTCCGTGACGGTCGCCTGTCTGGCGCGGATGGCCGCGGCGCGGGCCTCCAATTGCTGCGCCTCGCCTTCTCGGTTCATCTTACGAAGAATACCCGCGCATCGATCGAGAATCCTTGCCAGAGTGGGGTGATTGGGCCCGAGAACTCTCTCTCCGATCTGCAAGACACGTTGGATGGAAACCTCCGCCTCTGCATACTTCCCCTGGTTCTGGTATGCTCCCGCCAACTCGAGAAGCGTATTCCCAACATGAGGGCTGTAGCTTCCGAAGGATTTCTCGTAGATTTCTAACACCAGGAGAAACAGAGACTCGGCTTCATCGTACTTGCCCTCGCTCGCCATCAACAGCCCCAGATTCCCCAGCGTCAAAGCGAGGTCAGGATGCTCCAGGCCCAGCTTCTTCTCCTGAATTTCAATAGCCCGCCGGTAAAGGGTTTCAGCTTCAGCTTTTCGGTCCTGCTCTCGCAGGGCCTCGGCAATATTGTTCAGCAGGGTGGCCACGCGCGGATGCTCAGGTCCCAAGACTCGCTCGTAGATAACCAGTCCACGGCGGTACAGCGCTTCCGCTTCAGCGATACGCCCCGTGTCGTGATAAAGCACTCCTAGGATGTCAAGTGTTTGAACAACATCGGGATGATCCGGCGGTAGTATCCTTTCGCGGATCTCCAAGGCTCGCTTCAGCAAAGGTTCGGCATCATCGAAACGCCGCTGCCGCCAATAGAGATCAGCGAGATTGCTGAGAACAGTCGCCACGTGGGGGTCATCCGGCTCCGATGTCCCTTCCGCAATCTCCAAGGAACGCTGGTAGAACGCCACGGCATCGGCAGGCCGTCCCAGATACACGCTAAGCATTCCGAGATCATTTAGGATGATACTCACGTCTCTGTGTTCCGCTCCCAGTTTTTCCTCGGCAATCTGCAGTGCACGCTCAAGCAATGGTTCAGCTTCAAGGTACCTGGCCTGCGCCTGATAGGACGAGCTCAAGCCCCTCAAATCCTCAATCAGCGCCGCGTCAGTAGCCTCCAGATGCTTTTCCTTTATAGCCAAGGACCGTTCATATGCCGATTGAGCCTCCGCATACTTTCCCTGCTTGATGTACACCCTGCCAAGAAGGTTGAGGCTCACTGCCGTGAGGCGGTCCTTCTCGACCGACGTTTCCGCTAGCTCGAGAGCCTTCAGAAACATCCTCTCTGCCTGGAAATAGTCGCCCTGCTCGAACGCCGTGTGACCGACCCTCACATAACGATCCCACTCGGTTTCCTGGGCGCGAGCGAATCCAGCAGAAAAACAAAGGAATACCGCAACTGCAAGGTAGGAATGGATGGCACGAACCATCGAGGTGGCTTGACTCGCGGAAAGTTTAACACATCAACAAACAAGAGCAAGGCCCGCCGCGGCCAAAGGGAGGAGTCTGCTATAGTGGGCGGGGATGACGAGGAAGCGCAAGGAGTTCACTGAAGCGGATGTGCTGGGGGCGCTGGGGGCGGCGCGGGAGCCGATGAGCCTGCGGGAACTCGCCGCCGCGCTCGAGGCCCACGGACGCGACCGGCACGAGCTGAAGAAGCTCGTCAAGCGGCTCGAGCAGCGCGGGCGCGTGGCCGAGGTCCACGGCGGACGATACCTGACCGCCGACAAAGTCCAGGCCAAGCCGGCGCATGGCCGGCACGCAAAAGCAGACCCCTCGACTCGTCCCGCGGCGCG
>Ga0209342_10003589_pt1 | contig 16327 bp, 16 predicted proteins | sample RifCSP16_2_FD_184023 | JGI IMG/M metagenome (GOLD analysis project Ga0209342, IMG submission 184023) | Soil microbial communities from Rifle, Colorado - Rifle CSP2_sed 16_2 (SPAdes) (version 2) | ecosystem: Environmental > Terrestrial > Deep subsurface > Rock core/Sediment | place: Rifle... | reverse complement strand
GGTCCCCGTCGACCCACGAGACCAAGGACTTCCTCGCCCGCAACCAGATCCCGTACCGGTTCCTCGACATCGAGCGCGACCCGGATGCAGCCGCCATCGTCGCCGCCGGGGGCGGCGACCTGCCCGTCGTTCTGTTCTCGGACGGCACCTCGCTGGTTCGTCCCGAGCGCCGCGCCCTCGCCACCAAGGTGGGTCTGCAGACAGAGGCGGACTCGTCGTTCTACGACCTGATCGTGGTGGGGGCCGGACCTGCCGGCCTCGCCGCCGGGGTGTACGGGGCGTCGGAGGGGCTGCATACCGCCGTGATCGAGCGCGACGCCACCGGGGGCCAGGCAGGCACCTCCTCCCGGATCGAGAACTACCTGGGGTTCCCCAAGGGGATCTCGGGAACCGATCTGGCGCGCCGCGCCGCCATCCAGGCGCAGCGCCTCGGTGCGGAGATCATCACGGCGGGCGACGTTGCTGCGGTCCGGGTCGAGGATCAGATCAAGGTGGCGACATTGGCCGACGGCACCGAACTCGCCTGCCGGGCAATGGTTCTCGCCACCGGGATGACCACCCGCACGCTCGACGTGCCCGGCTACGAGAAGTTCGCCGGTGCGGGGGTGTATTACGGGGCGGCGATCAGCGAGGCCGCCACCTACCGGGACCAGCCGGTCTTTGTGATCGGGGGCGCCAACTCCGCCGGACAGGGGGCGATGATGTTCTCCCGTTTCTCCTCGCAGGTCACGATGATCGTCCGCGGGGCCAGCCTCGAAGCGAAGATGTCGCAGTATCTGGTCGACCAGATCCGCCGCACCCCCAACATCGAGGTGATGGTCTCCGCAGGCGTCGTCGAGGTGCGGGGAGGGCGCCGGGTGGAGACGATCGTGCTCGACCGCGCCGGGACGATCGAGGAGCGGCCCGCCGCCGCGCTGTTCATCTTCGTCGGCGCGGTTCCCCACACCGACATGGTGAAGGGGGTGGTGGCCCTCAATCCGCAGGGTTTCATCCTCACCGGACCGGACATCCCCGCAGGGCTCTGGCCGCTCGCCCGGGATCCGTTCCTCATGGAGACCAGCGTCCCCGGCATCTTTGCCGCCGGCGATGTCCGTCATGGGGTGGTGCGGCGGGTGGCGTCGGCAGTAGGACAGGGCTCGGTGTGCGTCTCGTTCGTCCACGAGTACCTGGCGACGGTGTGAACCGCCCCGAACGCCTTGCGGCGGTCCCGCTCTTTGCCGGTCTCAGCGCCGACGACCTCGAGCGGCTGTGCCGCGGGGCGCGCGACGTCACCGTCGGCCGCGGCGAGCAGCTCTTCGCCGAGGGAGACCCGGGCGAGGAAGCCTTCGTCATCACCGCCGGGGAGATCGAGATCGTCAAGCACAGCGTGGGACGCGACGTGTTGCTGGCGGTGCGCCGGGAGGGCGAAGTGATCGGAGAGATGTCGCTCCTCGAGGAGGCGCCGCGCATGGCGACGGCCCGGGCCCGCACTCCGGTCACCGCCATCGCCATCCCCCGACGGCGCCTCGACGAACTGCTCGACTCGAGCCGGACCGCGGCGCGTGGCATGTTCGGGGTGCTCCTGGCACGGTGGCGTGAGACCGAGGCCCGCCTCCGTCAGAGCGAACGGATGGCGCAACTGGGCACCCTCACCGCCGGCCTGGCCCACGAGCTGAACAACCCGGCATCGGCGGTACAGCGGGCGGCCGCCGACCTCGAAGCCGCCGTCGACTCCTACGCCACCGCCAGGGCGGCGCTGGGCATGGAGCTGCCCCCCGGGTTCGAGGCGCTCCTGTCCCGGGCCGTCGACCCCACCGCCCGGCCCCGCCTCGACCCGATCACCCGCAGCGACGCCGAGGCGGCGATGGAAGCCTGGCTCGGAGCCGCCGGCATCCCCGAGCCGTGGCGCTGCGCCCCGGCGCTGGTCACCGCGGGCATCGAGCCGTCGAACCTGGGCGGGTTCGACATCGGCCGACTCGACGCGGTCGTCGCGCTCCTCGTTGCCGCCGGCAACGCCCATGAGCTGCTCTTCCAGATCGTCGAGGGATCGAGCCGGGTGTTCGACATCGTGAGCGCCCTCAAGTCGTATTCGTTCCTCGACCGGGCGCCGGTCCAGGAGGTAGATGTCGTACGCGGAATCGAGGACACCCTCCTCATCATGCGCCCCAAGATCGGCGACATCGCCGTTGTCCGCGACCTCGGGGACATCCCTCGGATCCCGGCGTACGGGTCGGAACTGAACCAGGTGTGGACCAATCTGATCGACAACGCCGTTGACGCCATTCGCTACGGTGGAGGCGGCACGATCACGATCCGCACCCGTGTCGGGGACGGCGGCGTGATCGTCGAGGTCGAGGACGACGGCCCCGGCATCCCCGCAGAGGTGCTCCCCCGCATCTTCGATTCCTTCTTCACCACCAAGGCCCCGGGAAAGGGAACCGGACTCGGTCTCGACATCTCTTACGGCATCGTGGTGCACCGCCACGGCGGGGAGATCACCGTCGACACGGTCCCCGGCCGGACCACGTTTCGGGTCGTCATCCCGGTCGCCGGTCCCCCGGCATAGGCTGGCGCCGATGACCGCACCCTGCGAGCACCTCGTCTCCGTGCCCGTCGACCCCAAGCCCGCCGGCGGTTGCCGGCCATGCCTCGAGCGGGGCGACACCTGGGTGCACCTCCGGTTCTGCGTGACCTGCGGCGCGGTCGGCTGCTGCGACCAGTCGAAGAACCGGCATGCTCGGGCTCACGCGGCATCGACCGGCCATCCGGTGGCCCGGTCCAAGGAGCCGGGCGAGATGTGGGTGTGGTGCTATCCCCACGAGACGGGGATGAAACTGACGGCCGAGGAGACCTGGGCGTGAGCGCCCCGCCGTGTGAACCCATGGCCATACAATCGCCCCGGGGCCCGTAGCTCAGCCGGTGAGAGCAGCGGACTCATAATCCGTCAGACGCAGGTTCGAGTCCTGCCGGGCCCACTAAGCGTTGTGGCATGGACAACAGTCGGACTCTAGAGACCCGCACTCTCACTTCGTTCCTCGGCCAGGCGGTCACGAGCAGGATCGAACGGCGGGGGAGCACTCTGGGCATAACCGAGTTGGTAGGCGAACCTCGAGCTGGCTAGCGCATCGAGGGCGGCTGTGAGACTCTGCTCATCAGTGGCGACAAGCTCCAGCAACAAGACGAATGGCACTGGATCCCCCGGAAGGGGCGGTTCGTCCGGCGGATGGACTCTTTGGAGCACACCCGCGGCCGAATCGAGCGACTCCTCAAGCGAGCCATCAACGGGGATGTGAGCGACACCGACGCGGTCCGCCGTGAGGAGGTAGTAGTAGACGCTCAGAGGCCTCAACCCCGCGGGCTCCAGGAACTGCCTGACGAAGCCGACCAGTTCTGTTTCGTCGAAGCCCGGACTCGGTGCGAGTATGGCAAGGGTGCCATCCTCGACCAGCTCCGCCACTGTGATGTCGGCCGACTCACACTTCGCCAAGTCGAACGCAGCCTGGAAGAATCGCGCTCCATCGAGATACACCACATCCGTGGCCGCAACCGGCCTGCAGGACTGCGCATCTGTAGGAAGACCGCAAGCGCTGCTGAGGCTGATCAACGCGACTGCAGCGACGGTGCGAGCCAAGCCCGACCCATGACGACTTATGCAACCGACCACAGACGTCAAGTTCCCTGAGCGACTGGGTTGCACGTATTGCTGTCCACTGTCGAAATGAAGCCGTCGTGATATCCGACCCACCCGAAGATGGCCATAGCGTCGATTCGTAACTGGGTTCCCGGTTCATGATTGAAGAGAAGCGCTCTGAGGTTCGAATGCGAGTAGATGGCCGGAGTGTCGCCGTGTCGCGAGTCATAGCGACATAGGTAGTACCAGCCGTCATTCGGAATCGTGAAGACCACTCCAGTATGCGCCTCGGTCGGATTACCACCGTCACGCCCCTCCCAACCCAGTTTGCCTTCACAGGGATTGCCGGTAAGGCACTGGACGACGTACTCCACTGAGAAGTTATCCGGATCACCAACGAGATCCGCGCCGTAGATCGCGAAGGGCACGGTGCGGTAGGCATACCCGAAGCTGAAACCGGACTTCGGCTGAATCGTGACGCGGCCAGGTGGTTCCGGTCCATTGGTGCTCGACCAGCACCAGTAGTCGACATTCCCTGCCGAGAAGCCCCACTGACCGGGACAGGGCGAGAATGTGTTGTCGGTGATGTATGACCCGCCGTAGTACGCCCCGTAGGAGTTCCCCGAGCCACTCGTGATCACGTGCTCGCTTGGCCCCGCTGGAGCTGGCTCGCTGCGCTCTTTGTTGTACATGTGCCCGTAGTTCTCGAACGAGCAGAACTCGGGCTCTGGCGCGCCATTCTCCCAATAGGGGCACTCGGTGGAGATGGCCCCGGCCACCGATCGCAGCTGGACCTCCACTGGATAGACAACCGAGCCCGGAACTAGACCGATCTCAACGTTGTAGTACCCGCTCGCGGCAATCGCGGCCGCGTTGCCGGTCACGACGCCGTAATTCGTCCAATCGATCCCTCCTCCCTCGACGACAAGGAGTTCTTGGACGCATGGCACCGGTAGATCGCAGATGAAGAACCCAGGCCCACCGCGGTAACCGTGTCCCCAGTCATCGGTTAGGTCGAAGTCGAATTCGTATGAGGCATACACGCAGGTGCCAAACGCGCAGTAGAAGGGATCGTGCCCGCTCACCCGGAACGCGGAACCGAAGGCGAGATCAGCCTCTAAGAAGCGCGTATCGCTTGGGCTGTCATAGAAGAAGTCAGGATCGACATATCGGGGCGTCCAAGTCATCACCCCGTAGCGACTGATGTGCTCCTCATAGGAGTATTGCGCCATCAGGTTCGAGATCCCCTGGGCTGACTCTCGATCCGCCTGCTGCGACGGCAGAGTCCCCGCGTCCCTCATTTCGGCTATGGAACGGTCGCGCACCGGATCATCCGGGGGTAGCAACGGCAACGTTGCCAGGCTCCTGGCAGTGCCTAGACCGAAGCCCGCTGTGCGCAGGTACTCGATCGCGGCCGCCCAGGCCTCCGGCTGAGCATCAACTCCAACACCGACGACGAGAAAAACGCCCTCGTCCAAGCTCGCAAGGATCTGATTCGCCTCAGTGACGTACCCAGCGCCTCGGGAGAGGACCTCCTGGGCGTCCGAGGGCTCAAGCCCGTGGAGTAGCTGGGACTGCTCCCGATGCTCAAGGGACACGGGGTGTATCGCGACATTCTCGCGGACGGAGTTCTCGACGAGCCTCCTCCAGACGGTGAGCGCCTCCTCAAGCGTCTGTCCATCGCGGACCACACCGGTCGTGGTTGTCGTCTTGAGATTGCCAGGGAAGCTGACCATGAACTCGGCAATACGAACACCCGCCGGTAGCTCCGCTCCGAGAGCAATGAGGTCACCCCGCGAGATGCCGCCCAGTGGCACAGCCACCAGCATCTCCCCACTCGGAATGTCACCTGATGTCATCGTGACGGCCCGCGAGGCGAGGTACTCATACTGACGGCGGTGAGCCTCAGCTGCGGGCAACTCGAGAGCAACCCCGAGCCGGTAGTCATTGTCCAGAGCGGGATGGGAGGCGCCCTCTTGGGTCGTCAGCGACGCCGCGCCCCCTGGATTCGGCAGCTGAATCCCGATCGCAAAGGCAAAGAACGCAATCAGGGTGCGGGGCCTCATGACTCGTCTCCTCTCATGCGCCCCTCTCGGCTGACAATATACGGCAACTCGGTGGGAGCCATCAAGCAGCATGTTTTGCGACCGCTCACTACTACTGAAGACAGGGCACACCAGACAACCCGGGTGTCGCCCACCCTGGTCAGCCCCCCACGGTGATGTCTGACCACAGCCTCCGAGCCCATCTTTGGAGCGGAGCTGTGCGAAGCTCTCCTGTCGATACGTGACAAGCATTCCAGCGATCATGCGACGCTGCCCGTGCTATCGAGTGCTCGGCGAGCCGCCTCCACCCGACTCAATCGCCGCGTTGCATTGGTTCGCGTTCTGTCCAGTTAGGCCCACTGAACCCGGCCTCAATGGCCGGGTTCAGTGCTCCCTCCCCCCTCTTGGGAGAGAGTGCGAGGCGGCGTTGCCGCCGAGGCCGGAGGGGGGTATCACCCGTTCATTCCCTCCGGCCTCGATGGCCGGGTTCGGTGGCGAGCCCCGGGGGAATCGCCCCGAGACTCGTGAGGCGGGCCGTCACCATGCTGGACGACTCGGGATGGCGGCTGGACGGGAGGCCACCCGGCGCGAGGGCGGTGATTGCTGCGTGGTGGGCGACCCGTCGCATGCTGGAGGTGCTCGGAGGGATCGAGAAACGTGGCAACTCGTTGTCGAGGACCTCCCGGTTGACCGCTTTCGGCGAGGCGACGTTGCTCGAGCAGATTCGGGCCAATGCGGTCGGACCCCGCACCCACGTCTGGTAAACGCTGCAACCAACCGGCGATACCGCCGGGGTACCCCTACCGCCCCCCTCCAAGAACCACGTCTCCATCGGGCCCTTGCCCTTGACCTCGATGGAGCCACGCGGCTCGCACAGAAACCCGTCCCGGAGAATCTCATAGGTCGCTCGGGTGATCTGGATGCGCCCCGGCACCCCCTGGGATTCCATCCGGCTGGCGGTGTTGACCGTGTCAGACGTCGTACTGGAACTTGGTGGTGCCGATGATGCCCGCCACCGCCGGACCGCGGTTCATCCCGAGGCGGAACTGGAGCCTGCCGAGGCCGAATCCGGCGTCGGTCACGTCGTCCCGCATGCCGAGCGCCATGCGCGCCAGCGCCTGCGCATGGTTGGGCCCTCGAGACCGGAATCCCGCACGCCACCATGTAGTTGGCGCCGATGGTGCGGATCTTCTCGCAGCCGTGCTCGGCGGCGAGACGGTCGAAGCGAGAGAAGACGTCGCTGAGCAGCGCCACCATCGCCTCGGGCTCGAGCTTCTGCGACATCGGGGTGAACCCGACGACGTCGGCAAAGAGCACGCTGATCCCGGAGTAGTGCTCGGCGATGATCCGCCGGTCGTCCTTGAGTACGGCCGCCACCTGCCTGGGGAGGATGTTGAGCAGCAGGCCCTCGGACTTGGCCTGTTCGGCCTCGAGCATGCCGAACGCGAAATCGCGCTGCCCGACAAAATAGTGCAGCGTGATAAAGGCGATGGCGGACACACCGACCACGTTCATCCCGAAGAACACCGGCACCGTCGCCCGTGTCAGGTTGTTGTCCAGTCGCACCGAGGGCTGCACCAGTTGCGATGCCACGACGAGCCCCACGAAGCCGGCGAACCACCACACGGCCCGACACCTCCCCGACATGAGCATCGCCCCAAGGGAGCGAGCAACGACCACAGGATCACCGCACTGGCGTTGACGAAGCCGCCGAGCGCCAGCTGGAGGAAGAACGGAAGGAGGAGGATGAGGGTCAGCTGCACGAGCCGGAACACCCGGTACCGACGGGTGATCGCAAACACGGCGAGGCTGGCGCCCGAGGCAGCGGCATAGGCCAGCGGGATCGACGCAGCCAGCGGCTCGTCGAAAGCCAGGTACACGGCCCCCCACACGACCGCGGCCGGACCGATCATGGCGGCGAAGGCCACCAACACGCGCTTCTTCAGACGCAGGTCGGCGTCGTTTGCGGGATCGGACCCGATCCGCCTGAACAACCGGCGCAGCGTCCCCCACATGAGTCACGAGGATACGGCAGGATCGACACACCGGTCGGACGGTGTCGTCGCCTTTTCCCCGACCCGGGCGGTGCCCAACCCGGGTGCCGCGACGACTCGTAGAAGGCTCGACTCCTGCCGGGCCATGTGGGACGCGGGTTCAGTGACCGCTGCCGAGCGCCCGGTCGAGCGTCTGGTGGGCGGTGGTCAAGCCGTGCAAGATCCGCGTGTAGAGCGGCAGCCGTTTCGGCGCACAGCATCCCACCTGGAGCCGCCCGACCTGGGCACCCGCCTCCTCGAGGAAGCCCGATGCCTCACCCGCCGCTCCCGGATCATCGGTCACACGGCTGAGTGCACCGCGCGCCGCGATCAGGGTCTGGCCGAGGATCTTCATCCGGGGGCTACGGCCCGGCTCGCAGCAGGTGGCATCGAGCTTGCGCAGAGCCGCCTCGCAGTCGTCGAGGGCCTCAAAGGCGGAGGTGAGGAGTTCGATCGACTTCACGGTGCGCAGGCTACCGAGCCACGGTCACGCACCGGCCTCAATGCTCGTCCCGGTGCCTGCGACGCCTCCGCAACTCCTCCTCGAGGGCGTCGTCGGAGTAGCCCATCAGGACCGCCTCCCAAGGTCTTGAGGCCGGAGTCATCGGCTGATCCCGCGCCAAGAGGTCGGCAACGGGGTCGCGCAGGGTCCGCGCCCACGCCCGTCCGGTGGCGGTGGCGTGCAGGGTCATGGTGGCGTCGGTGTTGACCACGTACACCCGGGCCTCCGACTGCGGGTTCCCCCGCGAGCCCTTCTCGCCGTACACGAGGAGAACGCTCGGAGCCGGGAGGTCCTGGATGCCGCCGGTGGCCACGAAATCCCCGTCGTATGCCCAACCGCCGTTCTGTCCCGCATCGACGTTGTTCACCACCTTGGCCCAATTCTTGAGGCGCCCGTCACCGATGAGCGGCACCTCGATGGCGACGGTGGAGCCGTCATCGATCACGGGAAAACGGCCTGCACAGGATGGCGGAGCACCAACTCAGCCGGCCCGGTTGATCCCGGCCTTCTTGAGAAGCGCAGCCGGGACGCCTGCCTCCCGCCACGCCGTGTAGGAGATGCCTTTGCGCTTGCTGTACGCCTTGGCGAAACGGGTGAAATCGGTTTCCAGGGATGCGCTGTCGGCGCTTCCTTTCGCCGTCTCGAGAGTGTTCTCAGCGTCGAGTCGTGCCTGGCGGAGATCGACGGCCTTGAGGGGATTGACCTCGGCGGCGATGCGCTTCTCCAAGTCCTTGATGCGCTTGGTGAGTGTTTCCGGGGTGATGGGGCGACCGGGGCGTCGGGATGCGAGCGCATCCAGATAGAGCTTGATGGCCCGTGATTCACGCCTTCCGGCGGCGAGCGCCGCCTTGTGCTCGGCGGACATTGCCATGGATTTCCTCCAAAGAAGTGACGTACCGGGCAATCGTACCGCGGTCATGCGCAGACGGGAATCGGCATGTATTTGCGCGGCCGCGGCCGGGAGAGCGGCCTCGCAAGCGGGCACCCGACGCCATCTCGCCGACAAGATGCACCCTGGCTCCGGGGGGGAGACTCGAACTCCCAACAAACGGATTAACAGTCCGATTCGTCCCCGCGCCCGATAAGGCAAGACCCCTGGTCAGCGTCACCTAGCGACGCCTGTTGTCTCTAGACGCATGTGGTCAGGGGTGGAAATCTGCAACAAGTTGCAGCCGAATCGGTCACCCCAACGGGTGACGAGGGCGGCCCCCCTCATGGATAACCGATAAGGAGACACCATGAGAGGCAGGACCATCCGCTTGAAGGGCACGGTGTGGCAGCGACCCAACGGAAGTTGGTCGGTACTGACACCCGAGATGTACGACCCGAAGGTGGGCCGGAACCGGCGAATCGCGCTCGGCACTTTCGATTCCGAGGAGAAGGCCGAGGAGGCGCGGCGCACCTGGGTTCACAAGGGTGGTGGCGCCCCGCCTACCGCAGAGCTCCCCACGCGCCCGTTAACCGTTGCTACCTACCTGCGGAACTGGCTGGCCAACGACATCGCCGACGAGGTGGCGTGTGGTCATCTCGCCTGGTCAACAGGAAGGGACTACGAACAAGTGGTGAAAAACCAGCATCCGCCTGTCCCGGCTCATCGCCGCCGGATAGAGTGACCGCCGGGGCCGCGCACCCGCGCCGTCCCCCCTGTGATGGAGGGAAGGAGATCCCACATGAAACGACTGATCGTCCTGCTCGTAGGTCTCACGCTCGTAGTGGGCGCCTGCGCCGACGGGGGCGACAACGCGAGCAGCCTGCTCGATACGGTCCAGGCGCGCGGCACGGTGCTATGCGGCGTGAACGACGTGCTTCCGGGATTCGGCATCGTCGACGATGCCGGCAACTTCGGCGGCTTCGACGTCGACCTCTGCCGGGTCGTGGCTGCCGCCGTGCTCGGCAACGCGAACGCAGTGGAGTTCGTGCCGCTCACCGCTGGTGAGCGCTTCACGGCGCTCCAGTCCGGCGAAATCGACGTCCTCATCCGCAACACGACGTGGACCGCGACCCGCGACGGGCAGGAGGGCTCGACCTTCCTGCTCACCACGTTCTACGACGGCCAGGGCGTAATGGTGCCCGAGGCGTCCGATGTGACCAGCATCGAGGACCTCGCCGACGCCAACATCTGCGTGCTGTCCGGCACCACGACCGAACTGAACCTGACGTCCGTGTTCAACTCACGCGGCATCCCGTTCAACCCGGTCGTGTACGCCGACAACACGGGACTGCGGCCCGCCTACGAGGAAGGCCAATGTGACGCGTGGACGTCGGACGTGTCCCAGCTCACCGCCTACAAGGCGGCCATTGAGGATGAGGGCGGAGCCGCCCAGCGGATCCTCTCCGACGTCATCTCGAAGGAGCCCCTCGGCCCCGTCGTTCTCGACGGCGACTCGGGCTGGGCCCAGGCCGTCGAGTGGGCCATCATGGCGACGGTCCAGGCGTGGGAGTTCGGCATCACGAGCGGCAACGTCACGGGCTTCCCGACGGACGACGACAACGTCCGCCGATTCCTCGGACAGTTGGACTTCGAGGCCGGCCTCGGCCTGCCGTCCGACTTCGCCGTCCAGGTCATCAGCCAGGTCGGCAACTATGAGGAGATCTACAACAGGCACCTCGTCCCGATCGGTCTGCCGCTGTCCGGCAGCCCCAACGATCTGTGGACGAACGGCGGCCTGATGTACGTCCCGCCGTACCGCTAGGACCGACGAAGAGAGAACGGACGCAGACGGGCGGTCGGCCTCGGCCGGCCGCCCGTCTGCCGTACCCGACGACGAGGACGAGGTGACGACGAGTACCGACAAGCGAGCAGCTGACCCGCGCATCGCGTGGTACCGCAACGTGCGCATCCTGCGTGTCGTCGTCCAGAGCGTCTTCGTCGCCGCCGTGTTCACGCTGCTGTTCTGGCTGTTCAACAACCTCATCAACAACCTCGACCGCCTGCGGATCGGGACCGACTTCGGATTCCTCGGGCGGTCCACCGGCTTCCAGATCCCCTACGACGAAGGGTTCGACCCGCGCAGCCCGGTGCGCGACATGGTCCTCGTCGGCGTCAAGAACACGCTGCTCGCCGGATTCTTCGGGATCCTGCTCGCCACCGTGCTCGGCGTCATCATCGGAGTCTCCCGGCTCTCGACGAACTGGTTGGTGGCGAAGCTGGCCGCCATCTATGTGGAGACGTTCCGCAACATCCCGCCGCTCATCATCATCATCTTCTTCGGGTTCGCCGTGTTCACCTACGGACCATTCCCGGTGCTGTCCAACGCCGCCGAGATACGGTTCCCCGGCGCGGACCGCACCGGTTTGATCCTGTCCAACACCGTGTGGGGGATCCCCTCCTTCCTGGCGGGCCCGAACATCGGGGTCTTCTGGGCGTCCATGGCGGTCGCCGTGGTCGCCGCCGCCGTCGCCTTCGGATGGAGGACCCGCCTCCACGAGCGCACCGGAGCCCCGGAGCGGCGGGCCCGCTGGTCGTTCGGCGTGTTCATGGTCGTCGCCCTCGCCGGGCTCGTGCTCGGCGGCGACGCCTTCTCGATCTCGTGGCCCGAACTGTCCGAGACACGCCGCCGGGTCGTCGGCGGGTTCCGACTCAACAACGGCTTCATCTCGGTGACCGTGGCCCTCGGCCTGTACACCGCGAGCCACATCGCCGAGATCATCCGGGGGAGCATCCTGGCGGTGCCGAAGGGCCAGTCCGAGGCGGCGAACGCCATCGCCCTCACGGGATTCCAGCGCTACCGGTACGTGCTCCTGCCGCAGGCGATGCGCATTGCCGTGCCACCGATCATCAGCCAATACCTCAACCTGGTGAAGAACACGTCACTCGGCGTCGCCGTCGCCTACGCCGAGATCACCAACCTGACCCTCACTTCCATCGGCAACGGGCGCCCGGCGCCGCAGTCGATCCTGGTCCTCATGGGCGTGTACCTCATGTTCTCCCTGACGATCTCGTTCCTCCTCAACATCTACAACCGCCGCATCCAACTGGTGGAGCACTGACGTGGCCGACGAACGAAGCTTTTTCGAAACGGGTCTGGATGAGCCCCTCATCGTCGCCAACGAGCCCCGCCCTCCGAGGGAGAAGTTGAATCCGCCGCAGTGGCTCCGCAAGCGGCTCTTCAACAGTTGGTACAACTCGGCGGTCACGCTGGTCCTGATCCCGGTGATCGCCTATCTGGGCTGGCGGTTCTTCTCGTTCCTGGTCTTCAACGCCCGTTGGGACCCGGTCCGCAACAACCTGACCCTGTTCATGGTGGGCCGGTTCCCGCGCGCCGAGCTATGGCGTGTCGTGGCCCAGGTCGTCATCTGGTCGTCGGCGATCGGCCTGGCGTGGGGCGCCGCAGTCGCCGGTGCCAAGGCCCGGGCGCTGCGGGCGGGCCTCCCCTACCGCGAGGACCCGCTCCTCGCCAAGGTGAGACGCTACGGGGCACTCCTGGTCATCGTCGGGCTCTTCCTCGCCATGACCCAGACCTGGGGCCCTCTGATCATCTTCGCGGGCTCAGTCGCCTCCGCCGCAGTCCTCCAGTTCCTCGGTTCACGGACCGCGGCCGAGCACGTTGCGTTCCTGTGGGCCGGGGTCGCCGTCCTCGGCGTCGCCGGGTTCCAGGTGGTGAGCGGCTTCTACGGCAACGGTTGGCTCTGGATGGGCGTCCCCATCGCCGTCGCCGCCTCGAAGCTCGTCGGCCGGATCGAGTGGTCGAGCCCGCTGGCAGCCCGCCTCGCCCGACTCGGCGGCGTCGCGGTCGTGCTCGTGGTCGCCTACGTCGCCTACATGGTGATCGACCACCGCGGTGTGGGCTGGGAGCAGTGGGAGGGGCTCCGGCTCAACCTGCTCGCCGCACCGATCGCCATCGTCCTCGCCTTCCCCCTGGGCGTCGCCCTGGCCATCGCCCGCCGGTCGAGCTTCCCGGCGCTGCGGATCATCTCCACCGGCTACATCGAGCTGATCCGGGGAGTCCCCCTCATCTCCCTGCTCCTCATGGGGCAGTTCTTCATCGGGTTCTTCCTGAACACGACCACGCCCCTATCGTCGATCACACGGGCCATCACCGCCCTCACCATGTTCACCTCGGCGTATATCGCCGAGATCGTCCGCGGCGGGCTGCAATCGATACCGAGGGTCCAGGTCGAAGCCGGACAGTCGGTCGGGCTCAGGCCTTTCACCATCATCCGTCTCATCGTGCTCCCCCAGGCGCTGCGCAACGTCATCCCGGCGATGGTCGGCCAGTTCATCGCCCTCACCAAGGACACGACGCTGCTGTCGATCATCGCCGTGGCCGACCTCCTCTACGTGCGCGGCATCGTCCATGCCCAGGCGGAGTACCGCGCCTTCGGTATCGCCGAGACGCTCGTTTTCGTCGCTCTCATCTTCTGGGCAATCACCTTCAGCATGTCACGGGAGAGCCAGCGACTGGAGCGTAAGCTCGGAGTGGGAGAGAGATGACCGACACGACACGCGACATGGCCCGCCACCGCGACGAGGTCTTCGCCGACGCCACCCAGGTTTGCGGCACCGGGGACGTGATCATCGATATCGAGGGAATCGACAAGTTCTTCGGCGACTTCCAGGCGCTCAAGGGCGTCGAAATGAAGGTCGGCCGGCAGGAGGTGGTCGTCGTGTGCGGCCCCTCCGGCGCGGGCAAGTCGACGCTGATCCGATGCATCAACCGCCTCGAGAAGCACGACAGGGGCCGCATCGTCGTCGACGGCATCGAGCTGTCAGACGACATCCGGAACATCCAGGAGGTGCGCCTCGAGACGGGCATGGTGTTCCAGCAGTTCAACCTGTTTCCACACCTGACCGTCCTCGACAACATCACCCTCGGGCCTCGCCAGGCCCGGCACATGCCCCGCAGGGAGGCGGAGGATCTGGCGATGAGCCTGCTCACCCGGGTGAAGATCCCCGAGCAGGCCCGCAAGTTCCCGGGTCAGCTCTCCGGCGGTCAGCAGCAGCGGGTCGCCATCGCACGCTCGCTCGCCATGAGCCCGAAGGTGATGCTGTTCGACGAGCCGACCTCGGCGCTCGACCCGGAGATGATCAAGGAGGTCCTCGATGTCATACAGGACCTGGCCCGCTCGGGGATGACAATGATCATCGTCAGCCACGAGATGGGATTTGCCCGGGAGGTGTCCGACCGGGTCGTCTTCATGGCAGACGGCGAGATCGTCGAGGTCGGCACCCCCGAGCACTTCTTCGAGAACCCGCGAGAGGAGCGGACGAAACTGTTCATCTCCCAGATCCTCTGAGCAGGTCTCTCCCCACCGAGGGGGAATACCCGCAACGTAGCGGAGGGGGAGGGGGGTGGGCGACGCCGCATGGCAGACGGTGGAGAGGAACCGGGGAGGCCATCTTCTGCAACCACTCCTGCAACCGAGGTGCGCTAGCGTCGCTGGGAAAACCAATGAGTGCGGTAATACCCTTGTGACGCTTGGCTCCGGGGGGGAGACTCGAACTCCCAACAAACGGATTAACAGTCCGCTGCTCTGCCAATTGAGCTACCCCGGAACGGCCGGGAAGGCTACCACCGGCCTGTCAGCTGCCCTCCAGATAGTCCTTGAGCTTCCCGGCACGCGAAGGCTGACGCATCTTGGCCAGCGCCTTGGTTTCCAGTTGGCGCACCCGCTCCCGGGTGACCTTGAAGTGCTTCCCAACCTGCTCCAGCGTGTGGATCTTGCCGTCGGCGAGCCCGAACCGCATGATGAGCACCTGGCGCTCCCGCTCGGACAGTTCCTCGAGCACGATCCGCAGGTAGTCCTGCAGCAGCCGGAACGACGCCGACGCCACCGGGGCCTCGGCATCATGGTCCTCGACGAAGTCCCCGAGCGTGGAATCGTCCTCCTCGCCGAGGGGCGACTCGAGCGAGAGCGGGTCCTGGGCGATGCGGCGCAACTCGAACACCTTCGCCGGTTCCAGTTCGAGATCGACGGCGATCTCCTCAATGGTCGGCTCACGCCCCAGCTCCTGGCTGAGCGCCCGCTGCACCGCGGCGAGCTTGTTGATCGTCTCCACCATGTGCACCGGCACCCGGATGGTGCGGCCCTGGTCGGCCAGCGCCCGGGTCACCGACTGCCGAATCCACCACGAGGCGTAGGTGGAGAACTTGAACCCCTTGCGGTAGTCGAACTTCTCGACGGCCCGGATCAGCCCGAGGTTGCCCTCCTGGATCAGATCGAGGAGCGGCATTCCCCGGCCCACGTACTTCTTGGCGATCGAAACCACGAGACGCAGGTTGGCCTCGACCAGCCGCTGCTCGGCCCGGTTGCCGACTCGAACCCCCCGCTCGAGGAACACCCGCTCGGCGACCGGGGCAGTGTCCGCAAGGCCGGGCAGCTTTTCTTCGGCCCGGATCCCGGCTTCGCGCTGCATCGCCAGCTCGACCTCCTGCTGGGCGTCGAGGAGAGGGACGCGGCCGATCTCCTGGAGGTACATGCGAACCGGATCCGTGACCTCGATCTCGTCGTCGGCGGGAAGGATGTCGAAGATGGCATCCTGCGAGTCCTCACGGAACTCAACACCCTGCTTGCGCAAGGCGTCGACGACCCGATCGAACGAATCGGCGGGAGCCTCGGCCTCCTCCAGCTCCTGCTCGATCTCGGCGGTCATGAGGAAGCCGCGTTGACGAGCGCGGGCGGCCAGTTCGGCGACGATCTTGTCCAAGCTCATTCCTGACTCGAGAGTTCGCGGCGGCGGTGGTCCAACGCTATCAACTCCTGGAAACCAGACGTATACGCCGCCGAGTCGGGAGCCAACGTCTCGACGCGCAACCGTACCTCATCGATTCGGCGTTCGAGGGCGCCGACCTGAACCTTTCTCACCACCTCCTCCGCCACCGCCAGCGGGGTCTCGAGAAAAGCGAGGCCGCGGAGCATCACCGCGACCTCACTGTCGTCGTCGCCGAGCAGCGAGCCCAGATCGGGCGGCATCCCGGGGTCGAGCGCCGCCACCACCGGGGCCAGCACCTCGAACGCGGCTCGATGCTCGTCCCGGGAGAACACCCCGGTGAGGTCGTGTCGGCGCACACCGGGATCGTTCGCCAGCAACAACCGAAGCAGTTCCCGCTCGGCCTTCTCCACCCCCTGGAGGGGGCGGACGGGGGGCTTCGGGGCCGGCCGCGCCTTCTGCGCCCCGGAGAATGCCGCCTCGATG
>Ga0209342_10003588_pt1 | contig 16329 bp, 5 predicted proteins | sample RifCSP16_2_FD_184023 | JGI IMG/M metagenome (GOLD analysis project Ga0209342, IMG submission 184023) | Soil microbial communities from Rifle, Colorado - Rifle CSP2_sed 16_2 (SPAdes) (version 2) | ecosystem: Environmental > Terrestrial > Deep subsurface > Rock core/Sediment | place: Rifle... | reverse complement strand
TTCGTCCTCGCCCGAGCCCGCCGTGCCCTGCCGAGGACGAAGCCGAGTACGAGCCGATGGCGCCGTTTCCCCCCGCGCCGCCGACTGCGCAGATGTCAGAACTTGAGAAGCTCCCGCTCGCCGCCGTGATGATCGCGTCGCCGCCGGCGCCGCCGTCGCCCCCCGAACCCCCGCTTGCGCCCGTGCCGCCCTTCCCGCCCGCGCCGCCGACAACCCGGAGGCTGACGTAGGAGAGGGTCTTGGGCTGGAGGTCCACGATCGCTTGGCCGCCGTCGCCCCCGCGACCCCCTTGGGTGCCCACGCCGCCCCCTGCGGCCTGGACAAGGAACGTGGACTCCGAGACGACCGCGGTGATGCGCCCGCCGAGGTTCATGACGGCGTCGCCGCCGTTCTGCCCGATGGAGACCGGTGGCGCGGTCACATTGATCGACGAGCGGATGATCGTCACGCTGTTCGAAGTCGGCGCGAAGTACCCGCGGGCGGTAATGTTCGCGTCGATGAACTCGATGTTGGCCTGGTTCGAAGTGCCTGGCGCCCACAGGCCGTCGAGCTCGAGCGTCCCTTCAACGTGGAGCACGGAACCCGTCGCGAGCAGGAGCCGCACGCCCGGCGGCCCGCCGCGCACGTGGATCGCACCGCCTGCGGCGACTTCGACGATCGCGCCCTGGGAGACATTGATGAACCCCGTGACGTTCAGCACACCCTGGACGGCGAACCGCACGGCCCCTACGACCTTGATGTCCGCGTTGTGGCTCCAGGAGCACGAAGCCGGGAGCGTCGTGTCGACGAAGATCGTCCAGTCGACACCTGCGGTCACGGGCGGTTGGGCCCCGACGATGCACGTGGCGCCCGCGGCGCCCGTCGAAAGAAGGGAGGGCAGGGCCAATTGCAGGAGGAGGACGCCTGCCACCACGCGTGCTTTCTTCCGACTGTCCAGGGATTTTTCTGGCGCCATGGGCGGAGTGGGAAAACCTGGAGGACGTGATTTAAAGGTTATGGAACCCACGAACTGTGGATCAACGGCAAGGCCACCGGCGGACTTGCGACCCGCGGACGACTACACGGCGAACCGCAGGATCGCGCCGAGCCCCCCAAAGGCCGCGAGCAGGACCTTCCCCTCGTCGCTCTCCGTGGAGACCAAAACGACCCGTGTGCCGTAGCGCCCCGCCTTGTCGGCGAAGTCGCGGATGAGTTCGGCGGAAGACTGGACCGCCATCGGGCCCTGGCACTTGAGGCACGGGTGCGGCCCCCCTCCCTTGCCTTCGTCCACCGTCGCCTCCCGCGCTGCGCCGCAGGTCGGACAGGTGAGCGCGACGCGGACCTTGCGCAGGGATTCGGAGACGAGCAGGGTGTCCACGGCACCGGTCTCGAGGGCTTGGCGCACATGGGCCTCGCCGTAGGTCGCGAGCCCGGCGCGCGCCTTCACGACCTCGACCATGAACCTGCGCATGAGGCGCCGCTCCTTGACCAGCTCGAGGCCGGCAAGCTCGCCCTCGGCTTTGTCAAGGAGCTCCTTGATCCCCGTCTCGTCGGTGTACCCGACATCGAAGAGCTGCTTGTGTAGCTTCTTCTTGAGCTCGTGGTGGAGGTAGGCCTCGGAGACGAAGTACTCCTTCGTCGGCCCCGGGCCGCCCACGAGGAGCGCCTGGATCGGGCGGTTGAGGAAGAGCTCGGTCATCTTGTCGCCCACCTTGACGAACCACTGGTGCGCCTGGTCCTCGATGATCCGCTCGAAGCGCCGCTGGGACTGGCCGCCGCGCCCGTGCTTGCTCTGGACGCCCGACTCCTCGGGCCCCCAGAGGTACTCGATGCGCTTGCCCTGGAGGAGCGCGGCCGTCGCCTCCTTGCGGTCGAGGATCACGACGCCGTAGAGGTCGCGGTCCACGAGCATGTCCTCAAGGGGCCCGGTGAAGAAGCTCGAGTCGCAGCGGTAGGTGTCGAGCGTGGTCTTGCGAGGCGGCTCGATGACGAAGGAGACCTGCTCGTACTTGTCCGCGCCGGTGGACGCCTCGCCCGTGAAGATGACAAGGCCGTTTTCGGGGACCTGCCGGTACTGCTTGAGTTTGTTCATGGCCGACTCGATGGCCCAGAGGACGTGGTTGCGGGTCACGCGGCTCTTGATGTTCGAGGACTCGGCGTACTCGTTTCTAAGGCGCGCCATTACGTCGGAGATCTGGCGGCCGGGCGGCACGTAGACGGAGATGAGCTCGGTGCCGCGCCCCTTGACCTTCTTGATCTCCTCGAGGGCCCTCCGGAACTCATAGGCGCGCAGCTGCTCCTGGGCTTCGTCGGCTTCTTCGGGCATCCGGGGTCGCGCTCCTCTCGTTCAGGCGGGTTTGTGGGGGGCCGCGGGAAGGGCGCGCAGCGCGCGCAAAGCGGTCCGCCCGGGCGTGAGTCAGGAGTCGCGGGCCGCGTCCGCTCGCTTGCCGTGAGGGGCCTCGTGCGAGGGGCGCGACATGGATCGGGCAACCTTCCTTGGCTCCCGCGTGGGAGCCCGTGCTACTTGAAGGTTTTGACCCGCGCGCGAAGCGGTGGGCCGCCGCCAAGAACCTATTAATCGGGCGGGGCCGCTTGCCCGCGCGTGCAAGGCGAGCTCCCCGCGCTCGCGATTTCCGCGGGCGGCTCGATCATGATCCCGGACGCCCCCGATGTCGCGTACATCCGCCAGTTTGCCCTCGAACTCCAGAGCCTTGCCGAGCGCTTCCGGGTCTTCGTGGTCGTGGGCGGCGGGCGCCTGGCGCGGACGTACATCCAGGCCGCCCGGCAGCTTGGCGCGGAGGAGACGACGCTCGACCAGGTCGGGATTGAGGCGACGAGGCTGAACGCCCGCATGCTGATCGCGGCGCTTGGGAAGGCGGCCCTCGGGCGCGTGCCCCACGACTTCGAGGCGGCCGTTGAGGCTTCGCTCTTCCACCCGATCATCGTGATGGGCGGCACGCACCCGGGGCACACGACCGACGCGGTCGCCGTGATGCTTGGAGAGCGCGCGCGGGCGCTCCGCGTCCTCATCCTCACGAATGTCGACGGCGTCTACACGGCCGACCCGAAGCTCGACCGCGGCGCGAAGCGCATCGAGAGGCTCACGGCCTCTGAACTTGTCGCCCTCACCGCGTCCTCGACCGCCGAGGCCGGCTCGACCGGCGTGATCGACGCGATGGGCTGCAAGATCATCCAACGCTCAGGGCTGCACACCTGCGTATTGCACGGGCGGGACTTCGACGCGATGCGCGCCGCCGCCGAAGGCCGGCCGTTCAAGGGGACGCTCGTCGTGCCGGACAAGGCGCCCTAGGCTCGACCCGTCCGTGCGCCCCCCAACCCCTTAAATTGGCGCGGGCCCGTGGGTTTTCCCTGCCGCCACCTTTCTTGGTGAGGCCAGGCACGGGGAACTCGCCTTGAGCCGCCTTCTCCTTGCCCCGCGCGCCGCCGCGGAGGCGCTCACCCTCGCGGCCACGGGCGCGCCGCGCGCCACGGTTGCGGTGCTTGCCGCCGCCACGCTCATCCTCGCTTCGCTCCTGCCGCAGCTTGCGCTCGTAAACAGCGAGGAGATGTGGCTCCCCAAGGGGCCGCGCACCGACGCCTACCATGGCGCGGCGGCCGCCTTCGGAGTCACCGAGTACGTCGGGGTGCTCGCCGAGGACTCCGACGGCAACATCGTCGGGGCCGAGGCCATGGCGGCGCTCCTCGAGCTCGAGGACGCGGCCCTTAGCGACCCTTCCGTCGCGGAGGCGTTCCGCTTCCCCCGGGACCCCGACCGAAACGCCGTGTCCCTCGCGGACCTCGTTGCGGAGGCCGACGCCGTCCTCGAGCACCGCGCGGCGCAATTCGAGCCCCTCGCGGCCGCCCTTGCCGCCACGCTGAACACGACCGGCGACCCCGCTTCGGTAGACCGGGCGGTCCGCCAGGCTTCCCAAGTCGTCGCGCTGCTCTCCGCGATCCGGGAGCTCGCGCGAAGCCATGGGCCGCAGTTCGAGCACGCGCTGCTCGATACGCTCCTGCCTGAACTCCAGGTCACCCTCCTATCCGGCGCTGACCCCGCGTGGAAGGGCGAGGCCTCGGCCCTGTTGCTCGCGCCCGCAATGCTCGCGAATTGGTCGCAGCCGCGCGCGCCGCTTGACCCGCAGGACGGGGCCCTTGCCGCCGCCCGCGCGCTCGTCCTTGCCGCGTCGGCGGAACTCCTCTCGAACGCCACGGGAGCCTCGAAAGCCGCCTCCGCCACGTTCCTCGTCCGCTCCTTCGTGGCGCTGCGCGATGTCCTCGACCTCGATGCGGCAAACGCCTCCTCGACCTCGGCGTTCCTCCAAAACCTCTGCGCCGCGCTTGACCCTGCATCGCCTGCAACCACCTCGGGCCTCTTCACGGGCGCGTTGGGCGAGCTTGTGCGCGCGCTCCTGCTTGTCGACCGCCTTTCGCCCGTCGGCGACTCCGAGGCCGTGGCGGGGGTCAGGGCGATGGCGCTCGACCTCTCGGGCCTTCTTGAGGGGACGGCCAGCCGGGAAGCGCGGCAGGCCGCTCTCGCGCTTTTTGCGCGGCTCTTTGAGGCATTTGCCGAGATGGGGACCCGTGGCCTCGACCTCAACGTCCCCCAGAGCAACATCTCCTACGACTCCTACAGCGCGGCGCTCAACGAAAACGCCTCGAAGCTCGAGGCCCCCGGCGCCTCGGTGGCTGAGCTTGCCGCCGCCGCCTCGAACCTCTCGCTGTCGACGACGGGGTTCCTCGGGAACCTCGAGAACCTCAACGCTCTCGGGATCTTCACCGACCCCTCGAGTTACGAGAGGGTCCACACGATGGTCGTCTTCCTCAACGACACGTTTGCCACGCTCGTCGAACTCATGGCCCTGCCCGAACCTCGGTCGACCCTGGCGCTCGCCGCATCCATGGTCTCCGTGGAGGTCCGGAACGTCGTCAACACGTCGGCCCAGCCGGCGCACCGCATCGACCTCAACGCGAGCGCCGCGCTCGCGCACGCGCTGCGGGCCTTCGAGGAGGCGGTTTCCGCCGGAGGGGAGACGCCTTCGGCCCTCTCCGCCTCGCGCGCAGCCGGCTGGATCCTCAAGGCCACGGACTTCGAGGACCGGGGCCTTATGCCCTCCTCCGAGGAAGACCTCCTCTCCCTTACCGCCCTCACGCTTGAGGAGGCCTCGCTCCGGTTCGCCTCGGGCGAGCCTCCGGCCGCGCATGGGGCTTTCGCATCGGTGGCCCGCGCTTCCTTTGCCTTTTCCGCGGCCGCGCCCTCCTCGGGGCTCGCCGAAAGCGACCTTCGCTCCCTCTCGTCGCTCCTCGAGGGCGCCGCGCGGTCGCTCGAGGCCGCCCTCGAGGGCAGCCAGAACCCCGCACTCTTCGCCCGCGTGGCCGGCGCGAGCCTCGCCCTCTTGGCCTTCGGGCTCGCCTCGCCCCGGGGAGGGCTTGAGGGCACCGCTGCTGCGCTCCTCCCGCCGCTCATCGGAAGCATCGAGGGCCTTTCGGCCCTGTTTTCCAGCGCGGCCCTTTCGAACGGCACGAAAGGACTCGTGGCGGCCCAGGCGTTCCTCGGCGCCGACCTCACCCTCACGCACCTCGGGGGCGTGCCGCCCCCGCCGCTCCCCTCGACCCGCGCCGAGGCCGCCGCGCGCCTTCGCGCGCTTGGCGACTCCGGCGTGTCGCTCACCCTCAGCGTGCTCCTCAATACGACCGAGCGCGCGCCTGCCCGGGTCGGCGGCCTGCCTCAAGGCGACCTCCGCTTCGCCCCCTTCGAAGCCGCGGTGGCCGCCTCCGACCCCGGCGTGGAACGGGCGCTTCGCGAGGCGCACGGATTTGCGGCGCGCGCGCTCCTGCCGAGCGACTTCACGGCCTCCGGCGCGAACGTGACGGCCAAGGGGACGCTCGTCCTCTTCCTCTTCAACGGCTCCCTCGAGCGATCGGCGCTTGGCCAGCGCGAGAGCGCGCTGCGCGACCTCGCGCACGCGCGCGCCTCGGGCGGCGTTTCCTATGCGGCGTTCGGCTTCGGGCTCATGTGGTACGACACGCAGAAGGCCATGGACCTCTCCGTCGTGCTCTTCGCACTCACCATGCTGCTCGTGATGGGCGTTGCGCTCTACGCCGTGTACCGCCGCCCCTTTGACGTGGCGCTCACGCTCACGCTCCTCGGGGCCACGGTGGTTTGGGTCCTCGGGACGGCCGCCATGCTTGGGATCGCGATCAACCCGGTCACCCAAGTGATCCCCGTCCTGCTCATCGGGCTTGCCGAGGACTATGCCGTCCACTGGACCGTCGGGTACCGGCGCAAGCGGGACCTTCACCTCGCGCCAACGAAGGCCGCCCTCGGCGCCGTTCTGGGCGTCGGCGGCGTCCTCTTCCTGGCGACGGTCACGAACGGCCTCTCGTTCCTCTCGTTTGGAGGGTCGGACCTCGCGCTCATCAAAGACTTCGGGCTCCTCTTGGCGCTCGGCCTCGGTTTCTCCTTCCTCCTCACCGTCACCCTGGTGCCGGCCGCCACCGTCTGGCGCGACGAGAGCCTCGAGCGGCGCGGGGCGAAGCTCCGGGGTGCGCAAGGAGGGGCAGGGGCGCCCCGCACCGTGAAAGCGCCTCCCGCGGGCCCCAGCGGCGCGGAACGAGCCCTCCTTCGGGCCGTCGAAAAAGCCGTGCGCCACCCGTGGTCGGCCCTGGCTGTCGTCGCCCTCCTCACGGCGGCTTCCGCCCTCGGCGCGACGACGCTTTCCACGACGTTTTCCTACGACCAGATCACAGCGCGCGACCTCGACTCCGTCCGCGCGCTCAACGCCGCGCAAGACGGGTACCCCGCCTCGATCGAGCGCGTCTCGATCGTCGTGGAGGGGCGCGTCGACGAGCCCGCGGTGTTCCTCGCGCTCCGGCAGGCGCAGGCAAACGTGCAAGGCGACCCCTTCGTCGTGTTCGAGGCCGGGCGCGCGGGCACACGCTCGATCGTTTCGCAAATCGAAGCGCAGGCCGCCCTCCATGCCCTCGAGGGGTCGGCGGCCCGGGGGTACCTGCCCTCATTCGACGCCGCCTTCCGCGCCGCGGACTTCAACGGCGACCGCCGGCTCGACGCCGCGGACAACCTTACGGCGGGCCAACTTCAGGCGGTCTATGACGCGCTCCTCTCCGACCCGGCCGGCAGCACCGCGGAACTCCTCCACAAGGGCCCGGGGGGCTACGACCGCGCGGCACTGCAGGTCGAGGCCAAGCGCGCCGTCGAAAACGGCGCGACGCTCTCCGCAGCCTTGGAGGCCGACGCGGCCCCGCTTCGCGACCCCTCCCTCTCGGCGTCCGTGACCGCCGTGTCGGTCTCCGGCCTTGCCCTGCTCAACCGCGAGGTGATGGAGGCCGTCGTCGAATCGGGCTGGCAGTCCGTCCTCTGGACCCTCGTCGCCGCACTCGTCATCCTCACGGTGTTCTTCTTCGCGGCGTTCAGGTCCCTTGCCCTTGGCGCCCTCACGATTGCCCCGACGCTCATCGCGGTCGCATGGACGCTCGGCGCGATGGTCCTTGCCGGGCTCTCGCTCAACATGATGACCGTCATGATCGCCACGACCACGGTCGGGATGGGCGACCTCTACGCGATCCACATCTCCTACTCGTTCTACCGCGAACTCCGGCGCCACAAGGACCCGGTCCAAGCCGCCGACGAGATGGTGCGCGAGGCGGGCGCACCGCTCCTTGAAGCCTCCGCGACGACGGCCCTCGGGTTCCTCATCCTCGTGGCTGCGCCCGTTCCGGTCGTCCAAAGCTACGGGCTCATCTTCGCTGCGTCGATCGTCTTCGCTTTCCTCTACTCGATCCTCGTCATGCCGGTCCTCGTGCTCCTCCTTGCCCGCGCGACGGGGGCCGTCGGGCGCGACGCGGTCGCCTGAAAGCGCGCGCTTCACTTGCGTTTGCGGGGCCCGGCCGGCCGCTCACCCGTCTTTGGGCGATCTGCCGCGCCGCCCTCCACGTCTCCCGTCGTCCGGCGCGGCGGGGGCGCGTCCCTTGCCCGGCGGGCGCGCGAGATCGTGAAAGCCGCCACGACCGCAGCCGCTGCCACGAGAAGCCCGATGGCCACCTCACGCGCACCGAGCCCGGCGGGCTCGCTCACGGTCACGGTAATCGTCTTGGTCGCCGTGTTGTTGCCCTCGTCCCGAACGCCCACGGTCACGGCGTACGAGCCGGGCTGCCTGAACGTGTACTCGGCCTGCCTTCCCGAGAGGACCACTCGCTCGCCCGCCACGACAAAAGACCACGAGAAATTCCCCGTCGTGTTGAAGGCCGGGTCGTTGTCCGAGGCAAGCGCGCCCGAGAAGGAGACGGCCGACGAGGTCTGCGCCGTGAGGTCGCCAAGCAGCGAGAGGTCCGGCGCCGTCGTGTCGAGCACCTGCACCTCGAAGGACGAGGTCGCGTTCGTCCCCGTTCGGTCGCGCACCGTCACGGTCCCCGTAAACGTGCCGGGTGTCGCGAAGGTCGCGTTGGCCACGGCCCCCATCAGTGTGACGAGCCCATCGACCGAGGGGAGCCTCCACTCGACCGTTGCGGTCCCATTCGCGCGCGGGTCGCTCGAGAGGAAGCCGACTTGGAAGGTGGCGGGCAGGTCCTCGGGCGCCAGGACAGGCGAAACGCCCTGAAGGTCAAGGGTCGCGCGCTCCTCGACGGCAACCACGCTGTTTCCCGCCGTCACGTTCACGCTCTGGCGCACACCCGAGCTCCAGAGAAGCTCGAGCCGCCAGGGGGCGGCGACCGAGGGCGCGGGCCCGGGCAGGGCAAAGAGCAATTCGTTCGGCTGCTGGCTTCCGCGCGCGCCGACGCCGCCCACCTGCTGGACGGGCCCTTCGCTTGCTCCAGGGGCAACGAGGCGCACCTGGGCCCCTTGCCCGTCGCGCGGCGACGCGGTGCCTTGGAGGCGCACCTTGAGCCAAAGGCCGCCCGACCCATTGTTGAGGAAAAGCGAGCCCGGCCGGTCGGCGTTCGCCGTGACGAGGTCCGCCCGCCCGTCCCCGTCAAGGTCCCCGGAGGCCGCGCCCATCGTGCGGTTGTTCCCGGTCGCAACGCCGGAGGGGGCCGTGACGTCGGCAAACCCCGCGGGGCCGCGGTTCGACCAAAGGAAGGAAGGCGCGAAGGTGTGGAACGTCGTCGTGCGCCCGCCCCCTACGAAAAGGTCGAGCCGGCCGTCGAGGTCGAAGTCAAGGGGGACCGGCACGGTCCCGGGAAGCTCCTCGTCGAGCCCGAGGACCGGCGCAATGTCGGTGAAGGTCCCGTCGCCGTTGTTTCGCCACACGAAATCGACCCACCGGTTCGCCTGGAGGATGTCGAGCCACCCGTCGCCGTCGATGTCCGCGACCTGGACCCCCCGGGCCGACCCGACCCGCTGGAGGCCCGCCTCTGCGGTCACCACGGTGAATGAGCCCCCGGCCTCGCTCCGGTAGAGCACCGAGGAGCCGAACTGCTCTGCGGCGAAGAGGTCGAGGTCCCCGTCGCGGTCGAAGTCGGCCCAAGCCACGCCTGAGGTGAACCCCGCGCCTTGCGGCGAGTCCCCGGCAAGGGGGGTGGCGTTCTCGCCGCCGAGGAAGACGAGTTCCTGCTTGGCCCCCGCTCGAGCGGTCGCGCCTCCCGAGACCCCCATCGCCGACGTGACGTCCGTGAACGTGCCGTCGCGGTTGTTCCGGTAGAGGGTGTTCGACTCGTTGCGCACGAGCCACCCAAGGACCCACCCGCCGTTCCCGACGTAGAGGTCGAGCCAGCCGTCGCCGTCGAAGTCGCCCCAAGCGGCCGAGGTCCCGTGTCCGGTCTCCCCCACTCCGGCCGCCTGGGTAACGTCGGAGAAGGTCCCGTCGCCGTTGTTGCGGTAGAGCACGTCGGGAAGGCCGGCCCAAAGGAGCGTCTGGTCGCGCCCGTAGCCCTGGTAGACGAGGAAGAGGTCGCCGTCGCCGTCGTTGTCGAAGTCGCCCCACGAGGCGGCCGTGGCGCCCCCGGACGCAAGGCCCGCGACGGCTGTTACATCCGTGAACTGGCCGGATGCCTCCTGCCTGAAGAGCCGGTTCGGGCCGGTGGCCGACGCCTCGACCTCGCCGCGCGTGGCGCCCCCCGCGACGAAGATGTCGAGCCGGCCGTCCCCGTTGAAGTCCGCAAGCGCGACGCCCGGGCCGCTGGAGTCCGAAAGGGAAAACGGGAAGGCGCCCTGGCTGTAGCCGCGCGACGCCGCCGCGTCGGCAAAGCCCACCGTCGGCAGGCTCACGACGAAGCGCTCGACGTGCGGGGCCGCCGTGTCGACGGCGCGCGTCTCGCTCCACTCGAAGTACTTCGCCGAGACCTGCGTGAGGCTAGTCGTCGGCGTCGTGCTGCCCAAGTACGTGCGGGCGATCGCGCGCAGGCGGTTGGAAAGCGGGCGGTCGTCGAAGTCCATCGCGCGGTCCGTGCGGGGGTCGGCCCCCCCGTAGCCGGGGGACGCATAGATGGTCGCGCCCCCGTCTTGCATCCGCAGGTCGGCGCCGCGGATGGGCTTGCCTGTTGCGTCTTCGACGAGCACTTCGATGGCGGTGCGCACGACGAGCGAGCTGTCGGGCGACACGGCAAGCCCCGTGAATTCGATGCCGAGCGCGTCAAGGCGCGTCTCGTTGGCAAGCTGCAGGTCCGCGCCCGCACCGCCCGACCCGTTCACGCGCAGGCCCTCGATGGATAGCCCGGCGACGCGCTCGAACACGACCGCGCTGTCGCGCCCCACGAAGTCCGAGTCGCAGATTGCCCCCACCGCGCTCTCGAGGAAGAGCCCCCGGAGGCGCGCGCCCGCGGCGGGGACGCCGGCGTTCTCGATACGCGAGCTTTGGAAGTAGAAGTCCGCACCCGTCCGGACCTCGATGTGGTAGTGGGAGTCGAGCGGCCCCCCGTCATCCGTGTCCCCGGGCGCGTCCGTGATGAGGCTGCCTCGAAGGACGCGAAGCGCGCCGCCCGGTTCGACAACGAGCCTTGCGTCCGTGCCATTCAGGATCATGGTCGCGTGGTCGAGGGTGAGCGTGCCGCCCGCGGCGACCGTGATGTTCCCCTCGACCGTGAGGTGCGAGCCTTGGTAGAGGACGCGTCCGTAGAGCGTGGGGGCGACCAGAAGGGGCACGTCGAGCGAGGCGATCGTGGCCGGAAGGTAGGCCCTCAGCTCGACGAAGTCCGTCTCGATGAAGGTCGTGGGGTTTGGCGGGCCGCCGGGCCGGCCGACGTTCCCGAGGTCGACGAACGGGCCCTCCTCGGACGCGACGAGGAACACGGCCGTCGAGCTCCCCACATGGTCGGAGACGTTCACGCGGACCTCGCCGGCTTCCGCGCGGTCGACCGGGACCTCGAACGTGAGGTTTGAAAGGAGGTCCCAACGCGAGTCGGCGAAGTTGTAGGCGAGGATGTACGTGTTCTCGCCCGGCTTGAACGCGCCGTACCCTTCCCACGAAAACACGAGCGCGGAGGCCCCGGCGACGGCGCCGGCCACGAAGAAGACGAACGCCTGCCACTCGAACTCGCCCTCGCGGTCCGACTCGTCGGTGTGCCACCGGTTCTCGTCGGAGGCCGCAAGGTCGAGGACTTCGAAGGGCGCTGCAAGCGCGCCAAGCGAGGAAGGCTGGGCATCCTGCGGCAGGGCGGACCCGTTGCCCTTGTACGCCTCGATCGTCGCGTTGGCGGCACTGTAGACGAAGGGCACGATGTACGGATTCACGACCTCGGGGCCGGGGCGCAGGGGCGGCGCCGGACAGGCCGCCGATCCAAGCGTGGGGCCAAGGACAAGGGCCGCGGCAAGCAGCGCGAGGAGGCGCGGGGCCCTCGCGCGGCGCCAGGGTTTCGAGATGGTCATTGCCCCCAACCGCCTTACCGCTCGGCGGCTACCTCGTTTCCCCTTGAATAACGTGGCGAGCGCGTGTTCGCTCCGCCGCCCTTGCGCCCACCCGCCGCCTGGCGCCGCCCCAAATCCCTAAATACCGTCACCCCTGGATCGAACACGGTTTGCCTGGATGGCCAAAGACGAGGGGGGCCGGACGCGGGCGCGCCGACGATCGATCGCCTGGGGCGCGCTCGCCTCCGGGCTCCTGCTTACGGGCCATTGGAGCCCCGCGGTCACCGGGGCTCCCACGACCGGCCCCGAACTGGTCCTCGGCAGTAGCGAGACGCGTGAGTACATCGGCGCAAGCCTGGCGGTCGACGGGAACGTGACGGTGGGCCCCGGCGCGTCGCTGCTCTTGCACTCGACGTCCTTAAGCCTCTCAAGCGCGGGCGCGTCCGTCGTCCTCGGGCCGCTTGCCACGCTCGCGCTCCTCAACGGCTCCCGGCTCGCGGGGGCCTTCCCCTTCGCGGTGCGCTTGGGCGCGGGGTCACGCCTCGCCCTGGACCGCTCGGCGATCGACGGCGCGGCGGTTTTCGAGGTGCAGGACGGCCAAGTCCGCCTCAACCTCTCGACGGTCGAAAACGGCGGGCCGCTCACGTTGCTCGGCGCTTCGGACCTCCTCGCGGCAAACTCCTCCTTCGCCAACCTCGTGCCCGTCGCGCTCGAGCTGCGCGATAACGCGTTGGCCGAGGTGCGAGGCCTTGCCGCCCCCGCCTACACGGTGGGCCCCTCGAGCCGGCTCGTCCTTTCCACGTACGCCTCCGTCGAGGTCCGGGACGCCTCGGGCAAGGCTCTGGCCTCCGCAGAGTGGGCCGTCGAATCGAACGGGACGACGCTTGGCGGCACCGCGGCGTTCGGGGGGACGGCGCCAACGACCCGGGTCAACCACCGCGGCTTTGCGGAGCCCCAGTGGGTCGCGGTCCCGCAGCTCATCGACGAAGGGGGATCCTTGTCGCACCCCTTTGCTGGGGCGCAGGCCTCCTACGGGTCCTGGAACGGCGCGGCCGCCGTCAATACGTCCGGGGTCTCGACGGCGCTCTTTGTCGCCACCCCCCCGGGCGCCGCCCTCGAAGACGCATCGCTCGCGGCCGGCCTCGACGCGGGGCGCGGCTGGATGGCGGGCGACCCCACCCTTTCGCAGGGCCCGGGCGCGGCCTGGGGCGACTTCGACGGCGACGGGGCGGTCGACGTGGCCGTGACGGCCGCGCCCGAGGCCGAAGCTCTGGCGCTCGCCGCGCGCGGCCTGCGCCCGGAAGACGCCCCCGCGCCCCTGCTGTTCCTCGGGCGCGGGGACGGGACCTTCGCCCCGGCAAACGGGACGGGGCTCGAGTCGGCCCGCGGCGCGACGGGCCTTGCGGCCGCGGACTTCGACAATGACGGGGACAGCGACCTCTTCGTCGCGCGCTATGGCGTCGCCGGCTGGCTCTCCCTTTCAAGCACCGAGGGCGAATACGTCTATCATGAAGGCCAGGGCCTCGGCGGGCTCCTTATGCGCAACGACGGCCGCGCGAAGTTCACGGATGTGACGGGCCCCTCCGGCATCGCGCTCGACGGCCGGCACACCGTCGGGGGCGCTTGGGGGGACTTTGACCGGGACGGCTGCATCGACCTGTTTGCCCTGAACATGGGCGAGATCCTCTTCCCGCCTCCCGCCCCCTCCGGGTCGAGCGCGGCCGGTTTTGCCGACAACCTGATCCGAAACGAGTCGGACAGCCTCTGGCGGAACAACTGCGACGGGACGTTTTCCGATGTCACGGAGTCGGCGGGCCGCGTGACGGCGGGAGGCGAGCCCGGAGGACGGGGCGCGCTCCAGCGGCTCGTCCGCGTCCCCGAGGAGGAGTACTTCGTCGGCAACCTGAGCGGGCTCTCGGAGGAGGGCTCGGGGATCTCCTACGCCGCGCTCTGGATCGACATCGAAGGCGACGGCGACCTCGACCTTATCGTCGCCGACGACTTCGGCGCCTCGCCCCTTTACCTCAACCGCGGCGACGGGACCTTCGCGCTCGGGACACGAGCGGCCGGGCTCCTCAAGGTCGGCTCGGCGATGAGCTTCACGCCCGCGGACTTCGACCGCGACGGCGACCTCGACATCTTCCAGACGAACTTCAACCGCGACTTCCTCTGGGTGAGCAACGGCGACGGGACCTTCGAGGAGCGTGCGGACGCCTGGGGCATCCCCGAAGTCGCCGTCGGTTGGGGGGCGCGCGCGGAAGACCTTGACCTCGACGGCTTCCCGGACCTCGCGGTGGCAACGGGCGCGATGTCGATGGGCCTCAAGGCCTCCGAGCGGTCGGTCCTCTACCTCAACGACGGGGGGCGCCGCTTCGTGGACGTCTCGGCGCCCTCGGGCTTCGACGGGCCGGGGATCGGGATCTCGCTCACGTCGGCCGACGCCAACCGGGACGGTCGCGCCGACCTCCTCCTCGGGCGCGTGAACGAAAGCAACTCGTTCTTCCTCAACCGCGAGCCCGGTGGGGGCTCCGTGCGGCTCGCCCTGCGGGGCACGACCTCCCCCACCTTCGGCGAGGGGGCGCAGGTCACCGCGACGGTCGGCGGAAGGCCGCTCCGGTCGGCGTTCGCGCCGGGCGGCGAGTACGCCTCCTCGAGCGAGCCGCTCCTGATCCTCGGCCTCGGCGGTGCGCCGCGCGCGGAGCGCGTGACGGTGTGGTGGCCGTCAGGGGCCGTTCAGGCGCTTGGCGACCTGCCCGCGGGGGCTTTCGCGACGGCGGTGGAACCGGCCTGGCCGCTCGCGGACGCCGGCCCGGACCGGACGGTCGCCCTTGGCGGGAACGGCTCGCTCAAAGGGCGCGTACTCGGACTGCCGGCAGGGTCCTTCGCGCTATCCTGGGCAATCGAGGGTGGGGCCGACTCGCCCTTGCGACTTGCCGATGGCGCCGACCTCCCGCCGCTCGTGCCCGGGGTCCACCTTGCGGTCCTGGAAGTGCGGGGGCGCTACGGAGACCTCCTTGCCTCGGACGCCGCGCGGGTCACGGTGCTCGACCTGGCCGCGCCGACGGCCGCTGCACGGTTGGCTTCGGTCGACGGGGGTCGGAGGGTCGTTGAGCTCTCAGGCGCCGATTCGCGCGACGACGACCCGCGGCTCGCGACGCACGGCGCCTTCCGATGGGTCCTCGTCCAGGGGGCGGTTTCCGTCCGGGCCGAAGGCCGCGAAGTGCGCGTCGTTCTCCCGAGCGCTGGCGCGTGGAGCGCGCACCTGACCGTGGCCGACCCTTCGGGGAACGAGGCGGCGACCTCGCTCACTTTCGACCTCGGTGCCGCAGCAGGCGAACCCCCTTCGACCGCGGCTGTCGGGCTGGCGGCCCTTGGAACCGCAGGCCTGGCTTTGGCGGCCTTTGGCCTTGTCCTTCGCGCACCTCGGGGCCCTACGGCTCCTCCTCCTTCGCCGCCTCCGCCACGGCCCGCAAGCGCGCGCGCCTCCAGAAGGGCACACCCAAAAGCGCGACTGCGATGAGCGCGCCGGCCGCAAGGGCCCGCTGGGTCGCGGGCCAGGGGTCGGCCGCAGCGCTCACGACCAGCAGGTCGAGGTGGTCGGTCGCGAGGTTGCCTGAGGCATCCGTCACGGTCAGCGAAACGATGTAGGAGCCCGGCGCCTCGAAGCGGAACGAGGACTGCGGGCCCGAAAGCTCGACGCGCCGCCCGCCGTACGTGAACGACCAGCGGTACGAGCCCGTCGACGCGAACGAGGGGTCGTTGTCCGAGGCCGCCGCCTCCAGGGCGACCGTCGACCCCGCCCTGACCTCGCGGCTTGCCCCCGCGTGCGCGGACGGAGCTGTCGTGTCTCTCACGACGAGGAGGCCGCTCGCATTCGCCCGGTTGCCGGCCCGGTCGCTCACGAGGAGGTCGACGGGAAACGTGCCCGGCACGTCGAGCCGAAGGGAGGGGGCCGCGCCGAAAAGGTGGAGCGCAAGCGGCGCTCCGCCCGGCCCGACCGTTTGAACCACCCACTCGAACGTGCCCGTGGCGGGGAACGAAGGGTCGTTGTCGATGGCCGTGACCGCCTCAAGGCGGATCAGGGAACCCTCGTCGCCTTCGAGGCGGCCCGGAACCGCGACCACAGGCGCCGTGGAGTCGGCCACGACGACGGTCGTGGAGGCCGTTGCGCCGTTGCCGGCCGCGTCCAGGACGCGCACCTCGGCGCGCCATGCGCCCGGGACCGTGTAGCGGTACGTGAGGTTCGCCCCGGCGCGCGCCTCGGTGCCCGACCCGTTTTCAAAGGTCCAGAGGAAAGAGGCGCCCGCGGGGAAGCTCGCGGAGGCATCCGAGACCGTGGGGGAAAGGACGGCCGTCTCGCCTTCGTTGAGGTAAACGGCGGCGGGCAGGACCACGGAGGGCGCCGTGCAGTCCAGGACCGTGAGCAGGAGGTCGTCCGACGCGGAGTTTCGCGAGGGGTCGGTGGCGGTCATCGTGATCGAGAACGTCCCGGGCACGGGGACGCGCAGGGACACGCGCGCGCCGTAGAGCGTCAAGGGGCCCGAGGGCAGCGG
>Ga0209342_10003586_pt1 | contig 16333 bp, 15 predicted proteins | sample RifCSP16_2_FD_184023 | JGI IMG/M metagenome (GOLD analysis project Ga0209342, IMG submission 184023) | Soil microbial communities from Rifle, Colorado - Rifle CSP2_sed 16_2 (SPAdes) (version 2) | ecosystem: Environmental > Terrestrial > Deep subsurface > Rock core/Sediment | place: Rifle... | reverse complement strand
GGCGGGCACCGAGAGCACGGGCTCGTCGTCGGCCGACGACTGCGGTGCGAACGCCTCGGCCGCAGCCTCGCGCTCCGCTTCGATACGGGCCAGCGCCTCGGCCTGCTCCTGCTTCTCGAGTCGCTGCGCCACGATCTTGGTGGTGCCGTCGTTGTTCAGCGAAATCCCGTAGAGCATGCCGGCGATCTCCATCGTGCGCTTCTGGTGGGTGACGATCAGCACCTGCGAGGCGGCGGCGAAGCCCTCCACCAGCCGCAGGAACCGGTGGAGGTTCACGTCGTCCAGCGCCGGCTCCACCTCGTCCATCAGGTAGAAGGGCGAGGGGCGGGCCGTGAAGATCGCGAACAGGAACGCCATCGCGGTCAGCGAGCGTTCACCACCCGAGAGCAGCGAGATCCGCTTGACGCGCTTGCGCCCGGGGCTCGCCTCGATCTCGATCCCGGAGGCAAGTGGGTTCGCGGGGTCGGTCAACATCAGCCGTCCCTCCCCACCGGGGAAGAGCTCGGCGACCAACCGCTCGAACTGGGTCGCCACGTCGGCGTAGGCGGACGTGAACGACTCCGTGATCTGGTGGTCGACCTGCGCGATCACCTCGAGCAGATCGCGGCGGGCCTTGCGGACATCATCCAGCTCGCGCTGCATGAAGTCATGGCGCTCCTGCATCGATTCGAGCTCGCCGGTCGCGAGCAGGTTGACCCGCCCGAGCAGCGCCAGCCGCCGTTGCACGAGCTCCTGCTTGCGTTCGATCGCCTCGACGGTGTCGTCGTCAGACAGCTCGTCCAGCAGCACCGCGGGATCCACCTGGAACCCTTCCCGCAGGAGCCGTTCGGCCTCGGCGATGCGTCGCTCGATGTCGCCCCGGAACCGATCCTCTTCCTCATACCGCTGCCGAAGCTCGTCCAACGACGTCGACGCGTCGCGCCAGGACTTGTTGACCGCCGCCTCACGCTCCGCGGCCTCGCGCTCCGCGATGCCGGCCGACTCGCGCGCTTGCGACGCGACCGCGAACGCCCGATCTGCGGCCGCGACCGCCGCTTCGGCCTGGACACGAGCGGCCTCGGCCGTCGTGAGTGCCCCTCGGAGCCGGACGGGATCGTGCGCCGCGAGCGCATCGCGTTCTGCCTGCAGCTCCGAGCGGCGGTGATCTTGCTCCGCTCGTGCCCGGCGCAGGGTTTCGACGCTGACCCGCGCCTGCATCGGCGCCTGCGGCAGCGGGGGCAGCTCCGGAGGCTCCTCGGTCGCGATCGGACCCATCGCGCGCAGCCGTTCGCGGGCGGTGGTGACCGTCTCGACCAGCGCCGCCGCACGCTGCGCGAGCAGTTCCTCTTCCTTGTGCATCGCCGCGAGCTCGCGCTCGGATGAGGTCAGGCGCTCGGCCGCGTCGGTGATGTCCGCGTCCGCAGCCTCGATCTGCTCCTGCAGGAACGCGACCTCGCCGGCGATCTCATCGAGGCGCTCGGTGCGCGGTCGCAACTGCTGATCGGTCGCGGACAGATCGTGGGCCAGCACCTGCAGCTCTGCGCGGATCTCGCGCAGGCGCACGTCGGCTTCTTTCGCGGTGTGGATCACCGCAGGGCCTACCAGCACGCCTTCGGCGGTGACGAACGAGGCCTGCGGGTGTTCGGTCTGCTTGCGGGCCGCCTCGGCGACGTCGGCAACGACGTACACATCGCGAAGCACGGTCGACACGATGCCGCGAGCCACCGGCTCGGCTTCGACCTTGGAAAGGAGCTGTTGCTCCCCCGGCAGTCCGAGCGGAACGGGCCCGCCGGCGGCGATCGCCAGGATCGCGCCATCCCCGTCCGGCGCGTCGGCCAACGCCTCGTCCCCGTCGCTGTACACGACGGCATCAGCGAGCGGACCGAGCGCCGCCACGAGCGCTCGCTCCAATCCGGACTCGACGCGAACGAGATCCTTCAGCAGCCCGACCGCTCGATTCGGGCGTCCCGACAGGAATCGGGATCCCGGGGTCTCTTCGATGTCGCGGCGCCGGGCGTCCAGCAGGTCCTTGCGCGATTGCATCCGCCGGCGCGCCTCGGTCAGCTGCTCGATACGGTCCACGAGCGTGCGTCGCTCGTCGTCGAGCCGATCGCGCCGCTCCGCCAGTGGCGCCGTCTGGCCGTCCACCTGTTCGATATCCGCACCGATCTCCGCGGCCTCGGCCTCCGCGACCCCGATGCGCTCCCGCACGGCCGCAAGCTCGGCGGCCAGGCGCTCGTGCTCGCGCTCGGCACTCACCAGGGACCGCTCGATCGCCCCCGCCTCCGCCCGGCGGCCCGCGGCCTCCTCTCCGATCTGCCGCCGCTGCTCCTCGATCTGGCGCCGGTGATCCTCCGCCTCGCGGAAGGCGGCCTCGGCCCCGTCGAGCTCCCGTTCCCTCGTCTCCAGCTCGGCGACGACGTCGGTGAGCCTTGCCTCGATCCGGCCCAGCTCCGCGGTGACGGCGTCCATGCGCGCGGCGCGGCTCGCCTGGCTCGCCAGTTCCTGGCGTGCGGCGGTCTCACCCTCGACGGCGGCGCGGAATCCCTGCTCGGCGCGCTCGCGATCGAACGACGCCGCCCGGAATCCCTGTTCGGCATCCGCGAGGGCCGTCGTGGCCTCCGCTCGCGCATCTGCGGCCGACAGCACGTCCGCATCGAGGGCGTCCAGCCGCTCGCGCGCCTCGCGGCGCTCCTGGAGGCCCTGGTCCCAGCCGCCCGTGCGCCGTTCCCGCTCGCGAAGCAGGGCTCGCAGCCGCGCCGCGGCCAGCCTGCGGGCGAGTGCGTCGGCCTGCTCCGTCAGTTGCTCGTGCTTCTGCGCGGACTCCGCCTGCCGCTGCAGGGGCTTCAGCTGGCGCCGGAGTTCGGTGAGCACGTCGGCCAGCCGGAGCAGATCCTGGTCGAGCCCGGCCAGCTTGCGCTCGGCGCGCTCCTTGCGCCGGCGGTGCTTCGCGATGCCGGCCGCTTCCTCGATGTACTTGCGGCGATCCTCGGGGCGGGCCAGCAGCACCTCTTCGAGCTGGCCCTGGCCCACCACGGTGTGCAGCGCCCGGCCGATGCCGGTTTCCGACAAGAGCTCCTGGACGTCGAGCAGTCGAACGACCTGACCGCCGATGCGGTATTCGGACTCGCCGCTACGAAAGATCGTGCGGCTGATCTCGATCTCCGACATCGGCACCGGGATCTTTCCCGCGGTGTTATCGATCACGAGCTTGACCTCGGCCATGCCCAGCGCCGGCCGCGACGGGGTGCCGGCGAAGATCACGTCGGCCATCTGACCCCCGCGAAGCGCCCGCGCGCCCTGCTCGCCCAGGGCCCAGCTGATCGCGTCGACCAGGTTGGACTTGCCCGAGCCGTTGGGGCCGACGATCACGGAGACACCCGGGACGAACTCGAGAACCGTTTTGTCCGCGAACGACTTGAATCCGCGGATCGTGATCGAGCGGAGGAACATCGCGCGGATGCTAACAGGCATGTGATTCACCCGCTGGGAAGCGTCGGTGGGTTCCCCATCGCCGCAGGTCAGGGGCAGTCTCAGCCGGCGATCCGGAAATCCGCAAGCCCTTCGACGGGCTCGCTCCAGACCTCGACCTGATCGACCGTCGCCCCCGCCGGGCCGCTGCGGCACCACGCAACGAGCGCGTCCACGGAGGCGGCATCGCCTTCGAACACCGCCTCGACCCGCCGGTCGGGCCGGTTGCGGACCCATCCGGCGAGCCGCCGGCCCCGGGCTTCTCGGGCGCATGTTGCTCGGAAGAACACCCCCTGCACCTGCCCATCCACCACGACGTGGCGGCGAATCGCGCGCGGATCAGCCGGTCTCTGCACCCGGCGCCGGCAGCAACCCGAGCTGCATCATCATCCCCATCACGTCGACGGAACTTGGCACAGGCAAGAGGCTGCGCGCAAGGTCTAATCGTCGGGCAGGGGAGCGCGTCGCACCCGAAAGTCCTCCGAGGTTCCGTAGTGGGCCGCAACGAACGCCTTGGCCGTCTCCCGGGCGAGGGCCTTCGTCGGATAGTGGCCGATCACGAGCCAGTGACTGCCGTCGGGGTGCCGATGCTGCAGCCTCCATCCCCCCCCGCTCGACGGGACACTGTGGGACGCCGTGGTCGCGATCGCCGCCAGCGTGTATTGGTTGCCACCGCCTGCACCCACGCGCTCCTCCTTCCGATCAACTCTGGCACTGCGGGCAGAAATACGACGTGCGCTGCGAGATCTTCACGCTCTGCACGGGCGTGCGGCAGCGTCGGCATGGCAACCCGGCTCGCCCGTACACCTTCAACTCGTTCTGATAGCTGCCGGGTTCGCCGAACAGGTCGAGGTACGCCTCGTCCTCCAGCGTCGTGCCCCGAAGCTTGATCGCCTCCTGCAGGACCTCCTGCATCGCTCGGTAGAGACGGCGCACCTCCTGTGACGACAGCGTGTTGCTCAGGCGGTCGAACCGCAGCCCCGCGCCGAACAGCACCTCGTCGGAATAGATATTGCCGAGTCCGCTGATGAACTTCTGGTCCATCAGGAGCTGCTTCATCTTCGCCGCTTTCTCCGTGAGCAGGTACTGGAACGCCGGCCAGGTGAACACCTGATCGAGCGGGTCGATCGCGATGTGTTGCAGATCCTTGACCTTGCCCATCTCGTCGGGTGACACCACGAACACCTCGCCGAAGGTGCGCGGGTCGATGAAACGCAGATCGCCGCCTTGCTGGAACGTCGCGATCACGTGCGTGTGCGGCGCGACCGCCAAGCGGCCGTTCCCCCGCTGGAAACGTCCGCTCATCCCGAAGTGCACGACCCACACGTCGGCGCCGTCCAGGTGCAGCAGGACGTACTTGCCACGCCGCTCGACCTTCGTGATCTTGTGCCCGGCCACCCGGGACGTGAACTCCTTGCGCGTCTTGTGCCTGCGGATCGCCCGCATCGCGTTCTTCGTGCCCTTGACCTCGACGGTCTTGATCTTCTTGCCGACCACGTCACGGTCCAGATCGCGGCGCATCACCTCGACTTCGGGAAGCTCCATCAGTCCCTCCTCAGGGTGTCTCCCCGGCGCCGCGCTCGTGCAGACGCTCGTAGGCTTCGCGCGCGGCGTGTTGCTCGGCTTCCTTCTTCGTGCGACCGACACCGGTGCCGAGCATCTCGCCGGCGATCGACACGGTGGCGGTGAACTCCTTCAAGTGATCGGGGCCCTGCTCGGCGACGTCGTAGGCGGGCAGCGCACGCAGTTGCTGCGACGCGAGCTCCTGCAGGATCGTCTTGAAATCCCGATCGCCCTCGCCGCGCACGTACGCCTCCATGCGAGGGCGGAACAGCCGCTCGATCAGCTCGCGCGCCCGCGCGAGCCCTTGATCCAGGTACACGGCGCCGAACACCGCCTCCAGCGCGTCGGCCAAGATGCTCGCCTTGTCGCGGCCGCCCGACTGCTCCTCCCCCTTGCCGAGCAGGACCAGGCTGCCGAGCTCGAGACTCCGGGCGACATCAGCGAGCGCCTGCATGTTCACGATCGCGGCACGCAGCTTCGCGAGATGCCCCTCGGGCATGTCGGGAAAGGACAGGTAGGCCATGTCGGTCACGACCAGCCCGAGCACCGAGTCGCCCAGGAACTCCAGCCGCTCGTTGTTCACCGGCAACGCCTGCTCGAAGGCGTACGAGCGGTGCGTCAGTGCCGCTTCGCGCAGGTCTGCGTCGCGGAACCGGACCCCGATCGCACGATCGAGGTCTTCCAGCGGCGCCTCGACGGGGTGCCGCACTTCGCTACTCGACCTCGACCGCCTGGCGGCCGGCGTAGTACCCGCAATTCCCGCACACGCGATGCGGCATCTTCGGCTGTTTGCACTGCGGGCACGAGCTGTACGAGGTCGCCTCCGCCTTCCAGTTCGCGCGGCGCTTCGCCGTGCGGGTCTTGCTCTGCTTCTTCTTGGGTACCGCCATCGGGACATCCTTCCTCGTGTCTGTCGTTGTCGGTCAGTCGTGATCGGGGAGTTCGGGCAGCAGGTCGGCGAGCACGGCGAATCGAGGATCGACCGTCTCGTGGCCCGGACACTCGTCGAGGTTGCGGTTGCCGCCGCAGATCTCGCACAGACCCCGGCACTCGGGTCGGCACAGCGGCGCGAATGGCATCTCGACGCCGACGGCATCGCGCACCAGCTGGTCGAGATCGATCGACTCGTCTACCAGCGCGTAGCGATCGTCGCCCTCGTCGCGCTCGGCCTCGTCGGGCACGTCAGGCGCGAACAGCTCGCGTACCTCGACGGTGAACGGCTGCGAGCGTTCGGTCAGGCAGCGTGCGCAGCGCAGCGTCCACGTGCCGGTGATCGATCCCGACACGAGGACGCCCTCGACCACCGACTCGAGCAGCAACGAGCCGCCGAGCGGCGCTTCATCGGGAACGGCGACCAGCTCGGTGGACAAGCCCTCGATCGTGCCGAGCAGGTCGTGGCGCCGCGAGGCGCCCGGATGCCCGAGCAGGTCGTGCACGTCGATCGACGACAGGGGCATCAGCCGAGATCCTCACCTTCGACCTCGGCGTCGAACAGCTCGGCCGAACGCTGCTCCGCCGACGGTCCGAAGCGCTCTTCGGCAGCGGTCACCGGCGCCCGCAGACGTTCCCGGCCGACCTCGACCTGGTCGAGGGTCTTGGCCAGCGATCGGGCGGTGCCCTGAGCGTCCTCCAGGATCTTGCGCAACGCGATCTCGAACTGCGCGAGCTTGCCGTCCACGTAGTCCTCCGCCTCGCGACGCATCCCGCCGGTCGTGTCCTCAGCGTCCTGCAGCATCTGCGCGGCTTCCTGCTCTGCCCGCTTGGCGACCTCGACCTTCATCGCCATGCGGCGCTGCTCCTCGTGCGCCTGCTCGATGATGCGGTCGCCCTCGGCCCGGGCTTTGGTGAGCAGCTCCTCCCGGTCCTTCACCACCCAGCGCGCCTGCTTGATCTCCTCGGGCAGCGCCTCCTGCATCTCGCGGAGCATCTCCAGGACCTCGTCGCGGCTGATCAACACCGACGACGACAGCGGCATGGACTTCGCGTCGCGCACGAGCTCCTCGAGTTGCGCCAAGCGCCCGGCGAGATCCATCACGCCGCCCCGAGCCGGTCGATCAACGCCTTGCGGACATGGTCGGGAACGAGGCCTTCCACGTCCCCACCGAGGCGCGCGACCTCCTTGACCAGGGATGACGACAGGAACGACCACTTGGGGCTGGTCGCCATGAACAGCGTGTCGATCTCGCCGATCCGTTGATTCATCTGTGCCATCTGGATCTCGTATTCGTAGTCACTCACGGCCCGAAGGCCCTTCACGATCACCTGCGCACCCTGTGCTCGCGCATAGTCCACGAGCAACCCGCCGAAGGAGCCGATCCGCGCGTTGGGGAGGTCTCTGATCCCCTCCTCCAACAATGCGATCCGCTCGGCGAGCGAGAGCAACGGGGTCTTGGCGGGATTCTCCAAGACGGCCACCACGACGGTGTCGAACATGCTTGCGGCACGGCCGACGACGTCGAGATGCCCATTGGTCACCGGGTCGAACGTTCCCGGACACAGGGCTGTCAGGCCCATCGCTCCTCCCGGTACAAAGTGAGGAGGCTGTCTCCGTAGCGAAGCTGCCTCCGGACGGCCCAGTGTACCGGAAGCGCAGGCAGGGGACCCTTATGACCACGGGTCAACATGACGGTCCATCCCTCCGGGGCAAGCCATCCCGCGGCGAGTTCCGAGAGCAGGCCCTCGAGCGCCGCAGGAGGCGTCTCATACGGCGGATCCAGGAAGGCGATGTCGAACACCCCTTGCGCCACAAGGTGTCCTCGAAGGAACCGCTCGACATCGGCCTTCACGACGACGGCGTCCATGCGGACACGAGCCAGGTTGTCGCGGATCGCAGCGACGGCCCTCGCGGAGCGCTCGACGAACACGACCTCCGTCGCCCCCCTGGACAACGCTTCGATCCCCACGGCACCCGTGCCCGCGAACAGATCCAGGCACCTCGTGCCCCGAACATCGGACCCCAAGCTCGCGAACAGCCCTTCGCGGGCCATGTCGGACATCGGCCGGGTGCCCGGCGGCACCGCGGCCAATCGAGCCCCTTTGGCGCTTCCCGCGATCACTCTCACGACTGGAACAACCAGTCGATCGAGTCCGCGAAGCGCATGGTCAGCTCCGACAAGAGCTCCGGATGGGCATCCAGTCCGGGATCGGCGGCCACAATCGCGAACGCCCGCGCACGGGCCCGCTTGACCAGGTCCACGTCGTCGGCGAGACGGGCAAGCTTGAGGTCGGGCATCCCGGACTGGCGGGCGTCGAACAGCGTGCCCTCCCCTCGCAGGCGGAGGTCCTCGTCGGCGAGCTCGAACCCGTCGGTCGAGCGAACCATCGCCTCGACGCGGGCGCGCGCCTCCTCGTTCGCCGGGTCGGAGGCGTCGAACAGGACGCAGGTCGCCGGGTGCTGCCCACGCCCGATCCTTCCGCGCAACTGGTGCAGCTGCGCGAGCCCGAAGCGCTCCGCGTTCTCCACCAGCATCACGGTGGCGTTGGGCACGTCGACGCCGACCTCGATCACGGTCGTCGAGATCAAGACGTCGGAGTCACCCGCGCGGAATCCGTCCATGATCCGGTCCTTGTCCTTGGGGCGCATCCGACCGTGCAGGAGTTCCACCCGCAGGTCCGGGAAGACCTCGGTGCGCAGCCGCTCGGCCTCGACCTCGGCGGCTTTCACTTGCGTTCGGTTGCCCTCATCGATGGCCGCACACACCACGAACGCCTGCCGGCCAGCCTGGACCTCCTCGCGCACGAGTGTCTCCGCCGCGGCGCGTTCGGGCTCGCGGCGCGCGGCGATCGTGCGGATCGGCTGGCGACCGGCTGGGAGCTCGTCGATCACCACCACGTCGAGATCGCCGTAGTAGGTCAGCGCAAGCGTCCGCGGGATCGGGGTGGCGGTCATGATCAGCACGTCGATGTCGCCTCCACCCTTGCCCTTCAGGGCCATGCGCTGGTGCAGCCCGAACCGATGTTGCTCATCGACGACCGCGAGACTCAGGTCGGCGAACGAGACGCTTTCCTGCACCAACGCGTGCGTGCCGATCACGAGGTCGATCGATCCGTCCGCCGCCCCCGCCACGATGCGCGCGCGCTCCTTGCCGGTAACGCTTCCCGACAGCAGCGCGTAGGTGAGCGTCGGCTCGGCGACGCCGGTGGCGGTCTGCGCCTCGGCGAACAACGACCCCTGGTCCCTCGGCCCCTCGGCTGCGGCGGCATCGAGGAAGGCCACCGCCCCGAGGCCCGCGAGCAGCGCACGCGCCGACCGCAGGTGCTGCCCGGCGAGCACCTCCGTGGGGGCCATGATGGCCGCTTGGTGCCCCGACTGGATCGCCACCAAGCACGCGTGGATCGCGACCACCGTCTTGCCCGCGCCCACATCGCCCTGCAGCAGCAGGTTCATCGGGTGTGGCGCCTCCATCTGCTCGCCGATCTCGGCGAACGCCCGTTCCTGCGCGGCCGTGGGCGCGAACGGCAGGGTGGCGATCAACGCGCCGGTGAGCGATCCGGCCGCCCGGTGCGCGACGCCCTTGCGCTCGGCTTCCAGCCGCTTCTTGCGGAACGCGACGCCGAGCTCCAGCGTGAACAGCTCATCGAACTTCAACCGTTCTCGTGCCGTCGCGAGCTCTCGATCGTCGGACGGGAAGTGGATCCAGCGCAGCGCCAGATCGCGGTCCGCCAGCGACTCGGCTTCGCGCAGCTCATCGGGAAGCGGATCGGGCTGCGGCGCGAGCTGCTCGAGCGCCCGCCACATCAGCTCCCGGATCGTGCGCGCGGTGATGCCGTCGGCCGCTCGATACACGGGGGTGATGCGTCCCGTGTGGACCAGGTCCTGCTCGCCGCTTCGCAGGACCTCGACCTCCTGGTTGGCGAGCTGCAGCCGACCCCGATACAGCTGGACGACGCCGGACACGGCGAGCTCCGAGCCCGCGCGGTACCAGCTGGCCACCCACGGTTGGTTGAAGAACGTCAGCTCCAAGAACCCGGTCCCGTCGCCGATCGTGACCGTGACCATCGACTGGCGGCGGCGCGTCTGCCGCTTGGCGACGCTGCGGACCGTTGCGATCACCGTGGCGTAGGCATCGAGTTTCAACCGACCGATCGGCAACACGCGGGAGCGATCGATGTACCGGCGGGGGTAGTGATGCAGCAGTTGACCGACCGTGACGATCCCGAACGCGTCGGACAGCACGATATGTGCCTCGGGCCCCTTAGTGCGCCCCGCTCTGCGCGCGGCCAGCCCGGCGTCGATCGCCGTGATCGGATCGTCGGGGTTCAGCGGCATGAGCTGTCCTTCACGGTGTCGGGTTCTACCATGGTCGCATGACACCTCGACCGGCCGTGGCCCTCGCGAGCGCACTCGCGCTCGCCTCCGTGCTCGGCGCCTGCTCGGCCGCGGCCTCCACGCCAGCGTCACCCGCCACGCCCGCGTCCTCGACGGTGTCGCTGCTGCCCAGCGAGGTCGACGCCCTGCCGACGATGGATCCGGACACCTTCGCCGCGATGATGGCACAGCAACGCGGCACGCCGGTGCTCGTGAACTTCTGGGCATCCTGGTGTCCGCCGTGCAGGGAGGAGACGCCCGATCTCGTGGCGGCGCATGAACGCTGGGGCGATCGGGTGCGGTTCGTGGGGGTGGATCTGTCCGACGATCGCGCGGGCGCGACCGCGTTCATCGCCGAGTACGGCGTGCCGTACCCCAGCGTGTTCGACCCCACGAACGCGATCGCGGTGCACTACGGACTCTTCAGCCCGCCGGCCACGCTGTTCTTCGACGCCGAGGGCATGCTGCGGGCCACGGTGGCGGGCCAGGTGTCGGCGAGCGATCTGGAGGCGAACCTGCGCGCGATCGCCACCGGGGCGTAGCGGCAGCTCTGTTACCCTTGTCCGGCTATGGCAGCCGTGTGTGACATCTGTGGAAAGAAGCCGTGGTTCGGCAAGTCGGTGACATTCTCGCACAAGCGGAACAACCGCCGGTGGGATCCGAACATCCAGCGCGTTCGCGCGCTGATCAACGGCTCCCCGAAGCGTGTGAACGCGTGCACGAGCTGCATCAAGGCCGGCAAGGTCGTCCGCGCCGCGCGCGGGTAGCGCCCCCGGTCCGCATCAGCCGATGATCGACGAGGCGAACCGGTAGCCGGCCTTGCCGTCCTGCTTCGTCCGGTACATCGCCTCGTCCGCCCTCGCCACGATCGATGCGGCGCTTTCGCCCAGCGAACCGATCGCGATGCCGACGCTCGCGGTCACCGTCGCCACCCCGGCGGCGACCGGGATCGGCTTGCCCACTGATCGCACGATCCGGGTCGCGATCTTCTCGGCGTCGTCGGGCGAGACGAGGTTCTCGCACAGGACCACGAACTCGTCCCCGCCCATGCGGGCGACGATGTCGCCGGGCCGGATCACCGACTCGAGGCGGCGCGACGTCTCCGCCAGGACGCGATCGCCCGCCTGGTGTCCGAACACGTCGTTGACGTCTTTGAAGCCGTCGAGGTCGAGATAGAGCACGGCGATCGCGCGACGGGAACGTTCGGCGCGGAACACGGCCCGCACGAGCAGCTCATCGAACAGCTTGCGATTCGACAATCCGGTCAGCGGATCATGCGTCGCCTGGTGCTCCAGCTGGTCCTCATGCAGCTTGCGGACGGTCGCATCTCGCGCGATCACGGTGAACATGTCGCTTCCCCCGACCGAGGTCGCGGCCAAAGAGACGTCAAGCGGTAGCGCGGTGCCGTCCTTGCGCCTGCCCTCGACCATGTGTTCGTGCTCCTCCCAACGCACGTCGTGGAGTCCCGCCTCGTTCTCCACCGTGTCTAGGATCGGCACGATGTCCCCGATCGGCCGGCCGACCATCTCCGGCTCCGTCCAGCCGAACAGCGATTCCGCCGCCGGGTTCGCGGACTCGATGTGTCCATCGGCGTCGGTGGTCACGATCGCCTCGACGGCGGAGTCCATGACGGCCTTTGCGCGCGCCTCCGACGCAGCGAGATCCATGCCGAGACGGGTGGCGAGGTCCAGGGCGGCTACGCGCGAGCGTCCGAGCATGAACAGCGCGAGCGCCACGACCGCCGTCGCGACCAACCCGGCCGCGAGCGGCGCCCAGGGGAAGGCAAGCGCCTCGGGATCGAAGCTGCGCGTCGCAACCAGATCGATCGACCACGCGGTGCCGTCCACGACAACGTGTTCCGTGGAGCGGAAGACCGGCTCGTCACCGTCCGTGACGCCTGTTCCGGTCGTCGACCCCAAGACATCCCCGTTCATGTCCCATCGCAGCGTGGCGCGGATGCCTTCCTGGGGCTCGGCGAGCATCTCGCCGGCGAGCACCGAAGGATCCAGGGTCGCGCCGACCCACCCGACGAAGTGCCCGTCGCGGTGAACCGGTGCGATCAGCTGCATCCGCAGCTGGGAGTACGTGTTCGCCTGCGGCGGGGTCATCGTGACACCGCCGTTTTCCCCGACCAACTCCAACGCGTCTCGGGCGCTCGGATCCTCTGCGAGGTCTCGCCCGAGCAACCCCGTCGCCGCCGAGCGAGGTGCGACCATGGTGACGGGGTAGCTGTTCTCACCGCCCGCACGTCCCGGACGGCGATGGATGAATTGCAGCGCGATCACCGAGCGGTGCGCCTCGGCCAGTTCCTGCGATTGCGTGAACTCCAGGAATCGGTCGTTCGTCGGCGCTTGCACCTGGAAGAAGCCCTGCGTCACGGTGAGCATCCGCCGGTAGGCGCGCACCGTCTCCTGCACGTGGGTGCGCTGGGTGGACACGACGTCCTGGAAGCGTGCCTCCGCAGCGTCGCCGCGGTCCGCCCCCCAAGCGGCGGCGACGGCCGTCGATGCGGCGACACCAACCACCAGCGCGGCGATCGACGCAAGGATCAGCGCGTGTCCACGCCGGCGGTGCAGCTTGTTCGCTGCCTCGAAGGTGAGGTCCCTGCGCATGCGACTCCTCCGCCGCCCGCCGAAGGCGGGCTCAACCTCATCCCTCGACGGGTTCAGGCACCCGCTTGAAGGCCCGCAGTGCCCATCCCGGATGGCCCGCCGTGACTAGGTGGCGCTCGGCCGTTTCCCCCACACCCTTGGCCGGTCCGTACAACGGGGGCGGCAGGCGCTGGCCGCGGGCGGACCAGGGGCGTTCGATACACTTGGCCTCGTTCTCCACTCCGTACAAACGCCGGTTCCGGCGTTCTTCGACATCCGAGGAGGCCCACGTGGCACAGGTGTTCCATAACCCGACCCCCGAGGAGCTGCGAGCGTTCACCGAGGAGATGCCCGAAGCGCGGATCTCCGAGTTCGGCAACGTGAACGTCCAGACCACGGTGTTGTCCCGATCGGCGGCGTCGACCTACGTGGTCGACCGCGAATCCAGCGGCGGGACGATGTCGCGGGAGGACTACGAGACGATCGCCGAGCTCCAGGACGCCTACATCGCCGAACACGACACGATCGTGATCGACGGCTACATCGGCAACGACCTACAGATGCGCACCGCCGCTCGCCTCGTGATGGAGAAGCGCTACGCGAACATCGCAGGCATGCAACAGAAGCTGTACTTCGAGCGCTCCGACGGCGCAGACCCCCAGGTGCAGGTGATCTACACGCCGGGACTCAAAGCCGAGGGCTACCCAGATGACCGTCTGATCGCGGTCGACCTCGACGACTACACGACGCGCGTCCTCAACTCCGACTACTTCGGGGAGTCCAAGAAGGGCGGCCTGCGCATGTGGAACGACATCGTCTACAACAAGGGCGGTCTCGCCCTGCACGCCGGGCTCAAGGAGATCCCGACCGCCCACGGCAACAAGGTGTTCATGATCATCGGGCTGTCCGGCACCGGCAAGACCACGACCACATTCACGACGCAAAACGGCTCCAAGCCCATCCAGGACGACTTCGTCGGCCTGATGCCCGGCGGTCACGCCTACGGCACCGAGAACGGATGCTTCGCAAAGACGTTCGGGCTGGACGCCGATTTCGAGCCCTCGATCCACGGCGCCGTCGTGAGGTCGAACGCGTACCTGGAGAACGTCTACCAGGACGACAGCGGCGCCGTCGACTTCTTCAACGAGCACTACACCAAGAACGGTCGCGCCGTGTTCGAGATGCAGGATCTGATGTCCTACGAGGACGCCCGCAACGTGGGAACCGTGGACTACCTGCTGATCCTCAACCGCAACGAGAACATCATCCCGGCGGTCGCCAAGCTGTCGCAAGAGCAGGCGGCCGCGTTCTTCATGCTGGGCGAGACGACAGGCACGGCGGCCGGCGGCGCGTCGGAGGAGGGCAAGTTCCTGCGCGTGCCAGGCACGAATCCGTTCTTCCCACTCCCCCACGGCCTGCAGGGCAACCGGCTGCTGGAGCTGCTGGCCGAGTACCCGATCGAGACGTACCTGCTCAACACAGGCCGCGTCGGCGGCACGGACGATGACGACCGCTCCAAGAAACTACGGATCCCCGACACGTCCGCGTGCGTGAAGGGTGTCGCCGAGGGCACGATCTCCTTCGAGGAGGATCCCGACTTCGGCTACCAGGTGGCAACGACGGTTCCCGACCTCGACGACGCCCAGAAGCTGCAGCCACGCCGCCTGTACGAGGCGCAGGGTCGCAGCGAAGAGTACGCGTCGATCGTTGAGAACCTCAAGGCGGACCGCATCGCGCACTTGCAGCAGTTCACGCAACTGTCCGAGGACATCATCAAGGCGATCGGCTAGCACAACCGCGTCAGCGCCGCACTATGCGATCGGAGGCCGGGGTTCGTCCCCGGCCTCCTCGCCGTTCGGATCGGTCCCCGACGCAGCGCGCGCGCCGAGGAACCAGCCCGCGATCAACTGCATCGCACCCAGGGCCAGGAACACAACGAACAACCAGGAGTACTGACCCGCTTCGTCCGCGTACCCGCGCCCTCGGGCCGTGATCGTGCCGAACAGGATGAACAGGACGCAGGCGAGCACCCAGGTGCCGACGCGACCCGTGACGAAGAGGGCGAACAGCGCGTCGTCGACCGCATCCTTGGCCCCGAAGCGATGCTTGGCCCAGTAGCGGGCCGAACGAACGGCCAGGCCGGCGAAGACCACCGCAGCCACCAGCTCGATCGCGTTCACGCCGATCCAACCCTGCGCATCGTGCCCCTTTCGCCCGCGAACCGACCCGCGCGCGCCTCTGACTGTCCCACAAGGCACCGCGGGGACGGCGGCACCCGCCGCGTTGCGCTTCGTCTGGTGCGGGCCGTAGCATGTGCCTCCCTTCACCGCGAGGAGGAACGCAACCATGGTGAACGCGTACATCCTGATCCAGACCGAGGTTGGCAAGGCCGCCGCCGTCGCCTCAGAGGTGCGAGCGGTGCCAGGTGTCGCCGAGGCGGAGGACGTGACCGGTCCCTACGACGTGATCGTTCGCGCCGAGGCGGAGACCGTGGACGACCTCGGCAAGCTCGTGGTCGCCCGGATCCAGGCGGTCGAGGGCATCACCCGCACGCTGACCTGTCCCGTCGTGCATCTGTAGGAGGATCGACCGGCCGGCGCGCCCTCACGCGTCCGCTCGACCGTGCAGCTGCCGAACATCGACGTGCTTCGCCCGCTCGGCCTCGAAGCGTTCCACCGCGAGATCGAGCAGCCGCTGGACCAGGTCCGCGTAGGGGAGGCCGCTGGCCGCCCACAACTTGGGGTACATCGAGATCGAGGTGAACCCCGGGATCGTGTTGATCTCGTTGATCCACACCTCGTCGTCGCGTACGAACAGGTCGACGCGCGCCATCCCGGCGCAGGCCACGGTCGAGAACGCCGCGATGGCGATCCGTTGGATGCGCGCCGTGAGCTCGGGGGTGAGTGGCGCGGGGATCAGCAGGTTCGCTCCCTGTTCATCGAGATACTTGGCGTCGTAGTCGTAGAAGTCGTGACCACGCGGCTCGACCTCGCCGCACACCGACGCAACCGGTTCGTCATTGCCCAACACCGCGCACTCGATCTCGCGCACCGGCTGGATCGCCCGTTCGATCAGGGCCTTGCGCTCGTATCGGAACGCCTCCTCCATTCCCGCGTCGAGGCCCTGGGCGTCGGCGACCTTAGAGATCCCGACCGATGATCCGAGCGACGCCGGCTTCGTGAAGACCGGGAAGCCGAGCGCGGTGGCTCGCGCCGAGACCGCCTCGGGATCCTCGCGCCACTCGTGCTCGGCGACCGCGGTGTGCGGCACGACGGATAACCCCGCCGCCGCCCACAGGGCCTTCTGCATCGCCTTGTCCATGCCGAGCGCGCTGCCGAGCACGCCTGCGCCCACGTAGGGCACGCCCGCAAGCTCCAGCAGTCCCTGGATCGCGCCGTCCTCTCCCTGCGGACCGTGCAAC
>Ga0209342_10003582_pt1 | contig 16340 bp, 13 predicted proteins | sample RifCSP16_2_FD_184023 | JGI IMG/M metagenome (GOLD analysis project Ga0209342, IMG submission 184023) | Soil microbial communities from Rifle, Colorado - Rifle CSP2_sed 16_2 (SPAdes) (version 2) | ecosystem: Environmental > Terrestrial > Deep subsurface > Rock core/Sediment | place: Rifle... | reverse complement strand
CTGCGCGGCACCTCGCCGCGGACGACTTCGAGCGTCCATGCGAGAGACAGGCGTTCGGCCGGAAGATTGGCGAGTTCCAGGGCACGGGCTTCAAGCTGGCGGATATGAAGACCAGGATAGAAGCGAGCCGGCTGCTGATCTATCAGGCTGCTCTGGCCAAGCAAAAGAGTAAGGAAGCGGGTGGGCGATACACGCTGGAGGCCTCGATGGCCAAGCTCTTCGCCTCGGAGACCGCCATGTTCTGCGCCCACGCCGCCGTACAGATCCACGCCGGCATGGGGTATTCCAAAGAGCTGCCGATCGAAAGATACTTCCGTGATGCGAAGATCACCGAGATCTATGAGGGGACGAGTGAGATCCAGAGGCTGGTGATTTCGCGATTGGAGTTGGGGCTGAGGTAGACGTGAGCTTGCCGGGTTCCAGCATGGCGTAGGTGGAGTTTCCCATTGACACCCCTATGCTGTGGGTATATCGGTTATCAGAGGGGATAAGTGCGATTCGCGGGACCCAAGGGCCGCGAGATAGGCGCCCAGCTCGTGGCGCAGCAAGCCGGAGCCGGATCATCAATAAGCTAACTGGCACACCCTGCAAGGAGGATCGCGTGCGGCCGAGGGAGAACGGGTCGGCAGCCTCGATCATGTCAACGACTGTGCACAATAAAAGAGGTTCGCTTATTGCAGCTGAGGCCACGCAACCCCGACGGCCATCGAGAATGCGAGGAGGACTTCGATAAAGGACTTACCACCCGCACTCGAGGGTTCTGAGACGGCTGCATCGCCCACAGCCCCCTCCCCAATTGAGGCCCAACACGCTTTTAGCCCATCATCGGGCTCCAGCCGCGACCGGCACGATTCCCGCTGGAATCTCTCCTTGGCACTTGCCGCGCTAGGGCTTGCAGCGATCGGCCAATACTACTTCAGCTTTGTTCGCAGCAACCTGCTGGATGGCTCCGTTTTCTTCGCGGTGGCTATCGTGGTGTACCTTGCCTTGATACGTCGTCACGAGGCCCCTTCAGCAAGCGCGACTTCTCTTCTTCGAGCCCTTGCTGCTCGGGCTCTTGATCGGATTCGCGACGAGCCCATAAAGACAGTCTTGGTCACGCTGAGCTTCGGGCTTGCTTATACCACCATCCGCGTGCTCGCTGCCAAGCCCGGGACCGGCAGCTACTGGGACGTCTTCTTTCTGTGGGTGCTCAGCTTTGTAGTCTACGCGTTGGCCTTTGTCCGCTTCCCAAGCCTCGATCTAGGAGCCTGGCTTCGCACTAACCGTGGGGAGGTCATCACAGTGGCCAGCTTGACCGCTGCGGCGGCGATCCTGCGTTTCGCGGGCCTTGGCTCAATGCCCGATATCATCAGCGGCGACGAAGGGTTGATCGGCACCCTGGCCGTAAGAGTTGTCAAGGGCGAACTAAACAACATGTTGGCCACAGTCTACGGCCATAGCACCCTTTATCTATTCATCCTGGGCGGGTTTGTGAAAATGCTTGGCACGACCCCGCTGGCTCTGCGGCTGGCATCGGCTATCAGTGGAACACTTACGGTTCCGGTCTTGTATTTCCTCGCACGGCGGATGTTCAATGCTCGCGTGGCGTTGGTCGCGGCCTCCCTCCTCACGGTCTCTCACTTCCACCTTCATTTCAGTCGGGTCATCGTAAACACAGGTATCCAGGACGCCTTGTTCGCCACACTTGCATTCTATTTCCTATACGCCGGGCTCGAGGAGCGGAGCGCCAGCCGATTGGCACTTGGTGGGTTGATCATCGGTTTCGAACTCTACATTTACATGGGCGCCCGCCTAATCATCCTCCTGATCCCCGTGTATCTCGTGGCTCTGTTGATCGTAAACAGGAAGATGGTGGTGGACAATATCAGCAATGTGCTTGCTCTTGCCGGAGCCCTGGCCGTCATTTCAGCCCCAATGGCCGAGTGGGCAGTCAAGCATCCCGATGAATTCATGGCGCGAGCGAACCAAGTAGGAATCATCCAGTCGGGCTGGCTCGCTCAAGAAGCAGCAAGGACAGGCATCAGCCAGCTTCGGATATTCCTCGACCAGCTCCTGCAGGCCTCCCTGACGATCAATTACTACCCGGCCGAAGGGTTCTACTACTCCAAGCTCCCGATGCTCGACTTCGTCACCGGCGCGCTCTTCGTGCTCGGTCTTGCCTACTCGCTGTACCACGTGCTTGACGCGCGGAATCTCCTGCTCAACGGCTGGTTCTGGTCAGGTGTAGTGGTTGCGGGCGCCCTGGTTGTTCTTCCTGCGAAAGGCGCATATCGGTTAACGGTCGTCTTCCCCGCAGTGTGCATACTTGTGGCGCTAGGATGGGACAGACTCATCTCATCTACGACTCAGGCAATCGCAGACCACCCAGTCTTGGCCAAGCTCCCTACAGTGCTCGTGATAGCGCTCTTCTCCGTCTTGAATCTCAAATCCTATTTCATCGACTACGCCCAGAGCTGTCTGTATGAGGGATTGAATACTCGCCTCGCCTCCCATGTTGGGGCCTATATGGGCGAGCTGGGACCTGACTACACTTTCTATTTGCTCACTGCTCCGCGCGGGGTCTATGGCGTCTACAGATCGATCGACTTCTTGAGCGGAGAGTTGCTGGCGACCGATCTCCAAGAGCCTTTGAGTGGACCGCCAACGTCCATCGATCCTCGCGCACCGGCGGCGTTCTTCATCTCCCCGGAAAGGGAAGGCGAGTTGGCATACCTAGAAGACTACATACCCGGCGGCACAATCGATCGCGTATACGATTGTCAGAATCTGTTGTTGACGGTCTATGTGACCGGACAGACCGCCAACCCATGAGGACTCAGCCGCCGGGGGTTCTGCTTGTGCCTGCACATCGGGTGGGCTGGTTTTTTCAGCAGTGCCATCGGAGGCTTTGGTCACGACAACCGGGTTGAAACCGCCCCGGCAAGGCGCTGAGGCAACGGGAATGACGATTCCCGCCGTCATCAGGCTTCATGAATGGTGAGAGTCATGGCATATCCAGAGAGGATACTCCGGGTCGGCGTGATTGGTCTCGGGGCGATGGGCGAGCTCCACGTTCGCACCTATTGCGGATTCCCTGACGTGACAGTTGTCGGCGTGACTGACATCGATCCCGATAAGCTCTCCAAGGTGGAGAGTCAATACAATGCGCCAGGATATCGATCGATCCGGGAGCTACTGGAGCAACCGCTCGACGCAGTCAGCGTGTGTGTTCCGACGCATCTTCATTGCGAAGTTGGCCTGCAAGTCATTGAGCGCAGAATCGCCTTGCTCATGGAGAAGCCTCTAGCCCGGACGGTTCGCGAAGGCGAGAGTCTGGTGAGCCGCGCCCGCCAAGATGGCGTCATCATCATGGTCGGCCACATCGAGCGGTTTAATCCTGTTTCGAGGCACATCAAGGCGTTGCTGAAGCCTGATGAGGCCGTGTCGATACAGGTCAATAGGGTGGGACCATTTCCACCGCGAATACGCGATGTAGGCGTGATCACAGATCTCGGGGCCCATGACATTGATCTGGTGCGCTTCATCTGTGATTCCGACTTCAAGCACGTTTTCGCTGTCAGTTCAAACAACCATGGCAGCCATGAAGACGCGGCTATCATCATCGCCCAGATGGAGAGTGGCACGCTGGCACAGATTACGACGAACTGGATCACTCCCTACAAGTCGCGAGAGATCAGGGTTGCAACCCGCGATCGCTACATTGAAGGGAACCTGATCACTCAACAGATCAAGGAATACAGCGGCTATTCCAGACCTGGCCCCACCTACCAGGTGCGTGAGTGGTATCCCACTTACAAGGAGCCGATCAAGGAGGAACTGACCCAGTTCCTGAGTGCTGTGCGCGGCGAGCAGGCGTCGCCGATCCCCGGGGAGGACGGTCTCTACGTACTCACCGTCATCGAGCGGATCATCTCCAGCATCCCCCCGACACACCAATCCCACCGACAACCCATGACCCAGACCGACGGGATGGAGTGATGCCGCCCATTGTTCACCCGACAGCTGAGGTTTCACAGTCCGCCGTCATCGGCGACAACGTTAGAGTCTGGCACCACGCCCAGATCAGAGAAGACGCTCACATCGGCGATAATTGCATCGTGGGTAAGAATGTCTACATCGATCGCGGCGTTAAGATCGGATCGAATGTCAAGATCCAGAACAACGCGGCTGTCTATGCCGGTGCGACAATAGAGGATGGCGTCTTTATTGGGCCTGGCGCTTGCCTGACCAACGACAAGGTGCCACGCGCCATCGACCCCGATGGAATGCTCAAACAAGCAGATGACTGGGATGAAGGCGCCATTCTGGTCAGGTACGGCGCTTCCATTGGAGCAGGCGCGGTAATCGTCACCGATGTGAGCATCGGTCGTTTTGCCATGGTAGGGGCCTCCGCCCTCGTAACACGGTCGGTACCAGATCACGGTCTGGTGCTGGGGTCGCCAGCCAGACTTGTCGGCTATGTTTGCGCTTGCGGGCATCGTCTGCTCTCCGCCCAAGCGTCTGCCGATGGAACTCACTTCCACTGCGCTCATTGCGGCCGGAAATACCATCAGGGTTGGTCAGGTCCTCTCCAACCCTAGCGTAAGCTTGCGCCCATCGTGGCTCCCGGTCATCAGGGAGGAACAAGTGCCCGATCGTGACATGCACGTCCCCCTGTTCGACGCATCATCAATGCATGAGTCTCTCCAGCAGGAACTTGAGACCGCACTCCTGCAGGTCCTGCATTCAGGTCAGTTCATCCTCGGCGAGAACGTGACCGTCCTCGAATCCACTATTGCGGCGTATTGCGGGAGTTCATACGGCGTGGGGGTCTCCTCGGGAACGGACGCTCTGCTCATCGCTCTCATGGCACTGGATTTCTCGGCAGGCGACCTGGTGCTGTTGCCGACGTTTTCGTTCTTCGCAACTGCCGGCGTTGTAACACGTCTGGGTGGTCGTCCTGCGTTCGTTGACATTGATCCCCTGAGCTACAATATCTCACTCCCCAGTCTGGAACAGACGTGGGAGAGGCTCTCCAACGACGAGCGGAAAGCCGTTCACTCCATCATTCCCGTTCATCTCTTTGGTCAGTGCGCGGACATGCAACCGATCCTACAGTTTGCCCGGGACCGTGAGATCCATGTAATTGAGGATGCAGCCCAGGCCATCGGCGCCCTATATCCCGCATCAACGCGCGGTCAACCTGGCGGGTCAGTGAACCATCCTGCGGGGAGCATGGGGATAGCCGGTTGTTTCAGCTTCTACCCCACCAAAAATCTTGGGGCAATCGGGGATGGGGGCATTGTGGTGACCTCCCAATCGAAGTTGGCCGAACGCATCCGTATGCTTCGAAATCATGGTGCCCGAGACGGATACCTTCACGACGTTGTCGGGGGCAATTTCCGGCTTGATTCCCTTCAGGCGGCCATCTTGAGTGTTAAATTCACCAAGCTGGAGGAATGGCATACCCAGCGCCGGGCCAATGCGGATCGATATGACATGCTGCTTGACGAACATGGGCTGACTGACCAGGTGCAGATCCCTCACAGGCTCTTCAACGGTCCCAATCCCCGAACGCATATTTACAATCAGTATGTCGTTCGGGTTGGGGATCGCGACCGCTTGCGGGACCATCTGAGATCGCGCGGCATCGGTACGGCTGTCTATTACCCGCTGCCATTGCATCGCCAGCCATGCTTCGAATTCTTGAGCTATCCGGAGGGAAGCTTCCCTGAGAGTGAAAGTGCTTCGAAAGAAGTCCTGGCGCTGCCGATCTTCCCCGGATTGACTGAGGGTCAACAAGAGTACGTGGTCGAAAAAACCGCCGAGTTCCTACATCAGTAGGCCGCCATGGATCAGGATCGTGACCTCATGTTCACCGAGCGCGGTCTCACGCCCGCCGGCCACCGTCCCCGCAGCTCGCATCGACTCGATGGGAACCGGACCCGCCAAATCCGTCCCGTCGTGCGAGTGGCTCTGCTCCAGACCCTGTCCATGGATAAGATCTCGACCTCTCCAGCGAAACGGCAGTTGGGGTTGCCTACATTGGAGATGACGCAGGTGCCCCCTGCATCGTCTTCGCATGGGCGGACACCAGTTGCTGCAACCCCCGCCTGCGGCCGCTCGCCCCGGGCCTCAGAGAGATTCCTGGCCTCGGGCACGGTGTCCTTTCTTCACCTTCGGACCCTTCTGGTCGATTCAAAAGACCTCTCTCGTCGGCGTCGCCACACCTCAAGTCCGCGGGCTCACGGACCTCCTCATTCCTTCCGTGCCCTTGTTGACGATGTCCACTCTCCAGGCGGATCAGGCATTGATCGTGCTGAAGTTCCGACCAAATGGATCTGGAGTTCAATCGTGTGAGCCGAGGATATGTCGCCTGATGATTCCCGACATTTCGTGGACAATCGCCATCATGTGCTTCAACGAACTCCCAACGCTCAACGCCGTTGTTGCACAGACCGCCGAGGTCCTATCTTCCCTCGATTGTGACTATGAAATCATCATCATCGATGACGGCAGCACGGATGGGTCTGGGCAAGTGGCAGACGAGTTGGCGAACTCGGTTCAACGAGTGAGGGTGATACACCACACAGCCAACCTCGGCATCGGCGAGGTGCTCTATTCTGCATATTCGTCAGCTGAGAAAGACTGGATATCCATAGTTCCGGCTGACGGGGAGTTTCACCCATCCGATCTTCTCGCCGGCTATACCGCTCTCGACCAAGGAACTGTCGTCTGCTATTCGCTCACGTTGCTTCCACACGTCGGCAGGAGATTTGTGTCTGCATGTCAGCGGTTGCTAAACCTGGCCCTCTTCGGCCTTTCGGTCAGACGCGTTAATTGGGTCAAGATCCTCCCCGCCCAGGAGATACGGAGATTTGAGCTTACTTCGCGCACACCGATCATAGAGACAGAGATTCTCGTTCGCTTGAAGAAGCGCGGTTATCGCATCATCGAATTACCGTCTCAGAACGAAATACGCGTGCGCCGAACAGGGGGTATGAGCCCTGTCTCTTACCTGCAGGCGGTGCTCGCTAGCCTACCGGCGACCTTCAAGCTGTGGCGCTCAACCAGGCGCAGCCACCCCTAGGACACCTGCCTCATGCCCGAGGTGGGTCAAGACTAACGCCGCCAAGTTGACGAACCAGATACTTGCCCGGTCATGCTTTGCCGAGTCAGCACATTTGTCTCGAGGAATCGGCCATGCGGCGCTCATCCCGGATGGCGACACGACGTCCGTTCGTAATTGGTCGGCGCCCGGCCAGGCCGGTCAAAAAGGACGGGGAGGGTCATCGTGGGAGCAACGAGGGGCAGTGGCCTACTCGAAGGTCTACTCGCTAGATTGCGCGCCGAACAGGCAGATCGGCTGATCCCACGACCACTTCGCCTGGGTCGGATCCTCGACATCGGATGTGGAAGCAACCCCTATTTCTTGGCTCATACTTCCTTCAAAGAGAAGTTCGCTATCGACCAGCTGCCTGCGGCCAGCGGCCTCCCCGAAATCGCATGGCATTCTCTTGACTTGAATGCGGATCCTCATTTGCCATTCGAAAATGGGTTCTTCAGCGTCATCACAATGCTGGCCGTCGCGGAACATCTGGATCCAAGGCGGCTGGTTGAGCTTTTTAGCGAATGCCGGAGAGTGCTCGCTCCCGCGGGGATGGTCGCCGTGACCACGCCTGCAGCTTGGTCGGATAGACTGCTCCGAATGATGGCACGGCTCCGCCTGGTGAGCAAGGAAGAGATCGACGAGCATGTGTACGCGTACACGCTGCCTTTGCTCGGGTGGTATTTCGGTGCCGCGGGTTTTCGGATGGACTCGCTTCGATTCGGCTATTTCGAGTTCGGCTTGAACATGTGGGCCACGGCGCTGAAGTAGGACCATCTTTGTGGAAAGACTTCAGGCCTCGTGAACCGGAGTACCCGGGCGCTCACAGCCTCCACTCGGCTCACCCCAATACTCCGGTCCCTTGTGTCCGAATCCAATCACTTGATGGAATCGCAAACCCGGAAGACCGGAGCGTTAGCGTGATCAAGCTGACTCCTCGGCCAATCACGCGGCAGGCTTGACCCGGGGCGTAGATCATTTCGGCCGTTCCTGCGCAGAATCCGATCCCTCTCGGCCCCATGTTGCTTCTCCGGCATACCCACCCCTACGCCAGCGTCGAGGGCCTTCGCATGGCATCAAGATTGGATCGCCGATCCGCAGCACCTGCAGTGTCTTCTGAGAAGCTCACATATCTGCCGGCCGGATACGAAGCTCAGAACCAGTCTGCCGAGGTCGCAAGAGGCGAGCGACCTTGGCCTTTTACCAGGCTCGACTCGTCATGAATCACCTGCGGCCCTCCACCTACTCGGAGCATTGTCCTCAGCCGCTTATAACGCCCAGCGGAAACGAGAGTCGTGGGAACGTCGGAGAGTGGCTCCTGTGCATGGTACGGCCTGAAGGCTATCCGGCCCTTCTCGGGTGCAGCTCCTTCGGCGCGCCCCGACAGCCGCTGAGGTGCGAAAGACGTCTCACTAGCCAGACGCCTACATATCCGACTATCCTTAGGTCGGCCCCAAACTCGGAGGATGATGAACACCCTCGGGTTCGTGCTACTTGCGCTAGCTCTTGCCATCCTGGCGGATCTCGCCCTGATTTGGGTGATGAAGCGTCGCCGCACGGCCGGCCGACACCGGGCGCCGACCCTTCCCTCCCAAAGCCCGGCCAGCGTGGTTCACACCCCCTGGAACGATCCATCCCGGCGCTGGCAGCCGGGCGAAGCCGCGGGCCAGGGAACCGGCCTGGCCCGGGCCCCTCTACGGCGCCGCATCCGGGCGACACTCGCCGCATGGGCCAGGCGCATCCTGAATGGTCTGGACGCCCTGCTCCTTACTCCCCTTTCCACCCTACGGACCCGCCCCGGCAGGCTTGAATTGGCGTTGTTCGGACTTGCCATGGGGATATACGTCGTCACCCGCTTCATCGGCCTGGACCGTTTCCCGATCTACTTCTTCACCGACGAAGCCGTCCAGACGGTCCTGGCTTCCGATTTTGTGCGGGACGGCTTCCGGGATTTCAACGGGACGGTTTTCCCGACATACTTCCAGAACGCCTTGACGTACAACCTCAGCCTGTCCGTCTATCTGCAGCTTGTGCCCTACCTCATCTTCGGGAAATCCGTCCTCATCACTCGTGGCACAGCGATGCTCGCCACGGCGGTCGGTGCTCTCGGTCTCGGACTGATCCTCAATAACATCTATCGAGCTCGCTATTGGTGGGCCGGGGTACTCTTCTTATCCATAACGCCTGCCTGGTTTCTCCACTCTCGTACCGCATTTGAAACGACCCTGATGGCGTCGGTGTACATTTGGTTCCTGTATCTGTACCTCCTCTATCGCACCCGATCGCCGGGCTACCTCTACGCTTGCCTGATCCTCGGGGCGATGGTCTTCTACAGCTACAGCCCCGGCCAGCTTGTCGTTTTCGCTTCGGGAGTATTCCTTCTCCTCTCCGATTTCCGCTATCATTGGAAGAACCTGCGAACCGGTGTGCGCGGGCTGATACTGATCATTCTCCTCTGCCTGCCGTACTTGCGCTTCCAGCTCGGACATCCCGGCGAGACAGTCTTCCATCTCCGAGTACTGGATTCGTACTTGTTTCACAAGATCTCGATGTCAGAGAAGATGCTGACATTCGCAGCAAACTACCTCCACGGCCTCAACCCGGCCTATTGGTACCTTCCGAACTCGGAAGATCTTCCGCGACATATCATGAAGGGTTATGGCAACATTCTGGCGGCGACGTTACCGTTGGCGGTGATCGGGTTGATCATCACCTTTCGCCGAGCCCGGAAGACCGAATACCGCTCCGTACTCGTCGCCCTTCTGGCCTCGCCTGTCGGTATGGCCCTCGTCGGGGTCGGTCTCACAAGGGTTCTGGTGCTTGTCATCCCGGTCGCCCTTCTGACGACTTTTGGCATCGAGCCGATCGGCCGGCTGCTGGGCCGCGTATTGCCGAGGCACGCGTTCGCAGTCTCGCTATTCGTTGTTCTGGGCGGATACAACCTTTACATGATGAACGATAGCCTCAGCAACGGACCGACGTGGTTCACAGACTATGGTCTGTATGGAATGCAGTATGGCGGCCAGCAAGTGTTCGGGGAGGTAAGAGAAGAGCTCAAGCAGTCCCCCCAGATGCTCGTCTTTGTCTCTTCGAGCTGGGCCAACGGCGCCGACGTCCTGAATCGATTCTTCCTACAAGAAGGAAACCCGGTGTGGATGCTGGACATCGACGGGCTCCGCTACAACAAAGTAGACGCCATCGACCGGATGCTCTTCGTTCTCACCTCGGCAGAGTATCAATCCCTGACTTCAGATCCCAAGTTCGACAACATCCGAATTCAGAAAACGATCTCCTATCCGGACGGAAGCGTCGGGTTCTACTTCGTGCGTGCCGCCTACTCTGCCCGGGCCGACTCAATCCTGGCTGCAGAACGAGCCGAGAGGCTAGAGCCGGTCAAGGACGTAATCTCTGTCGATGGAGAACTGATCACAGTCGTCCATCCCCCGTTCGACTCGGGGAAGGTCGAGAACCTGTTCGACGGCGATCCTTTCACGCTGGCCCGTTCACGCAAGATAAATCCGGCTGTCATCGTGATGAGCTTCGAGCATCCACGGCCGATCCGTGGCGTCCGGATCACGACCGGCACCATGGATATGACGATTGTGATCCGGGTGTACGCCGGTGAGACGGCCGAGCCGATCGAATACTCGCGCACCTTCTTCGGACTACCCGACGATCCGACGGTGGATTTCCCGCTCGACGACGCCTCTCCAAAGCTCACCAAGATTGAAATCTCGGTCCAGGATTTGAATGCCAATAGTGAAGGCAACGTGCATATCCGAGAGATCGTTTTCGAGTAATCCCCCCCAATTCCTGCACCACCCTCCCCGTAGACAGCCGAGGCCGGCGGCGGGTTGCCAGGCCAGATCCCGGTTTCACTGATCCATTGAAGGACGCGCCTCCGCAAGGTTCCTACAACCGTCCATGATACTGGCAGGCTATAATCTCTGGGAACGCCTCCGCAGGCATCCAAGGATCCGGACCCGTTTGAGTTCCCGTTCGCTGGAGATAATCCTTTGAAGGCCGTATACATCGAGAAACACGGGGGATCTGAAGTCCTCACGTTTGGTGATCTCCCCGCGCCCCGGTTGGAGCCCGGCCATGTCCAGGTCCGCATTCAATGGGTCGCGCTGAACGCCTCCGATCTCTGGACCAGGAATGGTTGGCCAGGATTGAAACTCCAATTCCCGCAGATCCTCGGCGCCGATGCCGCAGGCGAAATTGCCGCCCTGGGTGAAGGTATCGAGGGCCTCCAAATCGGAGAACGTGTCGTTATCAACCCCAGCATTTCCTGCGGCGTATGCATGGCTTGCCTCGCCGGGAATGACAACCAGTGCGAGCGTTGGCATCTGCTCGGGGAAACGACGAACGGAACCTACGCCGAAATTGCCTCCGTCCCGGCCGTCAACGTCCTCAAGATTCCCGACGGTTTTGAAACCAGATCGGCCGCAGCCGCTGCCCTTGTCTTCCTTACCGGTTGGCATTCACTAATCACCCGTGGAGAACTGCGACCCGGCGAAACCGTCCTGATCGTCGGCGCCTCCGGCGGTGTGAGCACCGCCTGCATCCAGATCGCCAAACTGACCGGAGCGATGGTTTTCGTCGTCGGCTCGGGTGCCGACAAACTCGCTCTGGCGCGTTCGCTCGGCGCAGACGTTCTCATCGACCGAACGGAAGTCGATAATTGGTCCTCGGCGGTCTTCCAGGCCAATGGTCGCAATGGTGTCGATGTGGTGGTTGACAATGTCGGGTCAGGCTCCATGCCATTCAGCCTGCGGGCCGTGCGCAAGGGCGGCCGGATCTTGACGGTGGGAAACACGGGTGGGCCGGTCTTTGAAATCGACAATCGGTATATCTTCGGAAAACACCTCTCGATCCTGGGATCGACGATGGGCACCCACCGGGATTTCGCCACGGTCATGAACTTGATCTTCGCCGGCAAGCTCCAGCCTGTGATCGACCAGGAGTATCCTCTCCGGGAGGCGGCTGAGGCCCAGAAACGGCTGGAATCCGGCCGGCAGATGGGGAAAATCGTCCTTGCGGTCTGAGCCGCGCCCGGTGATCGTAACCCTGCTCAGCCTGGGGGTTTTAACCCTCGCGGCGGTGTTTCTAACCCGGCTGGCCGCTGGCCTGCGATCCCCTTCCCTCCCGAAGACGATCCCTGCGTGGTATCTTCCGTTGACCGGCGCGGTTTGGGGGGGAGGTGGTTTGCTGCTTGTTGTTGGAATGCTCACCGGGAAGCGCTGGGCGCCGGCATTCACCCGGCTGGGCGCGGTCGCCTTCACAGTGTGGTACTGGACGGATCGGCTGTTGCTCGCTAAGAGCGACTACGCCGCCGTCACTCGCCCCGCGGATGCGGCGATCTGTGTCATGGCGATGGTGGTTCTTTTCTGGGGGCTCAACCGGGATGGTACGCGTGACTACTTCGGGGAGAAGTCTTCATGAGCGATAGCTCACGCCTTGAGTATTTGAAACAACTTCGGGAACAGGCCCTGATGGGCGGCGGCGAAGAGCGAATCGAGAGTCACCACGCCCGCGGGCATCTGACCGCCCGGGAGCGCCTCGAATTACTGCTCGACAAGGGTTCCTTCCGCGAAACCGACATGTTCGTCACCCACCGCACGTCTGACTTCGGCCTCGACCAAAGGCAAGTCCTCTCCGACAGCGTGATCACCGGGTGGGGAACGGTCGATGGGCGACTGGTGTACGTATTCTCGCAGGACTTCACGGTCTTCGGCGGAAGCCTGGGAGAGGTTCATGCCGAGAAGATCTGTAAGATCATGGACATGGCGGTCAAGAACGGCGCCCCCCTGATTGGATTGAACGATTCTGGCGGCGCCCGCATCCAGGAAGGCGTCGTCTCGCTCGGCGGCTACGCCGACATTTTTCTGCGCAACACGATGGCCTCGGGCGTCATCCCACAGATAAGCGCGATCATGGGGCCGTGCGCCGGCGGCGCGGTCTACTCTCCAGCCTTGACCGATTTTATCTTCATGGTCCGTGAGTCTTCCCACATGTTTGTGACCGGCCCAGACGTCGTCAAATCCGTCACGCGAGAGGAAGTTAGCTTCGAAGAGCTTGGTGGGGCTGATGTTCATGCCAGCGCTTCCGGCGTCTGTCATTATGTCGCCGAGAGCGAAGCGGACTGCCTGTATCTGATCCGAGTGCTTCTCGCGTATCTTCCAGCCAATAACATGGAGGATCCGCCGTTCGTCCCCACTACAGATGACCGCTTGCGGACCGACGAGAGCCTCGATCATATTGTCCCCGAAGATCCGAGTAAGCCCTACGACATCCGTGAAGTGATCCGCCGGGTCGTCGATGACGGCGTTTTCTTCGAGATCCACGAGCAGTTCGCCCAGAATATCGTCGTCGGCTTCGCCCGGATGGGAGGCCACAGCCTGGGCATCATCGCCAATCAGCCGGCGGAGCTTGCGGGGGTCCTCGATATCAACGCCTCGGACAAGGCCGCCCGTTTCGTACGTTTCTGCGATTCCTTCAACCTGCCGATTATCACCTTCGTTGATGTGCCCGGGTTCCTTCCTGGAACCGCCCAGGAACATGGGGGGATCATCCGGCACGGCGCCAAACTCCTTTACGCCTATTGTGAAGCCACCGTTCCCAAGATCACGGTCATCACACGTAAGGCGTACGGCGGCGCTTACGATGTCATGTCGTCCAAACACATTCGCGGCGATCTGAACCTGGCCTGGCCGACCGCCGAATTGGCGGTGATGGGCCCGGAAGGAGCCGTGAGCATAATCTTCCGCAAAGAACTGGCCGAGGCGGAAGAGCCCGAAAAGCGCAAAGCCGAGCTCGTGGAGGAGTACCGAGAGAAGTTCGCCAATCCGTATGTGGCGGCTTCACGCGGCTATCTGGACGACGTCATTGAACCGCGCTATACGAGACCACGCCTCATCAACGCGCTCGAGATGCTTTCGAACAAGCGTGATGCGAATCCGGCAAAGAAGCATGGCAATATCCCGTTGTGAGATCAATCGGCGGGCTGGTGTGGTGAAACACATGCGCTCTTCAAAAACGACACGCGGGTTCTTGTCGGCTGCCCCTCTCGGCCAGCGACCTGAACTCGAAGAGGCCGGCAATGTTCAGTAAGGTCTTGGTCGCCAACCGAGGCGAGATCGCCGTCCGCATCTTGCGCGCATGCCGCGAGCTCGGGATGAACACTGTGGCGGTTTACTCCGAAGCGGACCGCTCGTCTCTGCACGTACGCTACGCCGACGAGGCCTACCTGCTTGGCCCGGCCCCGGCGCGTGAGTCGTACTTGCGCGGCGACAAGATCATCGAGATCGCCAGGCGCAGCAAGGCGGGCGCCATTCATCCGGGTTACGGCTTCCTGGCTGAGAGGGACGACTTCGCCCGGGCCGTCGAAGATGCCGGGCTTGTCTTCATTGGCCCCCGCGCAAGTGCGATCGCCGCCATGGGCGATAAGGCGGTTGCCCGAGCGACCGTCACCGCCGCCGGCGTGCCGATCGTCCCGGGCACCGAAGGCGAGGGCAATCTCCGCGATGAGGAAATCATCGCTATTGCGCCCAAGATCGGTTTTCCATTGTTGATCAAGGCGACCGCCGGCGGCGGCGGGAAAGGGATGCGCGAAGTCACGGGACCCGAGCAAATGGCCGATCTGCTTCAGTCCGCCCGCCGTGAAGCCGAATCGGCCTTCGGCGACGGGAACGTCTATCTGGAGAAGCTGCTAACCAACGCCCGGCACATCGAGTTCCAAATCCTGGCCGACTCCGGCGGGAACGTGATCCACCTCGGCGAGCGCGAGTGCTCCCTCCAACGACGACACCAGAAACTCCTCGAGGAATCACCCTCGCCTTTCATCGATGACGAACTGCGGCAGCGAATGGGCGAAGTCGCCTGCACGGCAGCCCGGGCCGTCGAGTACCTCAACGCCGGGACGATCGAATTCCTGGTCGACGCTGACCACAATTTCTTCTTCCTCGAAATGAACACCCGCCTTCAAGTCGAACATCCGGTAACGGAGATGGTCACCGGGGTCGACATCGTCAAGGAGCAGATTCGCGTCGCCAGAGGCAGGAAGCTGCGCTACTCCCAGGAAGACATCAAACTCAAGGGATCGGCGATCGAATGCCGGATCAACGCCGAAGATCCATACAACAACTACCTGCCCTCTACCGGTACCTTGAACCAGATCATTCCGCCCACCGGGCCGGGAGTCAGGGTGGATACCGGCGTCTATCCCGGCTTCGAAATCTCACCGTATTACGATTCGATGATCTCAAAACTGATCTGTTGGGGCGAGACGCGCGGTGAGGCGATTCTGCGGATGCGCCGGGCGCTGGAGGAATATCGCATCCTGGGTGTGAAGACAAACATCCCGTTTCATCAGAACATCATGGATTCACACCGCTTCATGGGAGGCCAGTACGATACGCGGTTCGTCGAAGAGCGGTTCTCGATGGATAAGGCCGAAGAGGCGAAGCCAAGCCGTTCCGACATCGCCGCAATCATGGCTTCGCTGGTCGCCCATCGACTCAGTCAGCAGGCGTCTCAGATCGTGCGCCGCGGGGAGCGGGATACAAGCAACTGGAAATGGGTCGGCCGATGGGAGCGCATGAACCGATGAGGACCGGGGCATCTTTCCTCCTTCGGCTTCTTGCATGAGGGACTGAACACGAGATGCGATACATCACGACGGTCGACGGCGAAACGTTCGAGGTCGAGATCAACTCCGAGAGTGAGATCACCGTCGGCGGGCGCAGACTGCAGGTGGACTTCCAGTCCGTCGCCGGCCAGCCGGTGTATTCGCTGATCCTTGACGGCCAATCGTACGAGGCGTACGTCTACCCGTCTGACCAGGGTCTGGATGTCCTTCTTCTGGGGCAGCTTTATCACATCGCTGTCGAGGATGAGCGCCAGCGCCGGCTGCGTCAGGCCTCGGGCATGCAGATCAGCCCCAGCGGGGAGTTACACCTCAAGGCACCCATGCCCGGCCTGATCGTGGCCATTCCAGTCATCGAGGGACAACAGGTCAACCAAGGACAAGACCTGGTGATCCTCGAGTCGATGAAAATGCAGAACGAGTTGAAAGCGCCTCGGGAGGGGACCGTCACGCGCGTGCGGGTCAAGCCGGGAGACAGCGTCGAGCAGAATCAGATCCTTGTCACCCTGGTGTAGCATGATCGGCGCCGAGGCTGAGATCGAGGCTAAGTTCTACCTGCGCCACCTCGCCGGCGTGCGCCAGAGTCTGCTCGGCCTCGGCGCC
>Ga0209342_10003581_pt1 | contig 16342 bp, 16 predicted proteins | sample RifCSP16_2_FD_184023 | JGI IMG/M metagenome (GOLD analysis project Ga0209342, IMG submission 184023) | Soil microbial communities from Rifle, Colorado - Rifle CSP2_sed 16_2 (SPAdes) (version 2) | ecosystem: Environmental > Terrestrial > Deep subsurface > Rock core/Sediment | place: Rifle... | reverse complement strand
GGCCTCGAATGACTTATTGCACGAGCGGCTGACCAAAGAGGCGGTGCACGAGCTTGGCCACACCTTCGGCCTGCGGCATTGTCACGACTGGCGCTGCGTGATGGCCTCGGCCCACGGGGTCGAGCGGCTCGACGTCAAGACGGCCGACTTCTGCTCCGCCTGCCGCGCCGCCGTCTTCGCTTCCGCCTCCTCTGACGCGGCGGCCAGCCCGGCGGCTTAGCGGGTCACCCCAGGCATGCCACGGTTGGGGTAAGCCCAGCGGGCTTGCGCCAAATGGCCCAAAAGCAGCGCCTGGCGGCCACTGGCCGGCGCCGGGGGCGAAGGCTTTCCTGCTGAAAATAAAGCGGATAACTGCCTCCCTTTTCCGGCTTGGGGATTGCTATTTCCTTAGCCGGAGGCAAGTCATGTCAAGCCACGTTGAACCTACCGTTTCTTCCTCGGAAGAGGTCGAGAAAACCTACCCGGGTTTGCCCGCAACCACCGACGGGTCGGCGGCGGTGGTCTGGGTCGAGACCCACATCAGCCAGGGCGCCTGCGCCTACCCCATCACGCCTTCGACCGAGATGGGAGTGGGCTTCCAGGCCGAGGTCGCCAAGGGCAAGCGGAATCTCTGGGGCGAAAAACTTTTCTTCCTCGAGCCGGAGTCCGAGCACAGCTCGGCGTCGGCCGCCGAAGGCTTTGCGCTGGCCGGGGGGCGGGTGACGAACTTCACCTCCTCGCAGGGCCTGGTGCTGATGAAGGAAGTCCTGCACGTCATCAGCGGCAAGCGCTTGCCGGTGGTCTTCCACATCGGGGCGCGCGCGCTCACCTCGCACGCCCTCAACATCCACTGCGGGCACGACGACGTGATGGCGGTGGCCGACTGCGGCTGGGGGATGCTGTTTGCCCGCAACGCCCAGGAAGTCGCCGACTTGGCGCTCATCGCCCGGCGCGCCGCCGAGGATTCCCAAACGCCTTTCTTCAACGTCCAGGACGGCTTCCTCACCACCCACACGATCGAAAGCCTGCGCCTGCCCGAGCCGGAGCTGATGGAGCTCTTCGTCGGCCCGCCGGCCGACAAGCTCCAGCGGCTCTTCGATCCCACCCGGCCGCTCTTGAGCGGGCCGGTGCAGAATCAGGACAGCTACATGAAGGGCAAGGTGGCCCAGCGGTACTTCACCGACCGGACGGGCGAAGCGCTGGCGGCGGCCTTCGTCGAATACGCCCAGCGCACCGGGCGCTCCTACGGGTTCGTCGACGCTTACCGGATGGAGGACGCCGAGTACGCGCTGGTCGGCATGGGCTCGATGATGGAAACTGCCGTGGCCACGGCCGACTGGCTGCGCCGCGAGCGCCGCCTGAAGGTGGGCGTGGTGCATGTGACGAGCTTCCGGCCTTTCCCGGGACCCCAGCTGGTGGCGCTGCTGCGGCGCTGCCGTGGCGTAGCTGTCATCGAGCGGATGGACAACCCGCTGGCACAGTCGAACCCGCTGGCGGCCGAGCTCAAAGCGGCCTTCGCCGACGCCGCTGCCGGCGCCGCCGGCTACCCCCAGGTGGAGAAGCTCCCGAACTTTTTCTGCGGCCTCGGCGGGCTGGGCGGGCGCGACGTCCGCCCGGGCGACTTCGTCGCCGTGGCCGATGCGCTGGCCGCCGGCCAGCGCGGCTTGTTCGTGCTCGGCATCCGCCACCCGCTGGCGCTGGAGCGCCGCGAAGACCCCGACGTGCGCGCCCCGCGCTCCTTCAGCCTGCGCGGGCACTCCATCGGCGGCTTCGGCTCCGTCACCACCAACAAGGTCATCGCCAACGTGGTGGGCGACCTCTTCGGCAAGCACGTGCAGGCCTTTCCCAAGTACGGCTCCGAGAAGCGCGGCCTGCCCACCAATTACTACCTGTGCGCGGCCGATGAGCACATCCGCCACCACTGCGAGCTCCTCCACGTCGACTTGGTGGCGATGCACGACCTCATGCCCTTCGCCCAAGGCGACCCCCTGGTCGGCCTTTGTCCCGAAGGCGCCGTCTTCCTCAACACTGACAAGCCGCTGGAGCAGATCTGGGCGTCGCTGCCGGCGACGGCGCAGCAGCGCATCCGCGCGCTCGGCCTGCGACTCTACGCCCTCGACACGCTCGCCATCGCCGGGGAGCTGGCGCCTTCGCCCGAGCTGCGCCTGCGCATGCAGGGCATCGCGCTGCTCGGCGCCTTCCTGCGCGTCACGCCCTTCCGCGAAGAGAAGAAGCTCTCCGAGCAGGAGCTTTACCCGGCGGTGGAGAAGTCGCTCGAAAAATATTTCGGCAAGCGCGGCCGCGCCGTGGTGGAGGCGAACCTGAAGGCGGTCACCCGCGGCTTCCGCGAAGTGCGGGAAGTCCCTGTGCCGGCCGGGGAGGTCGCGACGGCGGCGCCGACGCGCCTGCCGGTGATCGCCGGGCCCGCCGCGCCCGATGAGGGCGACGCCCGCCCTCTGCGCGCCGAAAACTTCTGCCGGGTGCTGGAGGCTTACGCCTCCGGCGGCGAAGAGGAGCTGGTCGCCGACCGCGACCTCGCCCGCAGCCTCATCGCCCCCGCTTCCAGCGCCCGGCGCGACTTTACCTACCTGGCCGCGGAGATCCCCGAGTTCCTCCCCGCCCAGTGCGTCGGCTGCATGGAGTGCGTCACCGAGTGCCCCGACAGCGCCATCGTCGCCAAGGTCATCGAGCCGGCGCCGCTCGAACAGGCGCTCGCGGCCGAGCCCAACGAGCCGCTGCGCGTGGAGCTCCGCCGGCAGTTCGTCGAGACGCAGAAGTTCCACACCTTGCCGCAAAAGAAGGGCGAGACGGGCGGGCTCTTCAGCCTGGTCATCGACCCGACCAAGTGCAAAGGCTGCGGCGAGTGCGTGGTGGTCTGCGGCAGCCACGAAGCGCTGCGCATGGTGAAGAAGTCGCCCGCGGTGCTCGACTGGCACCAGAAGTCGACCGCTTTCCTGCACCAGCTCCCGGCCACGCCCAAGCGCTTCCTCTCCGAGAAGGCGCTGGCCGACCTGATGCTGTCCGACGAAGCCTGGCTCTACGCCGGCGGCGCCGGCTCCTGCATGGGCTGCGGGGAAGCCACGGCCGTCCGCATGCTGCTGGCCGCCACCGGCTTCACCTACGGCCGCGAGAATCTGGGCCTGGTCGCCGCCACCGGCTGCAACAGCGTCTTCGGCTCCACCTATCCCTACAACCCCTTCGCCGTGCCCTGGACGAACTCGCTCTTTGAGAATTCGGCCACGGTGGCCATGGGCATCCGCGGACGCTGGGACCAGGTCGGCTGGCAGGGGAAGCGGTTGTGGGTGCTCGGAGGCGACGGGGCGCTGTACGACATCGGCTTCCAGGCGCTCTCGCGCCTGCTGGTCTCCGGGATGGACGTCAAGGTCCTCGTGCTCGACACCCAGGTCTACTCCAACACCGGCGGGCAAGCCTCCAGCTCGACCTTCACGGCGCAGGAGGCCAAGATGGCCGCCTTCGGCAAGGAGGGCGCGGGCAAGGTGGAGCGGCGCAAGGAGCTCGGGTTGATTGCCGCGCTGCACCCGAACGTCTTCGTCGCCCAGACCACTCCGGCGCACATCAACCATTTCTACCGGGCGGTGCTGGAAGCGAACGCCTTCCCCGGCCCGGCGGTGGTCATTGCCTACAGCCCCTGCATGCCGGAGCACGGCATCGGAGACGACCGGGCGACGGAGCAGGCCAAGCTGGCGGTGGAGTCGCGCGCCTTCCCGCTCTTTGTCTACGACCCGCGCAAGGGCGAGCGGATGAAGGAGCGCTTCGATTTGAAGAGCAACCCGGCCATTAAGGAAGACTGGTACGTGAACCCCAAGACGAACCAGCCGGTCGACTTCATCGCCTTCGCCCGCACCGAGGGGCGCTTCCGGCGGCACTTCGACGCCGACGGAAATCCCTCCGAGGCCCTGCGCGCCGGGCAGGACGACCGGCTGAAGAACTGGCGCCTGCTCCAGGAGCTGGCGGGGCTGCGCTAGAGGAGGAGAGTTTCGGCAGGAACCGAACCGGGGGTGAGGAAAGGATACCCGATCATGAAGCGAATTGTTTTCTTCCTAGTGGTTGTTGTCTTGAGCGGCAGCCTGATTGTGTTCGCGCAAATGCGCGGCGGGGGCGGGCAGCGCGGCGGGCAGCGCGGCGGCGGCCCGCAGATGTCGGGCCCGCAGCATCATCCCGACCCGCACCACGGCCAAATGCAACAGCAGCAGGAGCGGCAGCAGAGCCGGACGCACGAGTGCGAGCAGTGGTGCGCGAAGGCGCGCGAGGAAGCGCGGCACCTGGAGCGCTACTGCGACTCCAGCCGCTTCGAGACGGCCACCGCCCGACAGCTCGGCCGGCAACTCTCCGAGCGCCTGCAGGCGATGGAGGAGCACCACAGTGCCCTGCGCGAGCGGCTCTCGGCCGCCGAGCAGGAGCGCGAACAGAAGCGTCTGGAAGCGATGGAGGCCTCCCAGCAGCGCTGGCGCGGCGCCCTGGCGGAGGTGGAGCGCGAGCTCGGGAAAGAAACTCCCGGCCGCGAGGCCGTCCGCGGCCGTGTCCGCAGCCTCGACAAGGAGCTGAAGAAGTTCCAGAAGGAGATGCACGCGCTGGAGGATTCGCTGGGCGGTTAGGGCCCGGCCAGCGGCGAGAGCAGGAGGTTGCCATGCAGACCACGGTGGTGGAGCGCGTTTTGCACGACCACGTAGAGATGCACGCCCGGCTCTCGGACTGGAAGGCGGCGCTGGGGTTGCTGGCCTCGCCCGCCTTCGCCGAGTCCCAGCGCGGCTTGCAAAAACTCTGGCAGCTCGTCCCCTTCTTCGAGAAGGAAGTGGCGCGGCACTTCCGCGAGGAAGAGAACGACCTCTACCCGCTGATCGAAGCCGAGCACGCCGCCAGCCACCCCTTGCTCACGCGCTTCGCCGGCGAGCACGCCGAGTTCAACCGGCAGTGGCAAGCCTACAAGCGCGAGCTGCTCTACTGCGACGCTGTGGGCGAAACCCACCGCGTGCTCGAGCTGGGCGCCGCCATCGTCCAGCTCCTCCGCCAGCACATGAGCCGCGAAGAGGCCGAGCTGCTGCCCCTGGTCGTCAAGAGCTAGCCGGGCGCGCGTTCTCCATGTAGAGGCGGCTTTACGCCGCCATCTTTGTCCTCCATCTTTGCCCGCACGATGGCGGGGTAAACCCGCCGCTACACCTGCGGTGGGGTTGTCCGCCGCCGCGAATGCGGCTATACTCCCCTTTTCCCCGGGGAGGCCGCAGCCAGTCCTTGTGCGCCTTCCGCGAGAAACGCAAACCCGAGTCGAAGAACCCTAGGGAGGAAACACGATGGCTCTGATGTTCATCAACGGCGAGAGCGTGCCGGCCAAGAGCGGGCAGACCTACGAGGTCAAGAACCCCGCCACGGGCGAAGTGGTGGACACCGCCCCCAAGGGCGGCCCGGAAGACGTGGACGCGGCGGCGGCGGCGGCCGAGGCCGCTTTCCCCGCCTGGCGCGACACCGCTCCCGAGGCCCGCGGGCGGCTGCTCTTCAAGGGCGCCGAGTCCGTGCGGCAGAAAGTCGACGAGCTGGCCGTGCTCGAAACCAAGGAGCAAGGCAAGCCCGTCGCCGAGGCCAAGCGCGAGATCGAGCACTTCCTCCACGGCATCGAGTTCTACGCCGGGCTGGCTTCGAAAGTCCGCGGGGCGCACGTGCCCCTGCCCGACATCAAGATGTACGGGATGGTCATCAAGCAGGCCATCGGGGTCTGCGCCGGCATCGTGCCCTGGAATTTTCCCATCACGTTGATGGGGACGAAGGTGGGCCCGGCGCTCGCCGCCGGCAACGTGATGATCGTCAAGCCCGCCAGCACGACGCCGCTCACCGCGCTGCGCATCATCGAGCTGCTGAACCAGGCGGGACTGCCCAAGGGCGTGCTCAACATCGTCACCGGCCCCGGCGGCACGCTGGGCGAAGCCATTTTGAAGCACCCGCGCATCCGCCGCGTCGCCTTCACCGGCGCCACCGACACCGGCAAGCACGTGGCCGAATGCGCCGCGCCGCAGATGAAGCGCCTGACGCTCGAGCTCGGCGGCAGCGACCCCATGATCGTCTGCGACGACGCCGCCCTTGACGCCGCCGTCACCGGCGCCGCCGTCGGCCGCTTCTACAACTGCGGACAGGCCTGCCTGGCCATCAAGCGGCTCTATCTTTTTGAATCCATCTACGACCAGTTCGTCGAAAAGCTCGTGGGCAAGGCGCAGCGGCTCAAGATCGGGAACGGCCTGGAGAAGGAGACCCGCCTGGGCCCGCTCCACACCGCCGCGCAGCGGCAGGAGATCGAGGAGCAGGTGGCCGACGCCGTCAAGCGCGGGGCCAAGATTCTCGCCGGGGGCAAGCGGCCGGACGGCCCCGAATTCGCCAAGGGCTTCTTTTACCTGCCGACGCTGCTGGCCGATGTCCCTGACGACGCCCGCATCGTGCAGGAGGAGTCCTTCGGCCCGGCGCTGCCGATCTTCAAAGTGAAGGACCTCGACGAGGCCATCACGCGCGCCAACAACTCCATCTACGGCCTGGGGTCGTCCATCTGGACGCGCGACCTGGGCAAAGCCCGCGCCGCCGCCGAGCGGCTCGAAGCCGGGAACGTCTGGGTCAACTCGCTCCACATCGGCTACGACGAGATGCCCTTCGGCGGCGTCAAGTACAGCGGCATCGGCCGCGAGCACGGCCCCGAGGCCCTGGAGTATTATCTCGAAACCAAGGGCGTCGTCATCGCGACGCCCTAGAAGAATCGCATGGCGAAGATGATCATCGGCGGCGAGCCCGCCGAATCAAACAGCGGTCAGTGGATTGAGGTCCGCAATCCCGCGACGGGCGAGGTGGTGGACCGCGTCCCCAAAGGGACGGTCGAAGACGTCCACCGCGCCGTGGCCGCGGCCGAAAAGGGCTTGCCTGCCTGGTCGGCGCTGCCCACGGCCCGTAGGGGCGAAATCCTGCACAAGGCCGTCGAACTCGTCCGCGCGCACGAAGACGAGCTGGCCAGGCTCCTCACCCAAGAGCAGGGCAAGCCGCTGGCCGAGTCGGTGCGCGAGCTGCGGCGCTACGCCCACACGCTCGAGCACTACGCCGGGCTGGCCAAGAGCCTCCGCGGCGGGCACGTCCCGCACCTGGACGAGCACGCCTACGGACTCATCCTGAAAAAACCCATCGGGATTTGCGGGGCCATCGTGCCGTGGAACTTTCCGGTGGCGCTGTTGGGGAACAAGCTGGGCCCGGCGCTCGTGGCGGGGAACGCGGTCATCGTCAAGCCGGCGAACACGACGCCCTTGACCGACCTCCGCGTGGTGGAGCTGCTCTGCCAGGCGGGGGTGACGCCCGGGGCCTTGAGCGTCGTCACCGGCTCGGGCTCGACGGTGGGCGAAGAGATTCTCCGCCACCCGCGCATCCGCAAAATCGGCTTCACCGGGGCGACGGTCACCGGCAAACACGTGATGGAGGTGGCGGCGAGGGAAATCAAGCGGGTCACGCTCGAGCTGGGCGGGAGCGACCCGATGATTGTGGCCGCGGACGCCGACCTCGACGCCGCCGTCAGCGCCGCCGCCGTGGGGCGCTTCTACAACTGCGGGCAAGCCTGCCTCGCCATCAAGCGGCTCTATCTGTTTGAGCGCGTCTACGACGCCTTCGTCGGCAAGCTCGTCGAGAAGACGAAGAAGCTGAAAGTCGCGAACGGCCTGGAGAAGGACGCGCGACTGGGGCCGCTGCACACCGCCGCGCAGCGCGAAGAAGTGGAGGAGCAGGTGGCTGACGCGGTGAAGCGCGGCGCGCAGATTCTCGCCGGGGGCAAACGCCCCGAGGGTGCGGCCTATGAGAAAGGTTTCTTCTACCTGCCGACGCTCCTCGTCGATGTCCCCGACGACGCCCGCATCGCCCAGGAAGAGTGCTTCGGGCCGGCGCTGCCCGTCTTCAAGGTGAAGGACTGGGAGGAGGCGCTCGCCCGCGCCAACAATTCCGTTTACGGCCTGGGCTCGTCGGTCTGGAGCCGCGACTTGAGCGCCGCCCTGCGCGCCGCCGAGCGCCTGGAGTCGGGCTACACCTGGATCAACTCCGCCCAGATCATTTACGACGAGCTGCCCTTCGGCGGCGTCAAGTGGAGCGGCCTGGGCAAGGAGCACGGCTCGGAAGCGCTCGACTATTACCTGGAAACCAAGTCGGTCGTGGTGGGCCCGACATAGCTTTCAGTTGTCAGCGTTCAGCCCCGCGGCTTCCGCCGCCGGGATGGAGAGAAGAATGGCGGAAGAACTGGTTCGCACCCGCGTCGAAAACGGCATCGCCACCCTGGAAATCAACAACCCGCCGGCCAATACCTACAACCTGGACCTGCTGCGGCAGCTCGACGCGGCCATCGTCCAGGCCCGGCTCGACGCCAACGCGCACGTGATTCTGCTGCGCGGGGCCGGCGAAAAGTTTTTCTCCGCCGGGGCCGACATCCGCTTCATCCACGACGCCTCGGCCGAGCTGCGCTACAACTTTTCGCTCTTCGGCCACGAGATGCTGAACCGGCTGGAGAACACGCCCAAGCTGGTGGTGGCGGCGCTGAACGGCCACACCGTGGGCGGCGGGCTTGAGATCGCCATGGCCGCCGACATCCGCCTGGCGAAGAAAGACGGCGGGCGCATCGGGCTGGCGGAAGTGAACCTGGGGGTGCTGCCCGGGATGGGGGGGACGCAGCGGCTGGCGCGGCTGGTGGGGCGCAGCCGGGCGCTGGAGCTCGCCGCCACCGGCGCGACTTTTTCCTTCGAAGAGGCGCAAGACTACGGCCTGGTGAACCACGTCCTCGAGAAGGAAAACTACTGGGACGACGTGCTCGCCTACGTCGGGCAGTTTGTCCCACCCAACAAGTCGAGCCTGGCCGTCGGTCTTATCAAGCGCGCCATCCAATCAGGAATCGAAGGGTCCCTGCAGGAGGGCCTGGCGCTGGAGCGCGAAGTGCTGGCCCAGGCCTTCGCCAGCGAAGACGCCGCCGAAGGGATGAAGGCCTACCTGGAAAAGCGCGCCGCCAAGTTCAAAGGCCGCTAGAAGGAGGCCGCCATGAAGACCAAGCTGCCCCAGCGCCCGGCGCGACTCGCCCGCCGGCACCCGCGGGTCTGGGCCGCTTTCGAAACCCTCGCCGACCGCTGCCACCGCGCCGGCCCGCTCGATGCCCGCACCCGCCGGCTGGTGAAGCTCGGCATCGCCCTGGGCGCGGGCTCGCAGGGCGCCGTGCACGCCCAGGTGCGGAACGCCCTGGCTGAAGGCGTCTCGCCCGAGGCCATTCGCCACGCTGTTCTGCTCGGGCTGACCACGCTCGGTTTTCCCGCCACCATGGCCGCCTCGAGTTGGGTCGAGGACCTGCTGCCCCGCCGCGGGCGCTCGCGCCGCCGCAAGAAGTAGCGCCCAAGGGCCCTCGTGTCTGGAAGGGATGGTGCCGGGGGCGGGAATCGAACCCGCGACCTAGGGATTATGAGACCCTCGCTCTGCCACTGAGCTACCCCGGCCTGCCCACCGCAGTCCCGAGGCCTCGGGACGAAGGCGGGCCCGCACTACGGTACTCTCCCGATGGTAACGGCTGCCCGCCTGGCCGTCAATCGGCCCGGGGCCTCCTCAGCGGAAAAAAACTCAAAAATTCCTCTTGCGTATGAAACCCATTCGCGGCAACTTACATCTTAGGAAGTGTAACGCCCGGCAGGTTCGCCGGGATTGAAGGAGCGAGGGCAAGGGAGACAGGGATGCTGCTCAAGACCCTGGATGCGATCCAGACCAGGCTGGAAGAGTTCGACGTGCTCGACCTGCCGCCCTACGTCGCCAGGGTCGTCCGCTGGGTGGAGCGGCATCCGAAGACGGTGGTGGCCGGCGCCCTGGTCGTCCTGATGGCCGTGGCCCTCACCCAGACCCCGGGCGAGCAGCCGGTCGGGTCCGACGCTTACAGCGATCACACCCCGCTTTTCATCTAGGCCCAGGACGGACCCCATCTCTTTTTCGACGCGTCGTCTAGACGTGTGCCCGAATTGAGCTAGAAGCCGCCGCCGCCGCCGCCGCCGAAGCCGCCGCCGGAAAAGCCGCCGCCGCCGAAGCCGGAGCCGCCCGAGCTGCGCGGGGCCGAGGCCATCACCGCCGCCGCCCGGGTCGACATCCGCCCCAGGTCGCTCACGAAGCTGCGCGGGTGGAAATCCATCCGCCCCGCGGGGCCGCGGTACCACTCGGGGGGCTGCCGGTAGATCTCTTCGAAGGCCTTCACCCAGTTGTTCTCCACGCCGAAGGCCATGGCAAAGGGCAGGAACTTCTCAAACATCGCCGGGGTTTTCACCATGCGCTCGAAGCGGTCGGATTCGACCCGCGAGAGGAACTCCTCGAAGCCGATGACTTTCTCGACGGCGCTCGCGCCCTGGAAGGTGCGGGCGGGCATGAACCAGCCGAAGCCCAGGATGGAAGCGGCCGAGAGCAACCCGGCAGTGATGACGGCGCCGGGGGCCAGGCCCGTGGCCGCGGTCAGGAAGCCGACCCCCCAGATGCTGACGGCGCCCACCACGATGGCGGCGATGATGTAGCGGCGCTTCACCTTGTCGGGCCGCTGGGCGTAGTAGCGCCGGGCCAGCAGCGCCTCAAAAATGGCGTCGCGGATGCCGGGCAGGTCTTTGTAGAACTTGTTCTCGAGCTCGGAGAGTTCCACTTTGTCGCTGCTGCCGCGGGAGAAGAGCGAGTCGAAGAGCTCGCGCTCGTGCGGCTTCAGCTTGTCATCTGTGTTCTTCGGCTGGCGGCGGTGGAAGACGTACTCTTTGCCGGAGCCGAAGATCCCGAGGAGCTTCGCTTCCTCTATCTCTTCGATAAGCAGGTGGCCGCGGACGGCGAGGTCGACGATGGTGGCGGTGATGTCGCGCATGTCGGCCTTGTTGTCAATCAGCGTTCCGGCTTCGGCCGGGGTCAAGCCTTCGGGCGGCGCGTACTGCGCGGCGATGGGCCGCAGGCGCGGGTCGCGCCCCCGCGTCGCCCACAGCCAGAACATCAGCGCGAACACGACCAGGGGAATGAGCAGCGGCCAGTTGCTGCGCAGGAACATCGAGCCTTTGGCGGCGGCGCTGGGCTCGTGGACGAGGCCTTTGTCCCAGCCCACCACCGCCGTCAGGCCTTCACGGAAGGCCAGCCGCCGCCGCATCCGCATCTTCACTTCGTTGGCCGTGATCTCGACGTCGGCCTCCTGCGCCTGCGCGCCGTAGCTGCCGGTGAAGGCAAGCGCGCGCACGCCGGTGGCGCCGGCGGGGAGGATAATCCGAGCGCTGGCCGACTCGATGGGCACCTCCCATTCGTCGCCGGTGATGTTCCAGTAAAGCTCGTCGTGCTCCTCGAAGAAGCGCAGGCCGTTCAGGACGCGGTAGCGCAGCACGACGGTGCGGGTGGCGTCCTCGGCGCCGGGGACCCAGATCTTGAACTTCAGGTAGTGGCGCTCGCGGCTGGTCTCGTAGCGGAGGGCGCCGCCTTCGCCCGCCACCCCCAGCGGCTCGAGCAGCAGCGAGTAGTTGAAGCCCTGCGGGGTGCGGTACTCGACGGGGATGGAGCGGTAGATGCCGTTCCACTGGCCGGTGAAGCGCGGGCGGATGGTTTCGGTGACGTCAATCACGCCGTCGGCGTTGACGTGCACCTCGACGGTAAAGCTTTCGATGACGAGCTGGCGCGCTCCGGCAGGAGCGGCCAGCAGCAGCAGACAAGAAAACAGGAGAGCCAGGCGACGCATCCGCCACCTCCGCGGCGCCGCTAGCGCGCGCCGGTTTCGAAGCTGACCTTGGGGGGCTGGCGCTCGGCGGCGTCAGCCAGCTCGAAGAACTCGCGGGTCTTGAAAGCGAAGAGGTTGGCGATGAGGTTCGAGGGGAACATCTGGATCTTAGTGTTCAGGTCGCGCACCACGGCGTTGTAGTAGCGGCGGGCGTTCTGGACGGCGTCTTCGATCTGCCCGAGCGTGTTCTGGAGCTGGGTGAAGCTCTCGACGGCGCGCAACTGCGGGTAGGCCTCGGCCAGCGCAAAGAGCTGCCGCAGCGCCCCGGTCAGGATGTTCTCCGCTTCGGCCTTGGCGGCCGGGCCCTGGGCGCTCATGGCGGCGTTGCGGGCCTTGATGACGTTCTCGAGCGTGCTCTTTTCATGGCTGGCGTAGCCCTTGACGGTCTCCACCACGTTCGGAATCAGGTCGTAGCGCCGCTTGAGCTGGACGTCAATGTCGGCCCAGGCGTTATCGGTCTGCACCCGCAGGCGCACCAGGCTGTTGTAGATGCCGACGACGATAACGACCAGCGCCAGCAGGACTACCAGAAGAATGAGCCCCATCGCTGTACCCTCGCGTATGAGTTTCGACCGCGACTCCCCGAGTTGCCGCCCACTATACTCCCGCGCGCCCCCGCTGTAAAGCGGTAGCTAGCGGGGCGGGGGCAGGCCCAGGTCGCGGCAGATCTTGCGCGCCAGGAAGTCGTTGATCTCCCGATGCCGCGGGACGCTGGAAGTCCTCTGGTTGGCAGGATTGTGGTAAATCGAATGCCGGCCGCCCTCGCGGAACAAGACACATCCATGCCGGTGCAGGTGTGCCAGTAGGTTTCGGCGCTTCATCTCAGCGGAGTTGTAGCCACTACTGCCGGCTCCAATTGAAGCATGACTATAGACCGTCGCCGCGGTCGGGCGGTGAAAAGCGAGGAAAGAGAGCGTATGTGTTGTGGCGTCAGTCGGTTGCCCCGTGGAAAGAAGCGTGGATGGTACGGTGGAGCCTGTGGAAAGTGTCCCAACTCTGCAGACGATTGAGGGTAGCTAGACGGCTACGGCCTCGCGGTGGACACGTCGGCCGCGCGTGGCCCGGTGGGCGAGCGCCCGGTTGGCGCGGAGCACTTCGCGCAGGGCGTCCTTCAGGTTGCGGCGGGCGGAGGCAAGTGTGCGGCCCTGGGTGTTGACCCCGGGAATCTCTTCGACATAGGCCACGTACCAGCGGCCGCGCTTTTGAATTACGGCCGTAAACAGGCCAGGGGAGCGGCGTCGAGTGCTCACGGCAGCTCCATTCTAGCACGGGGCGCGCTGTGAAGCGGCGCGGGCTACTCCTCGTCTTCTCCGGTGTCGCCGAAGCGGAAGGCGGTGATCAGCCAGCGGTCGCCCTGGTGGACCAGGGTCCAGCGCACCGGGGTGACGGTGCCGTCCTGCCCGGTGTGAGTGCCGCGCAGGGTGCAGACGTCGTTCTGGATGCTGCGGTTCGAGAACGTCGTGTCGGTGGTCTTGAGCACGCTCGAGTTGGTTTCGACATAGCCCTGGAAGTCTTCGAGCGACATCTGTTGCTGCACGCTGGTGTGGAGGTAAGTGTAGGCGCGGGCGTAGTCGCCCTGGTTGATGGCCGCCAGGTGGGCGCGCACCGCTTCGACGGGCGGCGCCGTCGCCTTGAACACGAACCAGACGATGCCCCCCACCGCGGCCGCGATGCCAACGACGATCACGGCCACGATGACCGCCACCACAACTATGGTTTTCTTTTCCATGGGCGGCCTCCTTTAGCGTGCCTGTGGGCGCGGAGTCTAGCGCGCCGCGGCGCGAAAAACAAGCCGACGCCGCGCAACTTTTTCGGTTGGCGCGCCGACAATCGCCCTGAACTAGTGGGACAGACATTCTTGTCTGTCGGCGGACAGGAATGTCCGCCCCACTAGCTAAATGGGGTGGCTTTTGATGAAGGCGTCATACTCCGGCGTGCCGCATGTGAATTGCGGGTCAAGCTCGATGCCGATGGCGTCGGCGACGCGCGTCGCCAGGTTGAAGAAGCCCGCCACCAGCACCACGGCAAGGATTTGTTCATCGCTCAAGCCGTGGCGGCGGAGCCCGGCGACATCGGCCTCTTTCATCTCCCAGGGGGCGCGGGTGAGCTTTTCGCTGAAGGCGAGCACAGCCTGCATCCGGGCATCCAGCGAGGCGCGCCGCCAGTCGGTCTTAATGGCCTCGACCAGCTTGTCGTCTTTTGTCAGCCGACGCAGAAACTCTGCGTGCGACTCCGTTCAATAATGGCAGCGGTTGGCGACGCTAACGACGGTGGCGATCATCTCGCGCTCTTCGGGCTTCAAGACGCCGCCGAGGTAAACCGCCCCGCTCAACTGCGTATAAGCGCGGAGCGCCGTCGGGTTCAGACTCAGCGCCCGGCGGATGTTCGGGACGAACCCAAAGGCCTTCCGCCCCGTGTCATAAATGGCTTTCACCTCGCCCGTCGCTTCGTCGTCGCTGACTGTCTTGATCCACGTCATCGTTTCTCTCCTCTCTATCTTTCCAAAGTTGCTGGGGCGCCGGGCGGGGCGTCGCCCGCGGCGGCGAGTGCGGCTTCGAGCCGCGCGCGGGTGAGGCCGGCCTCGGCGAGCAGGCGCGCCGGCACGGCATCCTTGCCGGCCAGCAGCGCCAGCAGCAGGTGCACCAGGCCGACGACGGTCTGACCGCGCTGCGTCGCCTGTTGCTGCGCGTCGGCGAGCGCCGCCTGCGCGTCGGCCGAGAGCTTCATCTCTTCACTCGCCCAGGGGCCGGGCTGCAAGCGCGCGGCGTACTCCTGCTTCAGCCGCTGCCGCACGCCTTCGGGGGTCAAGCGTCCGGCCGAAAGCTCGGCGGCCCAGTCGGGCGCTTCCTGGACGACGCCGAAGACGAGGTGCCCCGGCTCGATGGCGCCGGTGACGACGTAGCGCGCCTCGTAGTCGGCCAGGGTCACCGCCCGCCGCGCCGCCTCGCTGAATTTTTCGAGATCGATCATTGCCGCTGTTGTTCCCCGCGCGAAGCCCTATGCTACCATTCTCGGAGAAGGCGGCTGAAGTCAAGATGGACTTGCGGCGAAAAGTCGAAGAGGCGGTCCGGCAGGGGCGGCTGCTGGAGCCGGGGATGAAGGTGGCGGTGGCCTGCTCGGGCGGGGCCGACTCGGTGGCGCTGGCCTGTTTGCTCGCAGAACTCAAGGAAACGCTCGGGCTGCGGTTGCTCCTCGTCCACCTGAACCATCAATTGCGCGGGGCGGAGGCCGACGCCGACGAGGCCTTCGTGCGGCAACTGGCCGAGCGGCTGGAAGTCGAGTTCCTCGTGCGCCGCGAAGACGTGGCCGCCCGCGCGCAGAAAGAAAAGGTCAATGTCGAAGAAGCGGGGCGGGAGGCGCGGCTGGAGTTCTTCGCTTCGATCATTGCGGGCGGCAAGGCCGACGCGGTGGCGCTGGCGCACACGCTGGACGACCAGGCGGAGACAGTGCTCGGGCGGCTGGTGCGCGGCGCGGGGACGAAAGGGCTGGCGGGCATCTACCCGGTTGTTGAAACTCCCCCAACTGACAAAGGGAAACAACGGACGGCAGGGGACAAGCCCCTGCCCTACCCAAGACTAAAACTAATCCGGCCGCTGCTGGGAATGCGCCGCGGCGAGCTGCGCGAATACCTCGCCGAGCGCGAGCAGGGGTGGCGGGAAGACGCGTCGAACCTCGACCGGCGGCGGCTCCGCAATAGGATTCGGCTGGAGCTGCTGCCGCAGTTGAACTCCGCCGCCATCGAGCACCTGGGGCGGCTGGCCGCGCACGCCCGCGAAGAAGAAAGCTTCTGGGCGGCGTACGTCGAGGAGCGCTTCCGCGCTCTCGTCGATGCAGCTCCCGGAAAGAATCTGGAATTTGAGATTTCAAGTCTGCTCGCTCCCGACCCGCTCTTGAAGAGGCTGCCGGCGCGGCGCGCGGCGGAAGCGCAGCGCGCGGTGGCGCGGCGGCTCGTGCGGCGGGGGCTGGCGGACGTCCGGGGCGACCTGCGGCGACTGACGCAGACGCATGTCGAAAGCGTCCTGCGGCTGGCCGAAGAGGGGCAGAGCGGGCAGCGGGTGGTGCTGCCGGGGGTGGAAGTAGAGCGGCGGTTCGAGCGGCTGGTTTTCCAGGCCACGACCGCCGTGGCCGCGGCGGCCCCGGGCTTCGAGCTGCGCGTCGAAGCCCCCGGCGGCGTGCCCCTGCCCGGCGGCGGCGCGCTCACGTTCAAGCTAGTTGTTTGGGCGGGCGGGGAACCGGGGTATAATGAGCGGAGGCAACTTGTGGACGCCGCGCGCGCGCCCTTTCCGCTGCGGGTGCGGAACTGGCGGCCGGGCGACGCCTACCAGCCTCTGGGATCGGCGCGGGTGAAGAAGCTGAAAACGCTCTTCCGCGAGCAGCGGATTCCGCGGGGGGAGCGCTCCCGGACGCCGGTGGTGCTGGCGGGAGGCGACATCGTCTGGGTGCCGCGACTGGGCGTGGCCGCCGCCTACGGGCTGACGGCCGGGAGCCAGACGGCGCTAGTGATTGAGGAGAGGGTCGAAGAGTGAAGCCGCTCAAAGTGCTCTTCAAGCCGGAGGCCATCGCCCGCCGCGTGCGCGAGCTTGGCCGGCAGATCAGCCG
>Ga0209342_10003579_pt1 | contig 16345 bp, 16 predicted proteins | sample RifCSP16_2_FD_184023 | JGI IMG/M metagenome (GOLD analysis project Ga0209342, IMG submission 184023) | Soil microbial communities from Rifle, Colorado - Rifle CSP2_sed 16_2 (SPAdes) (version 2) | ecosystem: Environmental > Terrestrial > Deep subsurface > Rock core/Sediment | place: Rifle... | reverse complement strand
CCTTTTCATCAAGGAGCTGGAGCAAGGGCTGCTGGAGGGACGCACCGACATCGCCGTGCATTCCCTGAAGGACGTCACCGCCACCCTGCCCGCGGGGCTGCACCTCTCCGTGGTGTGCGAGCGCGAAGACCCGCGCGATGCCTTCGTCTCCAACCGCTACCCCGATCTCAAGTCGCTGCCCGCGGGCGCGTGCGTCGGCACCTCGAGCCTGCGGCGTCAATGCCAGTTGCGCGCGGCCTATCCGCACTTGTCCGTCGCGACGCTGCGCGGCAATGTCAACACGCGCCTCGCCAAGCTCGATGCCGGGGACTTCGACGCCGTGATCCTCGCCGCCGCGGGCCTCAAGCGCCTGGGCTTCGCCGGCCGCATCCGCGCCGGCCTCGATCCCGCCGAGAGCCTGCCGGCCGTGGGCCAGGGCGCGGTGTGCATCGAATGCCGCGCCGACGATGAGGCCGTGAACCGCCTGATCGCGCCGCTCAACCACCGCGCCACGCAGATCTGCGTCACCGCCGAGCGCGCGCTGAACGCCCACCTCGAGGGCGGCTGCCAGGTGCCGATCGGCGGCTACGCGGTACTCGAGGGCGAGACGCTTCACCTGCGCGGCCTCGTCGGCGACCCCGAAGACGGGCGGCTCATCCGCGCCGAGGCACGGGGCGCGGCGGCGGACGCCGAGCGCCTGGGCGCGCAGGTCGCCGCGGAGCTGCTGGCGCGCGGCGCCAAGCGCATCCTCGACAAGGTCTATGGCCGCGGCGGATAAACCGCTTACCGGCGTGCGCGTGCTCGTGACGCGCCCGCGCCACCAGGCGGAGCACCTCGCAACACTCATCGAGCAACTGGGCGGCGCCGCCATCCGCTTTCCGGCCGTTGAGATCGCCGGGCCGCGCGACTCCACGGTGCTCTCTAAGCTCATTGACCGGCTGGATGAGTTCGATATGGCGATCTTCGTGAGTCCCAACGCCGTGACGCGCGCGCTGGAGCTCGTCCGGGCGCGCCGCCTGTCTGCGTGCGACGCACAGGCAGGCGGGTCGCTGCCGGCGCGCCTCGCCGTCGCGGCCGTCGGCCAGGGCAGCGCGCGCGAGCTCAAGCGCCTCGGCGTCGAAAACACGATCGCGCCCACGGAGCGTTTCGACAGCGAATCACTGCTCGCGCTTCCGGCCCTCAAGGCCGTCGCCGGGAAAAGCATCGTCATCTTCCGCGGCGAGGGCGGGCGCGAGTTGCTGGGCGCGACCCTCGCCGAGCGCGGCGCGCGCGTCGAATACGCCGAGTGCTACCGCCGGGCGCGGCCCGAGGCCGACACCGCGGCGCTCGTGCGGCAATGGGCGCAAAACGGGGTCGATATCGTCACGATCACCAGCGTCGCGGGCCTCAAAAATCTCCACGCGATGCTCGGCGAGTCGGGGCGGCAACTACTTCTCGCGACCCCCATCGTGGTGGTGGGTCGGCGCGTGGCCGAGGCCTGCCGCGAGCTTGGCTTTGCCCAGCCGGCGCTCGTCGCCGCCGAGGCGAGCGATGCGGCCATCGTGGCGGCGATCGAGGCGTGGCGCGCGGCGCAAAATTCCCTATAATCTGCCGAAACCCGCCCGCCTGGTGATACATGATCGAGAATAACGCCAAGACAACGCCCGCCGCCCCGGCAGCCAAGCGCGGCAAACCCGTTGCCGCGAAATCCTCCGCCATTTCCCGTCGCGGTCTGCTGACCGGGGGGCTCGCGCTCATTCTCGCCGTCATCGCACTTTCGGCCACGGGCTATCTCTGGTACCGGCTGCTCGTCGAGAACCGCGAGCTGCTCGCCACCGATGTGGTCGACAAACTGAACACCCTCACGGAAGACACCAAGACCCTGCAAGAAGGCCTGAGCGCGGCGCAGCAGACACTTGCGGAGACAGCGAGCACCCAGGAGACGATCAAGGCCGCCATCGACAAGATCCAGGGCGACCTGAGCCGCAACCGCAACGAGTGGCTGCTCGCCGAGGCCGAACAACTCCTCGTCATCGCCAACCACCGGCTTCAGCTTGCGCGCGACGCGCGCTCGGCGCTCAACGCCCTGCGCGCCGCCGATGGCCAGTTGAACCTCATCGCCAATCCCAACCTGCTGCCGGTGCGCCGCGAGCTGGCGCGCGAGATCACCCTGCTCGAGTCGCTCGAGAAGACCGACGTCACCGGGCTCACGCTCAAGCTCGTGAGCCTCGCCGAGGCTGTGGAGCGGCTGCCGCTCGCACTCGAGGCGCGCATGCGGGCGCCCGAAGGCGCGGACAAGGCCGCGCCGGTGCCAACGCCGGCGCCGGATGCCGGATGGCGCGCCGCGGCACAGCGCATGGGGCAGGACATCCTCGGCCTCGTGCGCATCCGCGAAAACCTCGAGGTGCAGAAGCCGCTGCTGCCGCCGGAGCAGCAATACTTCCTGCGCGAGAACCTGCGCCTGATGCTCTACGGCGCCCAGCTCGCGTTGCTGCAGGCCAACGTCACCGTCTACCAGCAGAACCTGCGATCGGCGCTGCGTCTGCTCAAGGAGTACTTCGACGTCAACACCCAGGTGGTCGCGGCCATGAGCGGCGAGCTGGAGGGACAATTGAAGATGAAGCTCGTGACCGCGCCGCCGGACATCTCGGCCTCGCTCGAGGCGCTGCGCCAGGTCGCCGGACGCAAGGCGGCCCCATGAAGCTGTTGTCCTTTATCCTGGCGATCCTGTTTCTTGCGGTGATCGCCACGCTGTACGCGGTCGAAAATCCGGGCTATGTGCTGATCGCGCGCGCCCCGTGGAGCATCGAGATGACGCTCACGTTGTTCATCCCGCTCCTGCTCCTCGCCTTTTCGCTGTTGGCCGCGGCGCTCTACATCCCGGCGCGGCTCTACCGCATTCCGCGCGATGTGCGCCGCTGGCGTGCGCGCCGCCAGACCCGGCACGCACGCTCGGCGTTGACCCGGGGCCTGATCCATCTCGCGGAGGGCAATTGGACCGAGGCCGAAACCGAGTTTGTTTCCGGTCTGCGCCACAGCGACACCCCGCTGCTCGATTACCTCGGCGCCGCGTATGCCGCGCAGGAGCTGGGGCTCACGGAAAAGCGCGACGAGTATCTCTCGGCCGCGCACAAGAGCGCGCCACAGAACGATCTCGCCATCGGCATGACCCAGGCGTATCTGCAACATCTCGCGCACCAGCCCGAGCAGGCGCTCGCCACGCTCATGGAGCTGCGCGCGCGGCTGCCCAAACATCGGTATACCCTGAAGCTCCTCACCCGCGTGTCCCTGGAACTACGCGACTGGACCGGCATCATCGATCTGATCCCCGATCTGCGCCAGCACGGCGCCGTGCCCGCCGCGGAAATCGACGCGCTCGAGATACAGGCGCACCGCGAGCTGCTGCGCCAGTCGCTCCCCTCCGGCTCGGTCGCGGTGCTGAAGAAGGCCTGGGACACGGTGCCGAGACACCTGCACCGCCACCCGGCGCTCATCGCGATCTACGCGCGCCAGATGATCGCGCAGGGCGAATCGGGCGAAGCCGAATCGATCCTGCGCGCCGCGGTGGAAAACGAATGGAGCGACACGCTCGTGGAGCTCTACGGTCAGGCGCAGGGCGCCGACACCGCGGAGCAACTGGAAACCGCGGAAGGGTGGCTCGCCGCGCACCCGGACGAACCGATGCTCTTCCTCACGCTCGGGCGTCTCGCGACGCGCGCCGGCGAAAACGACAAGGCGCGCATGTATCTCGAAAAATGCATCGCACTCAACGGGCCGACCGAGGCCCATCGCGAGCTCGGCGCGCTCCACGAGCGCGCCGGCGAAAACGACAAGGCGCTCGGCTTCTACCGCCGGGGGCTCGAGCTCTACGCCAGCGAGAGCCGTGCCGCCCCCGGCCGTCTCGTGGGTCCGAGCGCTGCGCGCTATCGCGCGCAGCGCTGACGCCTCAGCGTTCGGCGTCCACGGGCCGGCCTTCGGCCGCCTCGACCGCCTCGCGCTGCTTCTGTGCCTCTTGCGCGAGCTTGCCTTCCAGTTGCCGCGCCTTCTTGTAGGCTTGCACCTGCGGATCGAACACGGTCTTCTCGGGCGGCTTGCCTTCGCCGCAACCCACCAGCAATACCGCGATTGAGACAATCGTCAAAATGTGGCCCATGATGCCTCCCTGAGCAAATGCGGAATGTGGAATTCGGAATGCGGAATGAAGAAACACCGAACCGTTTTCAATTTTAATTCCGCACTCCGCATTCGCCATTCCGCATTATTTTGTGGCATGCGCAAACTCAAACGAATCGAAGTATAGCCGGTCCGCGGGCAGGCCCCGCTCGTTCGCGACGCGCTTCAGCGCCTCGATCATCGGCGGCGGGCCGCTCGCGTAGACCTCGTGGCCGCTCAAATCCGGGTAGTCCGCCGCCACGACCTCATGCACGAACCCCGTGCGCCCGCCCCAGCGGTCCTCCGGGAGCGGATCGGACAACACCGGCGTATAGCGGAAATTTCCGTGCGCCGCGGCCCAGGACTGCGCGAGCTCATGCATATAGAGATCGCGCCGGGCGCGCACGCCCCAGTATAGATGCAGCGGACGCGCCTCGCCCCTGGCAAGCGCGTGCTCCAGGATGCCCTTGACGGGCGCAAAGCCGGTGCCGCCGGCCACGAAGACGATCGGGCGGTCGGCGTCCGCGCGCAGGAAAAACACCCCGAGCGGTCCGCGGAAGCGCAGCAGCTCCTTCTCCTGCATCCCGGTGAACACATGGCCGGTGAAAAGCCCGCCCGGCACGTGCCGGATGTGAAGTTGAAGATGTTCGTCGGCGTGCGGCGCGCCGGCGAGCGAGAAGCTGCGCCGCTGGCCGTCCTTGAGGAGGATATCGATGTACTGGCCGGCGAGGTATTGCAGCCGTTCGTTCTGCGGCAGCTTGAGCGACAGCACCATCACATCCGGCGCGACGCGCTCCATTTTCACCACGCGTGCGGGCAGGGTGCGGATGGCGATGTCTTGCGCGCCGGCGATCTCGCGCGCCACGATGACGAGATCCGAGCGCGGCACCGCCTGGCAGAAAAGCGCCTGGCCCGTGCGTCGCTCCTCCGCGCTCAGGGCCTTGTCTTCGTAAACACCGTATTCGACGTTGCCCGCGCGCACCGCGCCCTTGCAACTGCCGCAGGAGCCGTTGCGACAGCTGTACGGCAGCGTGATGCCCTGGCGCAGGGCGGCGTCGAGGATCGTCTCTTCGTCCTGCGCGGTGAATTCATGGCCGCTCGGTTCGACGCGGATCTTGAAGCTCATGGCGAAGCACGCCTTCGGGGGTCGGTAAGCGCCTCATTGTCCCGGAAACGCGCGCGCCGCGGAAGCCGGGGGTCAAACGAAGAACGATTTCACCGCAGAGAGAGAAAAACTGAAATGGACAGGATTGAGAAGCAGTCGTGAGTCTTTGCTTTAATCCTGTGAATCCTGAGAAATCCTGTTAATCCTGTCTATTCTCTTCCGCTGCTAAATCCACGAGACGCCTTGCACGCTCTCGAGGATGCGCACCGCGCGGTCTATGTCCTGCGCGTCGAGCGCCTGCTGCGCCGCACGCCGGCATTGCTCCTCGGTGCCGCATTCGACGCCGCCCACCCGGTAAACCAACTGCGTGTCGGCGCGGGTGTACTTTTGTCCGCTCCATTCGAAGCGCACATAGGTCACCTGGGTCGCGGAAAGCTCGGTCCGCAACTCGACCGCCGGGTAGGCTCCCGTCCCGCTGCGCAGCGCGGCGCGCCCGTCGAGGGCGAGCAACACGATCGCCTCGCGGGCGGTTTTCTCGATGAGCCACGTGCGGCAGCCGTTGCGATCGGCACACGCGGCGGGCGTCACCACGAAAAGATCGCCGCGCGCCGTGCGTCCGGCCCAACGGGTCGCGTATCGATCCTCGCGACAGGGGCCGGCATCGGTGGCGAGGCAGCCGCCGGTAACCTCGAGCGGCAGCTCGCGCGCGCTCAAGGCCGGGTCATAGGTTTCCCCTGCCGCCGTCCAGGCAAGCGCGCCAACCGCGAAGGTCAGGGCCGTCAAAGAAGCGTGAAGGTTCATGGTTGTCTCGATTCGGGCGTCTTTGACTGGAACATAAGCACTATCCATGCCAGAGTCCACTCCGGGCAAAAACTCTTAAACTTCAGGTCGTTAGTCAGCATGACCCTTGGACGGAAGCGAGCCGTCAGGAAACCGGCACCGGCCTGGAATGTCAATACCGCCGTTTCACGGCATCCGGGTTTGTACGGACCGGCCCCGGGCGGACCTGAAGGCGGTGGCGCACGTAATTGACATAGCCCGACTGCAACCCTTTAATGGCGCCGCGAATCCCATCGGCCTGGAATCAACGCATGAGCGATGCAGTGCTTGTCGAAGTAAGCCATGTCTCGCGCTTCTACGGCGCGCTTGCGGCCGTCCGGGACGTAAGCTTCACCATCCACCGGGGTGAGGTGCTCGGTTTCCTCGGGCCCAACGGCGCGGGCAAGACCACCACCATGCAGATCATCAGCGGCAATCTCGCGCCCTCGAGCGGGAGCGTGACCATCGCCGGGCACGACCTGCTCGCGGACCCGCGCGCCGCCAAGGCCGAGCTCGGGTATCTGCCGGAGAGCCCGCCGCTCTACCGCGAGCTCACGGTGGATGAATACCTCGACTATTGCGCCGCGCTAAACCGCATCCCGCGCGGGCAGCGCGCGCAGGCGCGCGCGACCGCGAAGGAGAAATGCGGCCTGCACGACGCGGGGCGTCGCCTCATCGGCAACCTCTCCAAGGGTTTCCAGCAGCGCGTCGGTATCGCGCAGGCGATCATCCACATGCCCGCGGTGGTGATCCTCGATGAGCCCACGGTCGGGCTCGATCCGATCCAGATCCGCGAGATCCGCGCGCTCATCCGCGAGCTCGGCAAGACTCACGGTGTCATCCTCTCGACCCATATCCTCCCCGAGGTGCAGGCCGTCTGCGATCACGTGCAGATCATCCACAAAGGGGCGCTGGTGCTGCACGAGCGTATCGAGGGACTCGCGCGCCGCGTGAAATCCGCGACGCTCGCCGTCGCGTTCCGCGCTGCGCCGGATCCGGCGCTCATCGAGCGGCTGCCGGGCGTGCACAAGGTCGAAAGCGACGGCGCGGGGCGCCTGCGGGTCTTCCACGAGCCGGGGCAGGACCCGGCCGAGGCGATCGTGCGGCTCGCGGCGGAGAAATGCTGGGGGATATACGAGATCGCGCCCGAGCGCGCCTCGCTCGAGCAGCTGTTCGTCGAGTTGACCGGCGGCGAGCCGGCGGCCGCGGAGGCCGCGACATGATTTTTACCATCGCGACGCGGGAGCTGCGCGCGCTCTTTCTCTCGCCGCTCGCCTGGACGATCCTGGCGGTGGTGCAGGTGATCCTTGCATTCCTGTTCCTCGGGCGCATCGAGCTCGTGCAGCTCTACCAGGCGCGGCTCGCGGCCATGGAAAGCGCCCCGGGGATCACCGAGATCATCGTGCCGGACCTGCTCGGCAACGCGGCGATCGTCCTGCTCCTGGTCACGCCGCTTCTGACCATGCGGCTCGTCGCCGAGGAGCGGCGCAACCGCACGCTCGCGCTCCTCTTCAGTGCCCCGATCTCGATGACCGAGATCGTGCTGGGGAAATTCGCCGGCATCCTGCTATTTCTGCTGTTGCTGCTCGCCATGCTCGCGCTCATGCCGCTGTCGCTGCTATTGGGCGGGGCGCTCGACTGGGGGCTCTTTTTCTCGGGACTGCTCGGGCTGGCGCTGCTGCTTGCCGGTTTCGCCGCGGTGGGGCTTTTCATGTCCACGCTCACCCAGCACCCGGCGGTCGCGGCCATCGCCACCTTCGGGGCGCTGCTCCTTTTCTGGATCCTCGACTGGTCCGGTCAGGGCGGCGCGACGGTCTTCGCCTATCTTTCGCTCTTCAACCACTATAAGCCCTTTCTCGAAGGCGTCTTCGACAGCGCCGATGCCGTGTATCACGCGCTGCTGATCACCACCTTTCTCGTGCTGAGCATCCGGCGCCTCGACGTCGATCGTCTCGGAGGCTGAGATGAACCCGAATGCGGAGTGCGGAGTGCGGAGTGCGGAGTGCTGGTTTTCTATTCCGCATTCCGCATTCCGCATCCCGCATTACCCCGACCCCTCAAAGAGGACAGGGGCATAACCCATGCATCACACGCCCCGGAAAAAATGGGAGCTACGCCTGGTCAATGCCGCCTTCGTGCTGCTCTTTCTTGCCACGATCGGGCTGCTGCAATGGCTGTCGCGCGAATACCATCTGCGCTTCGACTGGACCCAAAACGCCCGCCACTCGCTCTCGCCCGCCAGCCAGGCCGCGGCCGAGCGCCTGAAGGAGCCGCTCACCGTCACCGCCTACGCGAGCGAGCGCGACGAGCTGCGCCGTCGAATCCGCGACCTCATCACCCTGTACCAGGGCTACAACCCGGGCATCCAGCTCGAGTTCGTCGACCCGGACACCGCCCCGGAACGCGTGCGCGAGGCGAACGTCCAGTACGACGGCGAGCTCGTGCTCGCGTACGGCGAAGCCCAGGAGCATCTGCCGCCCACGCGGTTGAACGAAGACAGCCTCACCAACGCGCTTACGCGCCTGGGGCATCGCGGCGAGCGCTGGATCGTGTTTCTATCCGGCCACGGCGAGCGCAGCCCCGACCGCCAGGCGAACTTCGATCTCTCGCTCTGGGCCGCGCGGTTGCGCGCCCACGGCTTCAAGACCCGCACGCTGTCGCTCGCCGAGCACCCGCAGATCCCGCAGAACGCCGCGGCGCTCGTCATCGCCGGCCCGCGCGTGCGGCTGCTGCCCGGCGAGGTCAGGACGATCGAAAACTTCGTCAAGGACGGCGGCAACCTGCTGTGGCTCGCCGATCCCGGGCCGTTGCGCGGGCTCGAGCGGGTCGCGGAGACGCTCGGGATCGAGTTTCAGCCGGGGGTCGTAGTCGATCCGGCGTCCGCGGTCGTGACAGGCAATGTCACCGCGATCGTGATCGCGAAGTACGGCGCGCACCCGGCGGTGCGCGACTTCACCGATGTGACGCTCTTTCCCCACGCCGCCGCGCTCACCGTGCACGCGCCGAAGGGCTGGAGCAGCGCGGTGCTGATCGACACGCGCCCCTCGGCCTGGTCCGAGACCGGAGCGCTCACCGCCAAGGCCGAGTTCGACAAGGGCAAGGACATCCCGGGGCCGCTTAACCTCGGCGTGGCGCTCACGCGCGAGCGGGAAAAACGCGAGCAGCGCATCGTGGCGCTGGGCGACGGGGATTTTCTCTCCAACAGCTTCCTCGGCAACGGCGGCAACCTCGACCTCGGCATGAGCCTCGTCAATTGGCTGTCCCGGGACGACGCCTACGTGAACATCCCGGTGCGCGTTGCGCGCGACCGCACGCTCAACCTCTCGCGCAGCGCTCAATACGCCATCGCCGCGGGCTTCCTCATCCTTTTCCCGCTTGGGCTCATCGGCGGCGGCGTGGGCATCTGGCTCGCGCGGCGCAAGCGCTGAGGCCCCATGCACAGCCGCTGGCTGCTCAATCTCGGACTGCTCGTGCTGGTGGCGGGGCTCGCGCTCCTCGCCGTGTTCCGCCCGGGCCCGCAGCAGGACGCCGCCGGCCCGCCGCTCACCGCGCTCGATCCCGAAAGCGTCGCGCGGGTGCGTATCGAAAAGCCGGATCGGGAACCCGGCGTTCTGGAAAAAAGCGCCGGCGCCTGGCGCCTGACGTCCCCGGTACCCGCCCGCGCCAACCGCTTCAACGTCGAGGCGCTGCTGCGGCTGGCGCGGGCGCCCGTGGCGGCGCGCCTGCCCGCGGGGGAGGAAACATCCCAATACGGTTTCGATAGTCCGCAGGCACGTGTCTGGCTCGGCGACGAGGAGATCGTCATCGGCGGCCTGCATCCGTTCAAGAACCAGCATTACGTCCGGTACAAAAACGAGACGGTGCTGATCCCGAGTCACCACGTCGCAGTCGCGCTCTACCCGTACGGCAATTTCATCGACAGCCGTCTGATCGAGGAGGAATTGAAGCCGGTCGCGATCCGGCTACCGGGATTTACGCTCACGCTCAAGGACGGCGCGTGGCAGAAGACGCCGCGCGACGAGAAGCTCACGACCGACCGCATCCACGACTTCGTCGCCGAATGGCGCAACGCCCGCGCGCTTTCGGTCGAGCGTTACAGCGGCAAGCCCGCCTTGAAGCGGGTGATTTTCACGCTCACCAAGAACGGCAAAACCGAAAATCTCGTGCTCGGCATCCTTGCCTATGAGCCCGATTTCATCCTCTACCGGCCCGACGAGGGCCTGGAATACCATTTCCCGGAGGAAATCGGCAAGCGGTTACTGCGCCTGAGCGCGGGTGAGGACTGAGGACTGAGGGGGACTAAGATTCCGTTCACGAATCACGAGTCGCCGGCTTTCACCCCTCACTCCTCACCCCTAACCCCTCACGCCCTCCATGCCCGAGCTGCCCGAAGTCGAAACCACCCGCCGCGGAATCGAACGCCTTGCGGTCGGCCAGACCGTGGCGCGCGTGACGGTGCGCGACCCGCGCCTGCGCTGGCGGGTGCCGGCGAAGCTTCTCAAGGAATTGCCCGGACAGCGCATCCAATCAGTAGCACGCCGCGGGAAATATCTGCTGCTCGAGACCGCCGCCGGGACGGTCGTCGTGCATCTCGGGATGTCCGGCAGCCTGCGCGTAACACCCTGCGCGCAATCACCGGGAAAATTCGACCATGTGGACATCGCGCTCGAAAACGGCGACTGCCTGCGGCTGCGCGACCCGCGCCGCTTCGGCGCCGTGCTGTGGGCCAAGGAGCCCGGGCGCCACAAGCTCCTCGCGCACCTCGGGCCGGAGCCGCTGGGAGCGGATTTCGACGGCGGCTACCTGTTCCGGCGCACGCGGCGGCGGCGCCGGGCGATTCGCGACTTTCTGCTCGACGGGCGCATGGTGGCCGGCATCGGCAACATCTACGCCAACGAGGCGCTGTTCGCGGCCGGTATCCGCCCCACATGCGCCGCTGGGCGCATCAGTCGGGATCGGTGTGAACGCCTCGTGCGCGCCATCCGCGCCACCCTGAAGCGCGCGATCAAAGCCGGCGGCACTACCCTGCGCGACTTCCGCAACGGCCGGGGCGAACCCGGCTACTTCCAGCTCAAGCTTCGGGTCTACGGTCGCACGGGTGAGCCCTGCCCTGCCTGCAAAACCCCGATCCGGACCGTGCGGCTGGGGCAGCGGACGGCGTTTTTCTGTCCAAAGTGCCAGTTATAGGCTAGACTTGATGCAGCAAAGCATATATTGCATGTAACATATTGATTAACATAATGTTTATATACAATTTCCGGCGGAGCGTCGCTCCGAATGTCGGAAAAATTACTTCGCCTGTCCCCAATGCTTGAAACCGCGGCCCAACTTTCCGGCACAAAAACTATTATTAAAGCCATGGCCCAGGAAAACACCCAGCCTCTGGAACGGCGATTCGAAGCCTATAGCGGCTGGCGTGGTGAGCTTGCGGGCGCCGTCACCGACCTCAGGGGCTGGCTTCAGTCCCAGGATCTAAGCGATGCGCAGGTCGACCAGCGCCTGGAGCACGTGCTTGCAACGCTGCGCGACGACAAGCTCTACGTCGCCTTCGTCGCCGAGTTCTCGCGCGGCAAATCCGAGCTCATCAACGCCATCTTCTTCGCCAACTTCGGCAACCGCGTCCTGCCTTCGAGCGCCGGGCGCACGACTATGTGCCCCACCGAGTTACTGTACGAGCCCGGCAGCGCGCCCGCGCTCAGGCTGCTTCCGATCGAGACCCGCAAGAGCGGCGCCACCATCGCCGAGCTGCGTGGCGTGCCCGATGAGTGGCAGGTCCAGCCGCTCGATATGAAATCGCCCGAGGCGATGGCGCGCACGCTGCAACACATCGTCGAGGTCAAGCGCGTGTTGCGCGAGGAGGCGCAGGCCATGGGCCTGCACATCGCCGATGAAGAGACCCAGAACGGCGTGCGCGTCACCGAGGGCGGCCTCGTGGAGATTCCCAAGTGGCGGCACGCGGTCATCAATCTCCCGCACCCGCTGCTCGAGCAGGGCCTGGTGATCCTGGACACCCCGGGCCTCAACGCCCTCGGCGCGGAGCCGGAGCTCACCCTCAACATGCTGCCGTCGGCGCACGCGGTGCTCTTCGTCCTCGCGGCCGACTCCGGCGTCACCAAATCCGACATCGAGGTCTGGCACAACCATATCGCAAACGCGCGCGGCGGCCCCAGCAAGGGCCGGATCGTGGTGCTCAACAAGATCGACGGGCTGTGGGACGAGCTCAAGGACTGGGACGAGGTCGAGCGCGAGATCGAGCGCCAGATCCGCGACACGGCCAAGAACCTCAATATCCCGGAGCACAACATCTATCCGGTTTCGGCGCAGAAGGCGCTGCTCGGCAAGATCAAGGGCGACCGCGAGCTCATCGAGCGCTCGCGCATCGCCGCGCTCGAGGCGGCGCTCGCCGAGGAGATCATTCCGGCCAAGCGCGAGATCGTGCACGACAACATCGCCGGCGACATCACCGACGTCATCAAGGCGCTGCGGCTGGTCATCATGCAGCGGCTCAAGAACGTCTACGAGCACATGGAGGAGCTCTCCGGCCTCTCCGGCAAGAACCTGGACGTGGTCGGGCACATGATGGACAAGGTCAAGGGCGACAAGGAGGTCTTCGAGAAGAGCCTGCAACGCTTTCATGCCACGCGCAGCGTGTTCGCGCAGCAAACGAACGTACTCTACGCGCACCTCAACCTGAAGTCGCTCGATGCGTTGATCGCCGAGACCAAGAAGGATATGGAGATCGCCATGACCACGGCCGGCCTCAAGGCCTGCATGGAGAACTACTTCCGCCGCACCTACAGCGCCATGGAGGAGTCCGCCAAGCAGGCCCAGGAGATCAAGGCGATGATGGAGGGCGTCTACCGCAAGTTCCAGGAGGAGCACGGGCTTGCGAACGTGCGCCCGAGCGGGCTCTCGGTGTCGCGCTATCTGCGCGAGATCAAGCGCCTCGAGGCCAAGCACGAGCAGTACATGGGCGGCCTGTCGCTCGTGTTCACCGAGCAGCGGGCGCTCACGCGCAAGTTCTTCGAATCCTCGGTCGCCAAGATCCGCGCGATCTTCAAGATGGCCAACCGCGACGCCGACAACTGGTTGAAGAGCATCCTCTCGCCCATGGAGTCCCAGGTGCGCGAGCACCAGGTGCAGTTGCGCCGCCGCCTCGAATCCATTAAGCGCATCCACCAGGCGAGCGACACGCTCGAGCAGCGCATCAAGGAGCTCGAGCAGGTGCGCGACGGCATCCGCGAGCAGGAGAAAAGCCTCGAGCACCGCGCCGAGGCGATCCTCGCGCGGCTCAACTCCGAGCCCGCCGCGGCCGGGCTCGCCGCCAGCGCCTGAACGCCTAAACCGCACGAACAAAAAAGGGCGGCCGCAAGGCCGCCCTTTTTTACGCCAACCTGCCTGGCGCCTCAACCAGCCTTGCGTGTGAGCGCCAGGTACTTCTGGTAGAGCTGCTCCTTCGTCTCCGGGTGCTCGGGGTCGAGCACGATGCAATCGACCGGGCAGACCTGAACGCACTGCGGCTCGTCGAAATGGCCGACGCATTCGGTGCACTGATTGGGGTCGATCGTATAAATCGCTTCGCCCTGGGCGATGGCGCCGTTCGGGCACTCGGGCTCGCACACATCGCAGTTGATGCAGGCATCGGTGATCAGCAAGGCCATGTCAAATACCCAGTAATCCAGTCGGGAATAGAAATGCGATCCTAGCGCATTTTTCCCTTGAGCGCAGCCGCCACCCGCGCATCCACGAACTGGGCCACATCGCCGCCCAGCAGCGCGATCTCCTTCACGAGCGAGGCGGAGATGAACATCTCCTGCTCCGAGGGCGTGAGAAAGACCGTCTCGACTTCGGGGGCAAGGCGACGGTTCATGCCGGCGAGCTGGAACTCGAACTCGAAATCCGACGCTGCCCTCAAACCCCGCAGGATCACATTCGCCCCGTGCTGGCGCACGCACTCCACTAGGAGAATGTCAAAACCCACTACTTGAACGCTCGGCATATCCGCCAGCACCGCGCGCGCGAGCCGCACCCGCTCCTCGAGGTTGAACAGGGGCTTTTTCTGGGGGTTGGCCGCGACCGCGACAATCACCTTGTCGAAGAGCCTCGCTGCCCGGCGCACGAGGTCGGCGTGGCCGTTGGTGATCGGATCGAACGTTCCCGGGTAAAGGGCCGCGACTTTCATTGGATATTCCGGTTTTTCTTTCCCCGCGAGTATATCACCCCGGATGTCGTTCTCATGGCCGGGACGCCGCGCCGGTCGGCGCTCGGCAGAGGAGATGATAGCCCACCTGCCCCGCCGTTTTGCTGCGAACGAGTTCCCAGGCATTCGGGATGGGGAGCGGCTTCGGGCCGCTCGGGGCCTCGATGTAGATCAGTCCGCCGGGTTTGAGCCAGCCGCGCTCCTCGATGAGCGCGGCGCAAACCGCGATGAGATCGCTCTGGAACGGCGGGTCGATGAATATGATGTCGAAGGGTGCGGGCGGCTGTCTGAGATACTCGACCGCGTCCCGGTTCACGACCTCGGCGTTCACGGCCCCGAGGCGCTCGAGGTTCTCCCGCAGCGCCTGCGCCGCGTGGGGCGCCTGCTCCACCATGATTACTTCGCCCGCGCCGCGCGACAGCGCCTCCAGGCATAATGCGCCGGTGCCGGCAAACAGATCGAGACAGCGCGCGCCCTCGATGTGGGGCGCAAGCCAGTTGAAGAGCGTCTCGCGCACGCGATCCGGCGTGGGCCGAAGCCCCGGCGCTAGCGGCACTTCGAGGCGCCGGCCGCGCCAGCGGCCGGCGATGATGCGGATCTTTCCGGGATAGCCGGTCTCGCGCACCGGGGTCCCGGCGCGCGTCTTGCGCCGCGCCCCCGCTCGGCTCTCAGCCACCGACGATCACCGTGACCATCTTGTCGGGCTTCACGCGCCGCTGGAACGCATCGCGAATCTGCTGCGCCGTCACGGCCTCCACCTTCGGGATGAACTCATCGAGATAGGTCAGCGGCAGATGGTAAAACCCGATCGCCGCGAGGATCTCGGCGATCTTGCGGTTGCTGTCGAGCCGCAGCGGAAAGCCGCCGGTGATGTGCTTCTTCGCGGCCTCGAGCTCCCGGTCCGTCGGTCCCTTGGCGACAAACTCCTCCAGCACCTGCCGCATGATCCTGAGTGCCTGCTCGCGCTGCGCGTTTTGGGTCTGAAGCCCGAGGGTAAAGGGCCCCGGCACACGCATCGGCATGAAGTAACTGTAGACGCTGTAGGAAAGCCCGCGCTTCTCGCGCACCTCCTCGGACAACCGCGACACGAGCCCGCCTCCGCCCAGGATGTAGTTGCCGACATAGAGCGGGAAGTAATCGGGATCGTTGCGCGCGATGCCGGGCTGGCCCACGAGGATGTGCGACTGGCTCGCGGGGAACGCGATGCGCTGGTTCGCCGCGCTCTTAAGCTCGTGCACCCGCGGGAGGGGCGCCGGCTCCGTTCCCGCCGGAAGCGTTCCGGCGATACGCTCGACGATGCGCTTGGCGTCGGCGAGGCTGATATCGCCCACCAGCGTCACCCAGGCGTTGGCGCCGACGTAATAGCGCTTGTGGTGCGCGATGATATCCTCGCGCGCGATGCCCTTCAGGCTCGGTTCGTCACCGATCGGATCGCGGCCGTAGGGGTGTCCGCCGTAGAGGCCGCGGAAGAACGCCTTCTGCGCCACGCTCCCGGGCGACTGCGCGTCCCGGGCGAGCGCCACGAGGAGCCGCTCGCGCTCGCGCTTGAGGCTTTCCTCGGGGAACGAAGGCCCGGTCAGAATCTTCGCGAACAGTTCGAGCGCCGGCTCGAGCAGTTGCTTGTCCGTAAGGCTCGTTAAGTCCGTGGCTGCCATGTCGCGATCCGCGCCCGCGCCGAATTGCGCGCCGAGACTCTCGAAACGCTGGGCGATGTCGTCGGCGCTGAGACCGGCCGCGCCCTCCCTGAGCATCGTGCCGGTCAGATTTGCCACGCCCGATTTGCCCTCGGGGTCGCGGCTCGCGCCGGCGTCGAATACGACGCGGACCTGAACCATGGGCAACTCGTGCGCCTCGACGAAATACACGCGCGCGCCATTGGCGAGCGTCCAGTGCTGGATCTTCGGGGCGGCGTGGGCGAGCAGCGGGGCTGTGAGTGCGGCAAAGAGGAGCCATGCGGCGTAACGCCGCAAATGTTTCCCATCTCTCCCCTCTCCCCTTGCCCTCTCCCGCGAAGGGGAGAGGGGGAGTTGGAAGTACACCCTATTCCTATCGAACATGTCCGCCTCCCGCCGCGGGCCGGCGTAACGGCTTGTGGTCCTTGATCGGCTGGG
>Ga0209342_10003572_pt1 | contig 16361 bp, 16 predicted proteins | sample RifCSP16_2_FD_184023 | JGI IMG/M metagenome (GOLD analysis project Ga0209342, IMG submission 184023) | Soil microbial communities from Rifle, Colorado - Rifle CSP2_sed 16_2 (SPAdes) (version 2) | ecosystem: Environmental > Terrestrial > Deep subsurface > Rock core/Sediment | place: Rifle... | reverse complement strand
TAAACACCTGGTCTACTGCATCTATGATGGTGCTACAGATGCAGTAGACCAGGTGTTTACCGCTGCTTTGGATAGCACTGCTGAAGATATTTTTACGTTATGTATTCAAGGTGACGTCTTTGGTGGGCCAGGATTTGGCTTTAGTTCCACTACTACTAACTACCAAGTTTCTTCAGGTATTGGTGACGTCTCTCAGGTTACAATTCAGGGCCAGAATAATATGGGTCTTGAACATGGTAAGATCCTGCACATTCTTCAGCAGGAGACTGTTGACTACGCAGGTAACACTCAGGAAGTTGACTTTACTGATGCTACGACTACTACTGGATGGACAGCGTATTTGCAGATTACACAGGCAGCAGCAACTATGACTGCTGTCACACTTCAAGACTCGGCAGACGGTGTTACCTTTGCAAACTTGACGGGCGGCTCTTTCACTACTCTTACCGCTAAGTCAGCGCAGAGACTTGCAAGCGCTCAAGGCGCAACGGTTCGCCGCTATGTCCAGGTTACATATGACCTTACTACTAGCGCCACGTTTAATGTTTTATTTTGTCGCGGAGCTAACCCAGTTTCTTAGCCTAAAGGAGGCGAATAGCAATGGCATTTACTCATGGTTCTAAGGCTAAGTTCTGGCTTGGTACTAAGGCTGCGCCTACAACTGAAGCCGACATCTCTAGCTACGTCCTTAACATTCAGATGCCTCGGACGACCGACACTGCTGAGACTTCAACGTTAGGTAACTTATTCAAGACATACGTTCCTGGTTTAACGGACGGTTCAATTTCGCTAGACGGTCGTTACGACCCAGTTATCGACGTCATCTTGTCTGACCTTATGGGAGAAGCATCGGTAGATTATTTCTACCGCCCACAAGGTAATACGACTGGCTTACCCCAGTTCTCTGGTTCGGCTGTGCCTACTAACTATCAGGTGACGGCAGGCATCGGCGACGTTTCTTCCTGGACGTTCCAGCTTCAGTGCATCTCTGCAATTACTCGCGGGACCGTGCCGTAAATCGAGTTAACGAAATTACGCTACTTCTATATAAGGGACAATGAAACATCATGGCACTTACAATTGATCAAATCGTCAAAGCGTCAAAAGTTGAGACAGAAGAGTTTGAAGTCCCGGAGTGGGGCGGTACTGTTCTGCTCCGGGGCGTCAGCAAACGGGATCAGCAATTAATCTGGAAAGAAGCAAGTGGGGGAAGTGACGACCCTACCGACATGAACACGACCTTGCTTAACAGGCTGTTGTTACAGCATGGAATGGTTGATCCTGTTGTAGACGACGGAGCGTACGAGCAACTGTCCGACGGTTACGCCGGGACTTTGGATCGTGTCGTTCTTAAGATCATGAAGATATCTAGGTTCAGTGACGCTGACCTGAAGGCGGTACAGCGCAAATTTTCAGTTGAAGCCGGAGAGTAGGTTCATTTTCAGATTGGCACGTGATCTACATAAGACAGTTCAGGAATTGTTAGATGGACAAGCAGCACCGTTGTCGCACGATGAATATATACATTGGGTAGCGTTATATCAAATAGAAGCCGACGAGCAAGAGCGACAGAATGCTGCTGCTAAGAGTCGCTCACGGCGATAGAGGAGAGGTGAAGGCGTCATGGCACGGGTTACGCTAAACGCTATCATTGACGCCGACACCAAAAAATTTGATGCTGCTATCAAGGGTGCTCAAGCTGGCCTGATGACCCTTGGTAAGGCTACTGCCCTTGCTGACTTAGCTATTGGCGCCGCTGCCGCTACTACTCAGTTGCTGAGTATGGGTAATCAAATTGTCGAGGCCAGTAAAGCTCTTGGCGCTTTAAGTTTTGCCGGTGTTTTAGCGGGCGCTCAGGCATTTGCTGTACTCAAGTTAGCAATGAATGAAAATAATGCTGGGGCTAAGCAATTAAAAGACACCTGGCAGCAAATGAACAACGATTTTATCAAGGCTTCGGCTAGTGTTCTTCCCGGACTTAATGCTGGATTAAAAAGTGCTTCTGCACTTGTACCTGTTTTATCTAGGGGGCTTAGTGAAACAGGTACAGTATTAGGCCGTCTAGCTGCTGAGGCTGGTAAAGTTGTAGCCAGCCCATTATTTCAACGTGATATAGCAAACATTATGCACGACAATGCAATGAGCACTAAAAATTTTGGTGAAGCTGCAATTATTCTTCTAGAACCTCTACGTGATATTGCCGCTGTATCTGCTCAAGTTTTACGAGAATTAAGCGCTGGCGCCCCTGTATGGGCACGTTCTATAGCTAATATGGTGGCCGCTAAGCGGGCGTCTGGCGAGTTAGCCGCCGATATGCGGAAAGGTATACAGAATCTTAAAGATTTTATTTCTGGAATAGTAGCACTTGCTGGTATTATTAAGAATGTTATGGAAGCAGCTAATAAAGCTTCTGGTGATACTCTTGGAAAAATATCAGATAAGCTTAAAGAAATTAAAAGAGCTACTGACGAGAATACACCTGGCTTTAACAGAATGGTTGAAGCATTTCGTAAGATAAATGAGGCTGGTTCTAAGTTATGGGAAATATTTAAGAAAATAGCTGAGCAACTTGGTAATATCGATCTTGAAGATTTAGCTAATGCATTTCTGAAAATAACTGAAACAACTGTTGCTCTTACCCCAATTTTTGTTAAGCTTGTTAATGCTTTTGCCGATTTAGTTAATAAAACACCAGTACCTGTGCTTCAAGCTATAGTTGGCGCTTTGGTAGCATTGAAACTTGCTGTACTTGCTGTTAAACTACATGATTTTGTAAGTTCGATAGGTCGTTTGGCAATTGCTTGTTGGGCAGCTATACCTGGTGTTGCTGCATATGCTGCTGCTTGGTGGTCTGCTGCTGCTGCTGTTATTGCTGCGACGTGGCCAATTCTTCTTATCATTGTTATTATTGCCGCTGTTATAGCAATAGCTCTCTTATTGTATTTTCACTGGGATAAAGTTTGGCGCTTTATTAAAGATGTTGCAGATGCTGTATGGCAATTCTTACAAGATGCATGGGACGCTACTGTCAGGGCTTTGTATGGTGCTTGGCTTTGGTTTGCTGGATTAATTGTTGACGCATGGAATTGGCTGTGGGAGCAAGCTTCTAATATATTTGGTTGGATACGAGATACTGTAGTTGGAATATGGAATAATATTTGGGAATGGTGCGCAGATAGGTGGAACGGTTTTGTTGAGTTTATTCTTGGTGCTTGGGAAGGATTTGTTGGTTTTATAACAGGTGTATGGGATAACATCTTTGCATTTATCACTGGAACTTGGAGTAACATTTGGACTTGGTGTGTAGATAGGTGGAATGGTTTTGTTGGGTTTATCATTGGTGCTTGGGAAGGATTTATTGGATTTATTTCTGGTGTATGGAATAATATCTATCAATTCATAACTGGTTTATGGAGTAACATTTGGACCTGGTGTGTTGACAGGTGGAATGATTTTGTAGGTTTTATTATAGGTGCTTGGAATGGATTCGTAGGAACAATTACTGGTGTTTGGAATACAGTTTATCAATTTATAACAGGTTTATGGTCAAGTATTTGGACTTGGTGCGTAGATAGATGGAATGACTTTGTAGGATTTATTGTAGGTGCCTGGAATGGATTTGTTGGAACAATAACAGGTGTTTGGAATAACATTTATACATTTATAACTGGTCTATGGAGTAACATTTGGACTTGGTGTGTAGATCGTTGGAATGACTTTGTTGGGTTTATAGTAGGCGCCTGGAATGGATTTGTTGGAACAATAACAGGTGTTTGGAATAACATTTATACATTTATAACTGGTCTATGGAGTAATATCTGGACCTGGTGTATGGACAGATGGAATGATTTTGTAGGTTTTATTATAGGTGCTTGGAATGGATTTGTTGGATTAATAACTGGTGTTTGGAACAATGTCTATGAATTTATAACAGGTTTATGGAGTAGGATTTGGCAATGGTGTACTGATAGGTGGAATGATTTCCTTGGTTTCATTACAGGTGCTTGGAATGGATTTATTGGCTTTCTCACAGGTATATGGGATAACATCTTTAATACTATTACTAGGATCTGGGGAGATATTTGGGAATGGGTTCAAAATAGATGGGATGATTTTCTAGGCTTTATTACAGGCGCATGGCAAGGTTTCTGGGATTTTGTAGGTAGAATATTTGGTAACATTTACGGTACTATTACTAGAATCTGGGGGGACATTTGGGAATGGGTTCAAAACAGATGGGAAGATTTTCTAGGCTTTATTACAGGCGCATGGCAAGGTTTCTGGGATTTTGTAGGTAGAATATTTGGTAACATTTATGGTACTATTACTAGGATCTGGGGAGATATTTGGGAATGGGTTCAAAACAGATGGGAAGATTTTCGTGGATTCTTTGAGAGAGCAGTAGGCACCTTTGTAGATACTGTTACAGGTATATGGGAACGCTTAAGAGAAATCTTTGCGGCGCCTATACGATTTGTTGTTAACACTGTATATAATGACGGTATCCGCCGAGCAGCTAACGCTGTACTTGATTTTGTTGGTCTACCAACTCTTCCAGAAGTATCTGTTAGTTTTGCAAAAGGTGGTTTCCGAGGTAATGAGTACGACAGTCTACCAAAAGATGCCACGATACAGTCTGGCCGTGGTCGTGGTCTCGTACAGTGGGCTGAAGGCGAAACAGGTGGCGAAGCGTTTATTCCTCTAGGTGCTGGTAAGAGAAATCGTTCTACCATGCTGCTAGGTCAAGTAGCAAGTATGTTTGGTTATAGTCTTATGGCGACCGGTAAAGGAATGAGTGGTCCAAATACAGGTTGCTCAGGTGGTAAGTGTGGTGGATCGTGTGGTCCGTGCAAAACTAAAGCTGCTGATGGTTTAATTAGAATAAGAAAAGCTGAGGATGGATTCTTTGGCTCAGGTATAGGTCCAGATGTCGGCCCAGATATTCTACCTAATGTTCCTAGCCCTACTGATATACTTGGCGGGGCAGTAGATGTTATAGATGCTCTTCGAGATTTTGCCGAAGGTGTTCCTGTCGTAGGACCTGTTCTTGATGCTATAGTTGATTTTTTGAAAGATGGTCTGTGTGCTGGTATTAGAGGTTTACTAGATTTTGTAGGTGATATAGCAGGTGATATAGCGGGTATGGCAGGAGGTCGTTGGGCTGAGACAGCAGTGGCGATACCACGTAAAATAGCCGATGCTGTAATAGATTATGTTTGTGAGAAAGAAAAAACACTAGGTGTTGGTGCCGGTGGCGGGGTAGGTATCTCTCAGCCGGTTCAGGCATGGGCACCTGTTGCCCTACAAGCTTTAGCGTTGGCCGGTTCACCTGCTAGTGAACTTGGCTGTTTGCTATCGCGTATGCAAAAAGAATCCGGTGGCAACAGCGGTGCTATAAACTTGACTGACTCTAACGCTGCCGCTGGAGTTCCTTCTCAAGGTTTGATGCAGGTAATTCCTCCGACGTTCGCTGCGTACTGTGCCCCGTTGTGCCAGCTTGGCCTTACGAATCCATTAGCTAATATTTATGCCGCCACTAAATATGTTCAGTCTCGCTATGGTAACTGGTGTGTAGCCGACTCTCAGCCTGGTGGTTATGACAGTGGTGGTTTCCATGGTATGGACGACCATCCAGGAGCTATGATTGCCGGTGTTGGCAACGGGCCATTAGTAAGATGGGCGGAAGCATCTACCGGTGGCGAAGCATATATACCTCTTGGCCTTGGTAAGCGCCCCGCTTCGATGCGTGTACTTTCCGATGTGGCAAGAAGATTTGGAATGAATCTAAAGCCTAAGGCATATGCCAACATGGCCGATGGCGGAATAATTAGTTTTAATGACGGTGGTGCACGTTGGGGCGGTAACGACGATTGGCGTGGTGGTCGCTCAAATAATAGGTGGGATAAAAACCGTCCTGCGCCAGTCTATCTAACTACTAAAGCTGGCGCTCCTGTTCAGCTTGGACCTAAGCTATCTAGTATAGATTCTCTATCTGGAATACTAGACAAAGGCATCACAGACATCTATTCTGTCCTAAGACTTATAAGTAGAAATAACCTGCAAGGAACAAAAATTGATCCTGCTGCCGCTGCTGCCGACAGACTAAAAAAGAATCGTGAGATTGGGTTCCAAGGAGACTTGGCATCGTTACTGCGCAAGGGCGTTCCTCAAGATATTATCGATCAGTTGTCTGGTCTTGGCGTAGACAAAGCAGGTTCTCTCGTAGCCTCGCTAGCTACAGGTAGCCCGGCAGAACAGTATACGTTTGTAGCAGCAATGGCAGGGATGCAAGGTTTGCCACCTAACATTGGCACGGGGCCGAACGGGTCTATGCTAAGCGCTGAAGAGGCTGCTGCTCTTGCTGCTACCGGTGGCGGTAGCGGTATTACTATAAATCATATAGAGGTTCACGGATCTGTTGTAACCGAAAAAGAAATGTGGGAGAAGGCATATCAGTACGGTGTGCATAGAGACAAGCGTACTGGTAAGTTTGGTAGGCGATAATTATGACACACGATAATGCTATTATTGATTTCTTACCGGCCGATACGTTCGGTGCGGTGTGGGATGCTCAATATCTTGTCGACGATAACAGCAATTTTGAAGGCGGGACTACAGGGGATTGGGCAGCGCACACAAACGCTAGCTCTATAACAAATACAGCAAGCACTCCATTTCGTGGGACAAAATGTCTACAATGGACAGCTACGGCGGGCGGTAATACTAAAATAGCCACCTCTGCCGGTTCTGTATTCCAGGGGTTAGGTAGAGTTGTCGCTGCTCGTGTTTATACCGCGCGGTGTGTCTTTCGACCGACTACTACAACCCGATCGTGTGAAGTAGATATAGAGTGGTATACCTCCGGTAGCACTTTGATATCTACTACATCAGGTTCGACGGTGAGTTGTCCTGGAGACGTCCATACTCGATACGAAGCGGATCATACAGCTCCTGCTACTGCTGTTAAAATGAGAGTAGTGGCATCGGTAGTATCAGCGGGTGCCGCGCAGACTATTCGGGTTGACGACATACAGGTCGAGGACAAGCACACTAGTATTACAAATCTTGTAAGAGATGTAGCCTTCAAGTACGGGCGTACATATATCACCGATCAGTTTGAGACCGGAACACTTTCATTGACGTGCAATACCATGAGCGGAGAATTTGACTCCGACTTCCTCGGTACTACTAACGCTATATCGTTTATTGGTGCTGGTACCGCTAGCTTGGCTAATAACGCCAGCACGGCACCGACGATACATGTTTCTACCGCTGTCAATGATTTTATGCTTATGGCAGACGTGGGTATTTCTGCTGCTGGTATTCCTGGTAACGTGGTGGTTCCGACAGGGTGGAATCTACTCACCGAATTTAATAGAGACGGCGCAGCATCACCTCGACTGTCTCTGCTGTATAGATATTTTGAGACCGGTGACACTACTCCGACTGTAGAATATTATGGTCTTAGTGCTAACGACTTACATATAACTCAGATTGCTACGTTCCGAAATGTTCACATGACTGATCCTGTTCCGGTCATGGGTGTGCCTGGATCGAATGGTGCCGCTACTAACCTCGGGCCGATCCCTGCTATTAACACAAGCTACAGTGGCGGGGCTACGGTGGTTGTGGGAGCACGTGGAGACGACTGGACGTCTGTCGCTACACTCTCGGGTGATTCGTTGACGTGGGTAGAAATAGGAGAGCCGGACTCTACTACGCTAGACGACGGTGGTCTGGTCTGGGATTACGCACTTATTCCTACCGGACCACAGGTAATTAGCACGAAGACTTTTACTGTTACAGGTGGCTCTGGTACTGGGGTTGGGATAATAATAGGACTAAAGCCTACTAGTTCTAACGCAGTAGCTTATGCTGGTAGCGGTAAGCTAGGAGTACAGACACAAATTCGTGCGCGTATTCAAGCTCCCGCTGTAGGTAGCAATGCTCGTGTTATACATCCTGGCATTATAGGTAACGTCGAAAGTATAGTGCAAGAATGGGATGCTGGTAACAAAGCTACAATAGTAAATATTCAATGCGCTGACCTTATGCGTGTTCTGCAAAACGCCACTATACCTGAGACTATTGAAGGTTTAATAGCTGTTAACGATCCATTGATCCATCTTCCCCTTATGGAAGATACTGACAATACTATTGACCCAAGTAATCTTGGAGTAGATCCTGCTATTTCTCCGGTATGGGCTAATAAAAAAGCAGGTATGACAGCTCGTATCACTGGATTAATGCTTGACACAACTGCCGATCTTGGCACTAGATTTCAGGGAGATAGTGCTGCGGTTGCTTTTGATGATCTCGGATATGGTGGTGTGTACTTTAGTGATCCGGAGGACGCTGCTGGTAGCAACGCTCTTTTGCAGACTTCCTACCTAAACAACTGGACTATGGGCTTCTGGGTAAAAGCTAACAGCAACTCTGGTACCTCTGTTCAAGAATCGGCAATGATTACGTTGCCTCAACTACAACTAACACTTCGCGCATCTAGTGGTGCGGGTGGTGTTTACAACCAGATACGTGCGTGGTACATGTCCGCCGGTGTTCATACAGTTTCTACTGCCGCTACTATTACTGCTAGCACAAATTACTTTGTTATAATTACCAAGAATAGCTTGGGCCTAAAGGTATATCTTGGTACTGGTTCCGCTGCTCCTACAATACAAGCTACGTTTGGCCCGTCTGGTAACTTGGACTCGTATACATGGGATGCTTCGACACACACGTGGGGGATAAACATAGGCTGGGGTTTCCCATTCGGCACTACCAGTCAGGCTCGTTTCGACATGGCGCAGTTTTTTATGATTCCAACAGTGCTAAATACTACGAAGATGGCCCAATTTTGGGCAGCTAGTAAAGTTATGTATCCGGAGGAAAATACCGGATCACGACTTAATACAACTGTTTTGGACGAGGCTGACATCCCGACAGGGCGCCGTAAGATAGACACAGGTAGGACTACTGTCGTTACATCAAGACGTGAGTCGGGTGTCTCGTTACTGGACTACGCTCAGTCACTTAATAGCACAGAGCTAGGACTGTTTTATTGTAACAGCGAAGGTGTGTTGATATTCGAGAACAGAGACTATCTACCGTTACTCACCACTACATCTATAACACTAGGTGAAAATATAGCTGGCGGAGAGGTTCCCTATACTACTGATTACCATCCGTCTCTGGACATCGAAAAGATATTCACTAGGGTTGTTATCAATCGAGAGATATTAGCTCTTGACCCCGACGGTGGACCGGCCAGCACTAGTCAGCATTTTCAGAAGGATGCATCGGCTAATATCCAGGAGCAATACGGGATCAGGACACACAGTCAGCTTTCGTGGAGTAACAACCCGTACGAATGTGACGACATCGCTCAGTACCTATTAAACGTTCTAGCTCTGACGTCACGACGAGTTGACTCGGTTACAGTGATTCCTGATTACAATGTTGACTGGCCAGAGATAATGGAGCGTAAGATCGGTGACAAGATACTAGTCAAACGTCGACCGAACTATTTTGCCGCTGGATATCTCCGGGTCTATCAGATAGAGTCGATCGATATGAAGCTTGCACCGGGTAGTCCTACTTATGTCATGTGGTCTTTGACGCCTGTCTGGACACCGTCGGGATTCTTGCCAGATGCACCAGGTGGTATTCAAGGACCAATGTATTGGGTCCTTGGTACGAATATACTAGACACCAACACATACCTTGGCTATTAGGAGTACCGATGTCTTACTTCACTGCGGAGCAAAGATATGGTAGTCCACCTATGATGTACCCGGACGCCAGGCCAGCTATGTGGGTACCACTGAGGTTTTGGCATCGTAGAGACATCTATCCTTTCGTACCGGGGGAAGCTATAGACGCTGTACCAGCTCTGGTAGTAGTCAACCACGGGCGCTGGTGCGCCTCTTGCCCGTCGTGTGCTGGTGCGCAGATACCTTCCATGACAGACCATTGGTATTTTTGTGGCGACTGTTTGAACTCCGAGGACGACTACAAGCTGATACCACTTGTCTGGCCTAGTGATCCTTCCCCACATGCTATTATGTCAGAGCTGTCGTTACGAAGAGTAACGAGCCAACGTAACTGGTTGCCGGGAGATACCTTAGATTTTCTTCGTACTGAAACAATAAAGAGTCATCCAGAAATTACTACTGAGACATCATTGAACAGGCTTGCTGGTAGGTGGACAGCGCCTGTCGGTCCTATGCATCACGACGACGACATCCAGAGGTTCATGAAGATAGCTCAAATACCAAAACACATGAAGGCTATGGACACACACAAGATAAGGTATCGATAGCTATGGCATTTTTAACTGCGGAGCAGACGTACGGGGTAGGCAAGATTATTAGCGGTGTGCGCGGAGCTATGCTCGTCACTATAGACTTCTGGGAGCGGCAGGACATACTACCGTTCGAGCCCGAAGAAGATCCTACCGGGTCTCCTGCTGTGGTCGTAGCTAACCACGGGAGATGGATAGTTAATTGTCCAAACCCTGAATGCGGCGGGGCACAATATCCTTCAGGCAAGGATCACTGGTTCTTCTGTACTTCTTGCCTAAATGTCAACAGTGACTACAAGCTAGTGCCATTGATTTGGCCTACTGATCCTTCCCCCGCTCAGTTGGTCGAGGTTCTTGTAAATCGTAAGCAGGAAAAGAACCGCAACTGGTACCCTGGTGAAACCATTGCGATGCTTGTGGACCAGAATGTCACTCATGCCAACGAGACGCATGACGTGCCTGCGTTTATTAGAGATGCGATGCAGTTTGGCTTTCCTATGGATTGGGCCATACCAAAGGACGAGCAGGTAACTACGCTCAAGCGTGCTGGTCTAGAAATACCTGTGGACCTGAAACCGTTTGACCCTATGCCAGCGGACGGGTACGTACCTAACAAGGACTATAATACAGGAGTTACGCTAGAAAGCTTGAAGCGGTCACCTAACGCACCACCGAAGCCGCAGCCACCATATCAAAGGAATGATCTATTTTCAAAGTGGGTGGACGTACCGAAGTCTGAACAACCAGATTATGTGCAGGAAGCATTTAGAATAAAGGCTGAGATGATTGCTCTTGGTGAAGATCCTACTGATGATTTGTTATTCAGACTAGCAATGGAGTTTCTGAATCCTATAGTTGATACACGTCCTGTAGTTGGTCCATAATGGTATGGACAACTCCTCGAACTTGGGTTACTAGTGATGTAGTTACCTCCGGGCAAATGAATACAGAACTAAGAGACAACCAGAATTTTTTATATAACGTACCAAGAGCTAGGGCTTTCCATTCCGGATACTTACTCTTTCAAAACAGCACTGTAATGAATATAACTACTACTCGGGAGATCTACGACATAGATAATATGTGGGCTTCTGGTAACAGTCATGCGGCGGATATCAATACTGCTGGATTGTTTGCGTGCGGTGCTGGCTGGGCACACGGACAGTACGACGGAGAGGGAGTCCGTGAGGTAAAAGCTGTTAGATACGATGGAGCACTACAGGACGAGATATTCAGACAGAAGTATATTGTCGGCACACATGCCGGTGGAGAAACTCAGCACATGCGAGTAAACGGCTCTGGCGAAAGTGTCCTCACTACTGGGGACTTTATACTTTTTCAAACTTTTCACGATGCTGGTGCTGACATAGCAGATCTGCCTGTATCAGACTGCTCTCCTGGTTGGTGGGCTACATGGAGAGGGGTGTGACATGGTTTGGACTACGCCGAAATCGTGGAGCGTAGGTGAGCTTGTCACCGCCGCCAACATGAATCTCCATGTTCGTGACAACATGAATTTCTTGTTCAATATTCCTAGGTATAGAGCTTTCCGTACTACTGCTCTTTCTATCACTAATGCTACTACTATCGACTTGTCCTGTGACAGTCAGCGGTATGATATAGGGGGGTTATTTGCGCCAACTGACAACAGCTTTACTACAAATATCACAGGGTTGTGGACTATGATGTGCGGTTATCAACTTGTAGCAGGAGTCTGGGGTGGTGTCCAATCTTGTTTGATATCTACAGGATTAACAACTATTGCTGAAATTATGTGGCAAAGAAATGCTACGAACAGTGAGGAACAGAGCTTGTCCGTGACAGGACATAAAGTGTTGTCAGCTAGTACAGTTGTTGACAATACGGGTTGGCAGAACAGTGGGTCTGCCAGAAACACTACTATAACAGTTGACTTTATTGACTGCTGGCACGCTGGTTCTTGGAAGGGTGCCTGATGGCTTGGACCACGCCACGCACTTGGCTCACAGGAGAGATTGTAACTGCCGGCAACTTCAACTTGTATCTTAAGGATAATCTTAACTATCTCTATAACTTGCCTCGGTTCAAAGCTAGGCAGAGTACAGCTCTGACATTGTTCAACGGCGGCGTGTTGGTAAGTTGCAACACCGAAGTTTACGACGCCGACAATATGTTCACAGCAACTGATGGAACGTGTGACATACGTAGAAGTGGAGTTCATAGTTTTGGTTGTTGTATTCGTGAAGCTTCTAACTCAGGTGTAGGTGTTAGGGAAGCTAAGATAACTAACGAAAACGATCAAAATACAGTTGCTCAGCAAGTCATAAGGGTAGGTACTGATTCGTCTCAAGCGCGAATAGTCCATGCTTACGGAGAGTCGTACGTAACCACTGGTAATACCGTCGGCTTTTGGCATTACCAGAACAGTGGCGCCTCGATTGCCGCAGATATTAGTAACGAAGCTTATCCGTCTATTTATGGTGCGTGGAGAGGCATTTAAGGAGAATTCGATGTTATTTTATTGGGCACCGACCTGATGGACAGCACTGGATGGACAGAGATACTTAACATAGTATTAGGTGTGCCGGTATTCGGCATTTTGCTTATACTTGTCATGATGCGTAAGATAGTGCCTGGCTGGATGCTTACTCGCCAAGAGGAAGAATGTAGTAAGCGAATAGCTGAACTAAGAGAAGGGTACGAACGCGAGATCGTTTCTCTGAAGGCTACTCTAGACAGAGTCAGTGCTGACGAAGACGAGGCCCGGGGACAAGTACATGAACTAGGCGAGCGAGCATATAGAGAGTTGGTACCTACAATTGTCCGCGCCAACGACAGTCTCAGAGCTACACAGGATTTACTTCGGGAGATCGCTATTAGAGCTAATAGAGGAAGCCATGAGCCATGACCCCGGTAAAAAGAATTTGGCGGACGCTATGGAGTACAGTACAAAGGCCCTCGACCTTGTTACTAAACTTCGTGAAGAAATGACTGGAAATATTAGCCAGATAGACCTATTGATAGGAATAATTAAGAGACAGATGGGGGTTGAAAATGGCGACACCGGATCTACCCCATCTGATAGAAGAGCTTAATGATGCTGTCGACAAGAACAGAAAAGCGGCAGTAAAACTAGATGATTCTATCTCTGCCGGGAACAAAATTCTCAAACGCAAAACACTATTTATTATTATCACGCTGTGCTCGGTAATACTTGACATAACTCTTACTGCATGGTTAGCTTACAGTGCTGTAAATTTATCGGACTTACAAGACGCGGGAGACAAACGTACTGATCAAATATCTGCGCTGACTGACAGTCAGCGCAAGAACATATGTAACATGGATTATCTGTTCAACCAAAGTCTTCAACAAGTAATAGAAAATCGCGGGGCAGGATCATTGACAGCTATACAACAACAGTTTATAGATATATCTAAAGGAACGCGAGTGGATCTTAATTGTCCAGATAGTCTTATCAAATAGAAGGTGAGCAGCATGTCACATCTTAGTGATTTTTCGCCGTCCAAGGGACTTGTTTACTTCCTCGACCTAGGAGAGCGTGCCTTCTGGACGTTTTTACAGACGTTCCTAGGTCTGCTCGTCGTTGGTGGATGGTTCGACGTCAACAACATCACGGATGTCAGCATCCTACAGAGTGCTGCTGTTGGTGGCGCCGCTGCTGTGCTTTCATTACTCAAGGGTGTTGCTGGCAGCTTTGTCGGCAACGGGGACAGTGCTGCGACTCTTCCGAAGTCTCTTGACCACAAGTAAATACAAATAGCCCCCGACCGAAGTCTGATCGGGGGCTATTTGCTTTGTGAGTTACGGAAGAATTAGACTACTACTTTTTTTCTGTGGGGTCGGGACGACTAGCCCAGTAATCAACGATTTGACTTTCGCCTTGATGTCGTCAGCGATCTCGTCCAAGGACTCGGGCTCGAACAGACCTGTGATTTGTCCGTTGGCAAAGTACATCGTGAAGGCTACTGCTGGCCCCTGAGCTGTCTGTACGCCCTCGACTGCGACCGCCATGGGTGTTGGCTGCAAGGGGATGGGTCCGAAGCCGGGGCGTCCGTCTGACATGGTCGGTACGGTTTCTAACATCAAAAATACCCATCTAATAGTTTGTCTATAGCGGTGAGAGGTAATCCACCAGGGTCACGCCCTTCCCACCCGCGAGGCCATTGAACTATTTCTAACTCTATCCCTCTGATTTTATCTCTAGCTTCTCCCTCAGCTTTTCTACCTGCGTCGTCAGCGTCGAAGAAACAGACCGCTCTAGTGATTCCCAATCTATGTAGAAGGCAGACTTGATGTTCGGAAACCGAGGACCCGTAGATAGCGAGAGCTGGATACCCCGCTTGAAAAACTCGAATCGAATCCAGGCTACCTTCGACGAGACATGCAGTTCGATGTCCAGAGATTTTCCAGCTACCGAATAGGTTTCGACTTCTAGAAAATCCTCGCGGGTAGAGGTATTTCGGACGACCGTTATCGAGCCGTCTAAATATGACGCCGAGAAGTTTCCCAGCCTCGTCTCGTATTGGAATAGTGAGCCTTTGTGAGATTGGATCGTATCCAAGATCCCACCAGTCAACGGTATCTTCATCAAGCCCTCGGCTTTTCCAATAGGGATGAGGGAACCTGTATCTAGCTAGACTACTTTCAGGTGGATCTACCCTATTACCCGTCGCATCCCACTGGATGGGCGCTTTGAGTCCTTCGATCTGCGTGTCGAGGAGTTCCAGATTCGACTGTAGATCGGCAGACATAGCTCGTTGTCCCTGAAGGAGGTCGTCTGCATTGCCTCGCGCCCCGCACGAATGACAATAGAAAAGTCCTCGCCGCACGTTGAATCTGAAAGACGGGGTATTGTCACTATGGAATGGGCAGAGCGAAGTAGCCTCGTCCCCCGAGATCGTGACTTCACTTAGCACTTCCTTGGCCAGACGGAGATATTTCATTAACTTCTATCCTTGGCTTAGAAATACCTCGTGGGCGTGGCTTGTCGTCAACTACTTCAACAGATGTAGCGGGTGTTCTTGCGACGAAGGTCTTTTGTATTGTAGGTACCTGTAACTTCCTTGCTCTCTTCGCTGCCCACAGTGGACCACCTGACTTGTCTCTAGCTGTGGTCATGACCAGCAACCGGTCGCAGCGGTCAATAAGTTTTATGTTGGCATCTTTGAAAGTACCTTCAACTACACCCTGAGTTTTACCACCGTTCCACGTGTAATTGAAGATAGGGATAGACTCGTTCAGTAGACCTCGTTCACGAGCTAAGTTTATTACAGCCTCTTCGACACCCGTGGAATTGAGATGCAGTATTTCTGTGATATCTTTATTCTTGTCCAGGAATTCTGTCGCATAATCGGTTACCACTTGCCGCTCGTCGTCGGTTAATTCAGTTGACCCGACTATTCCGAGGATCATTGTCTGCCTACCTCACTTGTTACTATTTACCTGATCTTCGCTACGGATATCCTCCCAAGCGTCTTTATTAATTTCTTGAAGAACTCCGTGGCTGGGATCAAATACACAATAGTATTTGAAATTACCGACTCCGTGTCTGTTTTTAACACACTGACATTTCAGTGCGCGAGTGGACATAAGACGCTGCGACAGCACTATATCAGCGTCTTGTCCTATGGAGTCGCCCCTGGCAAGATCCTCAGGACCGGCAGGTTCCTGGCCACCGGCGGCGTTGCGATTGAGCTGCGCTGCAACCATGATCGGTACGTGGTACTGGGACGCTAGCTGCTTGAGCTCGTTAGTAAGACGTGCTATGGACGACCAGTCACCCTCGCCACGCATCTTCATGAGAGTTATATAGTCGATAAATACTATATCAGGTTGGTTTCTGGTGATCTGACTCTCAATGTCTATCGTGGATATTTGCCCATGGGAACTGTCGGCCACATGTAGTCGTCCAGATCCGTTTAGTTCCTTTCGGAGAGTCCGTAGAAACTTGTTGTACTCCACAAGGTCGATTTCCTTGCCTTGGGCAAGGTTTGTGTTGCTGAATATGTTCCGCCCAATTGAAGAAGAGAGGAACGCATGAACTCTTTTGGAAACT
>Ga0209342_10003570_pt1 | contig 16365 bp, 15 predicted proteins | sample RifCSP16_2_FD_184023 | JGI IMG/M metagenome (GOLD analysis project Ga0209342, IMG submission 184023) | Soil microbial communities from Rifle, Colorado - Rifle CSP2_sed 16_2 (SPAdes) (version 2) | ecosystem: Environmental > Terrestrial > Deep subsurface > Rock core/Sediment | place: Rifle... | reverse complement strand
TTCCGTTTTATAGGCGAGCGCCAGTTCACCAATCGAGCCTAAATTAATTTTGGCCTCCGCCTGTTTTGACTTTGCCTGATAACTAAGGAAACTCCCAGTTGCCAGGGCAACAAGAATACCGATAATTGCTACTGCAATCATCAGTTCTATCAGGGTGAATCCTTCTTTTCTTCTAAAAAAGGAATATCTCATAGTGTTACCAAAAGGAAGGGGGTGTTGGTGCAACACCCCCTTCCTCCTTAATAATTATTTCAGAAATGTCTGAAGCATATTATCCACAGTTAGCAAGCATTACCATCGTCCAAGCTTACATCATTATGTGTGTTGCTCAATACTCTCGCTTGATTATAGGTCCAGCAATCAAATGTACCTGCCGTAGCATCGGCATCAATATCCCCTTCTGCAGCAGCTACGAAAGCATCAGCAGTTGTAGCAGCGTCAGTTGCGGCATTTTCCGGAGCAAATCCACCAGCAACAGTTGTATCGATGAGAGAAGCATTATACCCATAAGCATACCTTGCAGTTCCCTGAGGTGCCCATCCAAGGTCATTAAAAGTAACTTCAGTTACACCATCTGGTTGTAGGGTATAAGAGTCGTTTTCTGCCCTATAGGACTCTGCCGTGGTTCCTATGGCACCCAGGTTCGTCTTTGCCTCGCTCTGTCTTGACTTTGCCTGGAACCTCATGAAGTTTGGAATCGCTATGGCGGCAAGGATACCCAGGATAGCCACAACAATCATCAATTCAATAAGGGTGAAGCCTCTTTCTTTGTCTCTTTGCATTCTATTTATCGTCTCGCTGAATAAGATCATCTTATTTCTCCTTTCGTTATAATTTAATCCCCCTTCGTCCCCCTTTAGTAAAGGGGGATTCTAAACTAAACTGATAGACATGGTCGAGGTAAACCATCTAACTATATTACAGTTTCACCTCCTTTCACAATTAGTTCAATAAGAAGGAATTGCATGTTTAATACCAAGCATTATCTTAATATTATTTATCCTTATATTACAGATAGATATAGCATTATTCTTGAAGTTTAATGCTATATTATTTGGCCAGTTTCTCATGCTATCATGACATTTTTTGTCACTAATAAATGGTTTCTTGACGGATTTCAGATCGTTTCAGGCGGTAAGATAAATATGTAGGTTTATGCTAAGAATTGAGTCGTCATTAGGTGGTGTTGCATGGAAGGGATATCCTCCCCCTTTGGATCTTGATCTTTTTGCTGTTCTATCCCTTTCCTTTTGTTGTACTCTTCTAATTTCTCTTTTAACTGTTCCTCGTCAAATGGGTTTCCAAACCCAGCCTCTTTAAATTTCGCTATGAGCTTCTCATTTGCTATATTCATCCGCAATGCATTTATCCACTCTTCTTTCGCCTCTGCCTTCATATTCTTTTTAAAATACACATCTCCGAGATGCTCTAAAATGACAGGATCATCCGTTATAAGTTCCGCAGCCCTTTTCAGTTTATCCATCGCCTTATCCAACCAACCTTTTTTATAGTATGCCCATCCAAGACTATCAATGTACGCCCCATTATCTGGTTTTATAGCCAATGCCCTCTCTACAAGAGAAATGGCCTCATCTATGTTGATCCCCCGATCTGCATAACTGTATCCCAAATAATTCAAGGCATTTTCATGTGTTGGATCTAACTCAATGACCTTTCGCATCTCTCCTATCATATCCTCAAATTTTTCCAGTTTATCAAAAACAATTCCAAGATTAAAATGTAATTCAGTGTCATTAGGGATCGCTTCTATACCTCGTAGGTATACTTTCTGTGCCTCTTCATAATTGCTGTTCTGAGAATGTAGCATCCCCAGGAGTAAATAGGTGTTCGACCGTTTAGGTTCAATGGTGATAGCCTTCTCCAATATATTTATTGCCTTGATTTTATCACCCTTTTGTGCGGATACAAAGCCCAGGTGGAGATATGCCTCCACCTGTTCAGGGTTCATGGTAGTTAACATCTCATATTCCTTCTGGGCATTTTCATAATCTTTTGTCTCTTCATACAGATAGCCTAAGTATTCATGAAGTCTTGAATCCTTTGGCCTCGCTGCAACTACAATCTTTACCTTATCTATCGCCTTTGAATACTCTTTCATTTCTTTATAAAGGAGCGATAATTTGAATAAAATATCCAAGTCCCGAGGGGTACGTGATAGCCCACTCTCCAGCACCCCAATGGCTTTTTCATACTCCTTCGTTTGAGTATATATTTGTACAAGCTGAAATAGTGCATCACGGCTTAATGGATTAATATTTGCAAGGATATCGTTGTATGTCTGTTCTGCTTTCTTATAATTTCCCTCGCGTATGTAGACGGCCCCAATTTTCAGATAAGCGGGCTCAAAATTAGCTTTTTTAGAGATGGTCTTTTTATAATTTTTTCTTGCCGCTCTAAGATCTCCTTTATCGAAATAGACATCCCCAAGGTAAAAATGGCCAATGTGAATCTCTGGATTAAGGGCAATTCCCTCTTTGATCGATTGTAAAGCCTTGTCATACTCTTTCATATGCGATAATGCCATACCTTTGTAGAAATAAGCCCTGATATGTTTAGGTTCTTTCTCCAATAGTTTATCGTAAGTTTCTACCGACTTCTCATAGTCTCCAATATTAAAATACATCTCGGCAAGGAGCATCAGGGCAAAGGATGGTCTTGGCGCTAAGACGATTAAGCGGTTCATCGTCTCAATGGCATCATTGATGTGTCCCAGTTTTCCCTGCAAAGTTGCGACACGGGATAAAAGAAATAGAGAGTCCTGATCATGGTAAAGCGCCTCCTCATATTTTGAGAGTGCCTCATCAAGTCTTCCTCCCTGTTCGTATATATAACCCTCCAGAAAATTAGAATATGCCTCAGATGAGTAAGTTTGCTTCTTTGTTCCTGAAACTTCACCCTCGATGGTGGTAGTTGCAGGGTAGTCTGCGATTCCTTCAAATGTCTCCTGTCTTAGAGGGGCACAGGCACTCATCAATACTGTAACAGTGAAAAATAAAGCAATAAGCTTATCCATCTGTTTTCACTTCCTTTACAAGGAGCACAATTCCTGCAGGTACATTAATGATTGGAATCTCCATGCATCTTCTCCAGATTTTCAAATCTTGTATATTTATCTATAAATGCCATTTTTACAACGCCTACAGGACCATTTCTCTGCTTTCCAATAATAATTTCAGCCACCCCTTTGTTCTCTTCAGTCTGTTTATATACTTCATCTCTATATATAAACAGTATGACGTCTGCATCTTGTTCAATCGCCCCGGATTCTCTCAAATCAGCAAGCAGAGGTCTCTTATCATGCCGGGATTCTACAGCACGATTAAGCTGTGAAAGGGCAATAACCGGCACAGAAAGTTCCTTTGCAAGGGCCTTGAGCGATCGTGAGATCTCAGATATTTCCTGCTCGCGGGTATCCGATCCTCCTCTGCGACGTTCTCCCCGTCCACTCATAAGCTGCAGATAGTCAACGATAATAAGACTCAATCCATGTTCAGCCTTAAGTCTTCTCGCCTTTGCCTTCATCTCGAGCACAGAGGTTCCAGGGGCATCATCGATAAATATTGGGGCCTCGGAAAGCCGGCCGGCCGCAGTGGTTAACCTTGGCCAGTCAGACTTGGATAGGAAACCAGATCGCAGCTTATGGGAGTCTACCCGCGCCTCAGCACATAACATCCTTATCACAAGTTGTTCCTTGGCCATCTCTAAACTGAAGATAGCAACCGGTTGTCCCTTCTCGATGCCAGCATGTTGTGCAATACAAAGACAGAAGGCTGTTTTTCCCATCGAGGGACGTCCTGCAACTATAATCAAGTCAGACGCTTGAAACCCAGAGGTAAGCATATCGAGATCATAAAAACCGGTAGGGATGCCGGTAACACGCTCTTTCTTTTCAGACAGCCTCTCTATAGTCTCAAAGCTATCTTTGATAATATCTTTGATCGCTGAAAAAGAGGGTTTTATTTTTTTCTCAGAGATACTAAAAATTGCATTCTCTGCATAGTCCAGAAGTTCTTCAATGTCTCTTGAATTTTCATATCCGTAACTAACGATTTCTGTCGCAGTATTGATCAGATTCCTGAGCAATGCCTTTTCATAGACTATTTTGGAATGATACTTGATATTAGCGGCTGTGGGTACGGTGTTGGCCAATAAAGATAGGTATGTAGCTCCCCCAACACTGTCCAACTCGCTTCTCTTCCGCAAATATTCCGTAAGGGTCACGAGATCTATTGCCTCATTCTTCTCATTTAACTCTATCATAGAAAGAAATATCTTCTTATGTGCTTCTTTATAAAAATCATTGATACCAATAATCTCTATCGCCTTGTAAAGCGCGGTATTTTCAATAAGGATAGCCCCCAGTATAGATTGTTCCGCCTCAATGTTCTGCGGCGGAACCTTATAGGTAGCATCTTCTAATTCAGTGCTGAATGTCCCCATGTTTTGTGCCTCTGATCAAGCCGTTATCTTATCTTTGGTGACCTTTTTCATTTTTCCTGTCTTTACATCTACAATAGAAAAATGCCTTGTTGTCCCGCCATGAACAACGATCACTTTATCTATATTATTCTTTTTGGCATAGGCAACGGATATATCCACATCTGGAATCCCTGTGTCCATAACAACTCTGTATCCTGACTCTCTGAGTTTCCGGGCCAAGTCAATAACATTTTTTTTATCCTTATTCCCTCCGGTAATTAAGAAGTTAATCCCATTGTCGACGGTAAATCTTCCCTGTTTTTCTTTTGCCATGATGATCGATTCGAGATTAATAGCGAATCCTGTAGATGGACATTCATGACCAAACTTCCCAATAAGATTATCATATCTTCCGCCACGACCGGCGGGATATGCCATACCAGGAGCAAATACCTCAAAGAACATACCGGTATAATAGTCAATTCCTCTTATATCACACAGGTCAAAAAGTATATAATCCTGGAGCTGATGTAAACGCAATATAGAATAAATCTGTTGAAGATTCTCTATAGCATCTGATGAAACCCTGTTCTTTGCGATTACGGATGCCTTATCAAATATTTCTTCGCCGCCAAAAAGATTTGGAATTTGTAGTAGTCTTCTCTTAACTTTATCTTTCACCTTTACCATGTCAAGGATAGATTCGATCAGATCACCATCTTTCTTACCGATAGCCTCCTGTAAAGACTGCTCATTCTCAGGTGAGAAAGATAGACCAAAAGAATCTCTAAGGTAAGCTATTATACCATACAGGTAACCCCCATGACCTATAACAATCTTGAAATCTTCAATTCCAAGTCCCTTTACCGCTTCACATGCTACCGCTATTATTTCGGCATCTGCTTCTGGTGAGGAGGGGCCAATAAGCTCACAACCCACCTGAAACATTTCCCGCTCTCGCCCAGCATGGGACTCCTGGTATCTGAAGACATTTCCGTAATAACAAAGTCTCAAGGGTTTTGGTTCATCAGAAAGTATCCCTGCTGCCATCCTTGCCACCTGAGGGGTTATATCGGGTCTCAAGAGCATTAATTTCCCGCTCTCCCTATCTGTAAACTTGTAGCTCTTCTCGAGTAACCTGTTACTAAGGCCTGCGGATAAGATGTCAAGATATTCAAAGACAGGGGTTACAACTTCCTTATAACCCCATCTGAAGAAGGTAGTAAGAATCGTTTCCTGGGCATACCTTCTCAAGGATGCGCTTTCGGGCAGATGAGTTGCCATGCCACATGGGATATTCGTCTTGGATCCCTGCACCGCCTTTTTCATTTATACCTATACCAAGTTAGGTGAGGGGAAACTGGAATAAATGACACTCTGATTTTTATAGTTTTATCTGCTTCACAGATAGAACATTAGGGAGTTTTCGAATCTTATCCAAGATCTCAGGAGAAGCAGGAGAATCTATACTTATTACCGATACCACCTTCCCCCCGGGAACATCCCTTCCAAACTGCATCCGGGCAATGTTGATACTATGCTGGCCCAACAGCGTTCCAATATTGCCCACGACGCCTGGCTTATCTACATTAGAAAGAACCAGCATGTAACCTTCCGGAACTATTTCTAATGGGTAGCCATTGAGTTCAATAATCCGCGGGTCCCTTCGACTAAAAAGGGCCCCTCTTGCCTTGTTTGTCCCCACATTCGTCTGTACAGTAATGGTAATAAGACTGATATAATCCCCTGCGTCTCTATTTTTTGATTCCTCTACATCAATGCCCCTTTCCTGGGCTATTGTAGGGGCATTGACATAGTTAACTGTGTCTTCTAATATGGGAGTGAGTAAACCCTTGAGCGCTGCAATGGTTAGAGTAGCCACCGATATTTCTGCAACCTTGCCCCGATATTCTATGCTGACCTTATTAATGGCGCCATCACATATGCTGGCCTGAAAAGCCCCTAATTTCTCTGCCAAAGAGATATATGGCTGAAGGCGTGGGAGGACATCCGGAGGGACAGAAGGAAAGTTAGCCGCATTTCTTATGATGCCATGATTCAGATAATCTACCATCTGCTCGGCAATCGCAAGGGCAACATTCTCCTGTGCCTCCATAGTAGAAGCCCCGAGGTGAGGTGTGCATATAAAATTATCCAGAGTCAGGAGTGGATTTTTGGGATCTACAGGCTCTTTCACAAATACGTCACATGCCGCTGAAGCCACCTTTTTAGATTTGAGCGCCTCATAGAGGGCCTCTTCATCCACTATCCCCCCGCGCGCACAGTTGACTATCATCACCCCATCCTTCATTTTTTGGATCGCCTCTGCATTAATCAGGTTTTTGGTCTCCGCAGTAAGCGGCGAGTGTATTGTGATAAAATCTGATCGCTGATAGAGGTCATTTAAAGTAACAAGTTCAACACCCATTTTTTGGGCATTTTCCGGGGACAAGTAAGGGTCATAGGCCAGGACATTCATCATCAGGCCCTGGGCAAGTTTTGCCACATGACTGCCCACTCGCCCCATCCCTGCAATCCCTAAGGTCTTATTATAGAACTCTACTCCTGTAAATTTATTCTTTTCCCATTGACTGTTCTTCAGGGAGGCCGTGGCCTGAGGTACCATGCGTATCATTGAAAGAAGCATGGCGATGGCATGTTCCGCTGTCGTTATGGTGTTGCCCCCCGGCGTATTCATCACAACAACACCTTTCTTGGTGGCGGCGACTACGTCTATATTATCAAGACCTGCCCCTGCCCTGCCCACTGCTTTGAGCCTCAAACCTGCATTGATAACTGCGGCAGTAACCTTTGTGGCGCTCCTTACAATAAGGCCGTCATATTCTCCGATTACCTTAAGGATCTCTTCAGGGGATAATTTGGTATTCACGTCCACCGTGATACCGCTATTCTTCAGGATTTCAACCCCTTTTTCTGAAAGTTTATCGCTAACTAAGACTCGCATATTTCCAACTCAAATTTAAAATTTCAGGCCGAAGATTTCAAAAATATTTCTTCTGCACGTCTCAGGCCACTTCCAAGCTCTCCAGAATAACCCATCTCTTTGAGAACCATCTCTACCCCGGCAATCGCCGTAATGACATCAAATGTATCACAATAACCCATGTGGGAAATCCTGAATATCTTTCCCTTTAGATGGTCCTGTCCCCCCGCCGCGGTAATCCCATATCGCTCACGTAATCTCTTGTATATCTGTTGTCCGTCAAAACCTTCAGGGGCATTGACAGCAGTAACAGCATCGCTTGGAGAAGACTTTGGAAGCAGAGTAAGCCCAAACCCCTTTATTCCTTCCCGTGTTGCATTTGCTAAAAGGGCATGCCTTGCAAATACATTTGAAAGGCCTTCTTCCTTTAATGTTTGGAGGACATGCTGAAGTCCTATGATAAGGGATACCGCTGGTGTATAGGCAGATGTGTTCTTTTTCAGATTGTCTCGTTCCTTCTTAAAATCAAAGTAGAACCTCGAGCAATTAGCCTTCTCATTCATTCTCCAAGCTTTGTCACTGACACCGGCAAAGGCAAGACCTGGTGGCAGCATAAGGGCCTTCTGTGAGCCTGTAATAAGGATGTCAATCCCCCACTCATCCGGTCTTATATCAAAAACACCTAATGCAGTGATGGCATCCACCACAAGAAGGGTATCCGGATAATTCCTTATAATCCCTGCAATCGTCTTCACGTCATGGGCAACACCGGTAGATGTCTCACTTGCCTGGACATAAACTCCTTTTATGGATGGGTCTTTTTTCAAGTGATCGGCGATAATAGCCGGATCCACTGCCTCACCCCACTCGACCATAATCTCTGTTGCATTAACACCTAAGGCCTTGCATATCTTACCCCAACGTTCACCGAACTTGCCACCATTGACCGTCAGGACCTTCTCTCCGGGGGAAAGGAAGTTGGATACAGAACCTTCCATAGCCCCTGTGCCACTTGAGGCCATTATAAGGACATCATTATGTGTCTGGAACAACCACTTCAAACCTTTGCTCACCTCTTCCATGACGGGTCCAAAGTCTGGTGAACGGTGGTGTACCATAGGATATGCCATCCTGAGAAGGGTCTCTGGCGGCACTGGCGTGGGACCTGGAGCTAATAAATATTTTTTTATCATAGTCGTTTAACCTAACATATTCATAATTTATTTGTCAAGTATTTCAGTGCCTCTTTGGCCGCCTTTTGTTCAGCATCTTTTTTGTTTCTGCCAACTCCCTTACCAACTACTTCTCCACTTATAACCAACACAATCTCAAATATCTTTTTATGATCAGGACCGGTCTCTTTTAGCACCTTATAAACAGGTAAAGAAAGGCCACGTGCCTGACAATGCTCCTGCAGGGTTGTCTTATAATCAAGATTTATACCGTCACGGACGATCATCATGATATCTTCTGTAAATGCCACCCTGATAAATTCATCTGAAGACGCGAATCCTCCGTCAAGATATATTGCTGCAATAATAGCCTCTAATGCATTGGCGAGGAGGGATTCCTTTTTCCGGCCCCCTGTCTGTTCTTCCCCCTTCCCTAAAAAAAGATATTGACCGAGCTCGAATCTGGCCGCAATATTGGCGAGAGATGGTTCACTGACAACCATTGCCTTAAATCTCGATAAATCTCCTTCCTGAAAATATGGAAAATTATTAATAAGAAAGGTACTGATGGATAGATCTAAAACGGCATCTCCCAGGAACTCTAAGCGCTCATTATCCTTTAGATGGGTCTCAGGATTTTCGTTTACAAATGATTTATGTGTAAGGGCCTCTTTCAGAAGTTCAATAGTTCTAAAACGATAAGAAAGGTTTTTTTGAAGCTTCTCTATCAGGTTGTCTGAACTCAATTTGCTAACCTATGTATTTTTTGAAGACGAGGCAGGCATTCGTACCCCCAAACCCAAAAGAGTTTGACATGGCAATATCCACATTGGCCGCTCTTGACTTGTTGGGTACATAATCCAAGTCACATTCTACGTCCGGGAATTCGTAATTCATGGTGGGAGGAATGACCCCATTTTCCATGGCTAACACAGAAAAGATGGCCTCTATACCGCCTGCAGCACCTAACAGATGTCCGGTCATAGACTTTGTAGAACTCACCGGCATCTCATAAGCCCTCTTTCCAAACACAGATTTAATGGCTGCGGTCTCATTCTCATCATTAAATTTTGTAGAGGTGCCGTGGGCATTAATATAATCCACCTCTTCTATTGATAAACCGGCATCATTTAATGCTATCTTGATACATCGCGCTGCACCCTCGCCTTCAGGAGATGGGGTCGTCATATGATAGGCATCCCCTGTCATACCATAACCTTTAACCTCTGCATAAATCCTGGCCCCACGTCTTTCTGCCCAGCTTAGCTCTTCCAGCACAACGACCCCGGCGCCTTCCCCCATCACAAAACCGTCCCGTAGGGCATCAAAAGGCCTGCTGGCCTTCTCCGGTTCATCATTTCTCACAGAGAGTGCACGCATGGCACAAAATCCCCCTATGCCGAGAGGACTTATTACGGCCTCTGTACCCCCTGCAATCATCACATCTGCATCCCCACGCTGGATAATCTTAAACGCATCTCCGATGGCATGGGTCCCGCTTGCACAGGCAGTCACTACCGCTGAGTTGGGCCCTTTTGCCCCGTGCATCATGGCAATATGACCTGATACAAGATTAATGATTGTCATAGGAATAAAAAAGGGCGAGACTTTCTTGACGCCACCTTCTAATAATTTTGAATGAGTAGCCTCAATCGCTGGAAGCCCACCCATCCCTGAACCCACATAAACCCCTACCCTTTCGGCAATCGCATCAGTAATCCGCAGTCCTGAATCCTCAACAGCCATCTTTGCCGCCGCAACCCCGAATTGGATAAACTTGTCCATCTTTTTGATCTCTTTTTTTTCAATAAAATCAGCAGGATCAAAATTCTTTACCTCAGCGGCAATCTGAGATGGAAACTCGGAAGGGTCAAACCGTGTAATCCTTCCAACACCGGACCTTCCGGCAATGATAGCTGTCCATGTCTTCTCTACACCTATTCCAAGAGGTGTAACCAGACCAAGGCCTGTAACGACGACTCGCCTCTTCAAGGCTAAACCTTCTCCTTAATATAATCAATGGAGTTTTGTACTGTTATTATCTTTTCTGCATCGTCATCAGGTATCTCAATACTGAATTCTTCTTCAAAGGCCATAACCAGTTCTACTGTGTCCAGGGAATCTGCCCCCAGGTCATCAACAAATGAAGCCTCTGATGTCACCTCTTCTTCATCAACCCCTAATTGCTCGGCAACGATCTTCTTTACTTTTTCGTCCACTGGTACCATCCAACACCTCACCTCCTTTTTATTATAATTACATATACATTCCGCCATTAACATGGATTACCTGTCCGGTGATATAGGCCGCCTCATCTGCGGCAAGAAACTCCACAACGTTAGCGACATCCTCCGGTGTCCCCAATTTACCTGCAGGTATCTGTTTTATCAAGACGTCTCTGATTTCTTCTGAAAGTGCTTTCGTCATTTCCGTCTCTATAAAACCTGGCGCGACGGCATTTGCAGTAATACCTCTATTGGCATATTCTCTCGCAATAGATTTTGTAAAACCAATAATCCCGGCCTTTGATGCGGCATAATTGGCCTGTCCGACATTTCCCATTGCCCCGACAACAGATGCAATACTGATAATTCTGCCGCTCCTCTGTTTGACCATCCCCTTTATAATTGCCTTTGTGCAGTTAAAGGTCCCTGTCAGGTTGATTTTTATGACTTTATCCCACTCTTCGTCCTTCATGCGAAGCAGTATGTTGTCTTTCGTAATGCCTGCATTGTTCACAAGTATATCAATGCGGCCCAAAACCCTGATGGTTTCTTCAACCCCTTTTTCAACACTTGAAGAATCAGCCACATCCGACTGGACAGCGATTGCCTTCCTGCCGGTGGTGTCTTCAATCATTTTCATAGAAGACTTTAGTTCATCAAGATTCAGGTCTATACCCGCAATATCTGCCCCGGCTTTCGACAACGTGAGTGCAATAGCTTTCCCTATTCCACGACTTGCTCCAGTGATAAAAGCCACCCGATCACTAAGCATTCCCTTTAATCCCCTTTGACTCAATTAAAATCTCAACGACCCTGTTAAGACTATCCTCGTCTTCTGCGTTCAATATCTCGGTCTCAACAGTCAACTCCCTCGCTATCCTCTTCTGAAGACCGGAAAGTACACGCCCCGGTCCAACTTCAACGAAGGTATTGAACCCCTCTTTTAGAAGAATACTCATGGCCTCATCCCATCGTACAGGATGGGTGAGTTGACGTACCAGGGCATCTTTTATCTCAGATGAAGAATGGACGACCCTGGCATCCACATTGGTCATCAGGGGGGTCTTAAGATTAGAGAACTTCACAGCATCCAATACTCCTGATAGCTTCTCAGAGGCAGTCCTCATCAATGGAGAATGAGAGGGAACACTTACGTTAAGCGGGATGATCCTCCTTACTCCTTTTTCTTTAGCAATGTCCATGGCTTTATTGACCGCATCCGATTCCCCGGCGATAACGATCTGATCAGGGGCATTATAGTTCGCAGGAACTACAATCCCATGTACGGAAGCAGCCTCGCAAATCTCTGCAATGGTTTCCTTAGAAACCCCCAATAATGCGGCCATCATTCCTTTCCCTGTCGGCATAGCATTCTGCATCAATTTACCACGGGTTTGCACCACCGGTAAGATCTCAATAAAAGAAACTCCTTCAGCAGCTACAATTGCGGAGTATTCTCCTAAACTATGTCCGGCAACAACCCCGGGCTTTATCCCCTCTGCTTCCAGGATTTTCCAGGCCGAAATACTGGTGACTAAAATAGCAGGTTGAGTATATTCTGTCAAATTGATTTTATCCCCTTTATTGTCAAAACATAAACCCTTAATATCCCACTTTAAGATGTCCTCAGCCGTGTCGAAAATCTCCCTGGCGATAGCAAAATGGTCATAAAGAGATCTTCCCATTCCTGGGCTTTGCGAGCCCTGTCCCGGGAATATAAAGGCAATCTTTCGCGTCACCATTTTATTAAAGCAGCCCCCCATGTCAGGCCTGCGCCAAATGCCTCCAGAAGAATATAGTCACCCCTTTCGATTTTTCCCTCTCTTATTGTTTCATGTAAGGCAATCGGAACGGATGCGGCAGAGGTATTTCCGTAGTTAGCAAGATTTATTTTGAATCTTTCCATCGGGATGTTTAACTTTTTACTAATGGCCTGTATAATCCGTAAATTAGCCTGATGAGGGATAAAAAGCTTAATATCGTCCGGCGTAAGACCATTGCATTTTAATGCCTCTTTTATGACCTCACTCAACGTATTAACCGCTACTTTAAAGGTCTCATTCCCACGCATTTTTATGTACTGAAGACGATTCCCTAACATGGCCTCACTGGTGGGATTTCGCGACCCTCCTCCGGGAACATAGAGTAAGTCCCATAAGGCGCCATCTGAATAGAGATGGGTAGAAATGATGCCACTCTCACCACTATCTGCCTGAAGGACTGCGGCGCCCGCACCATCCCCAAAGAGTACGCAAGTGTTTCTGTCTGTCCAATCTACTACCTTTGAGAATACATCAGCGCCCACAACAAGTCCTGTACGGTATATCCCGGACTTTATATACTGATCTGCTACAGATAGGGCATAGATAAACCCTGAACAGGCCGCGGAAATATCAAAGGCGAATATGCCCTGCACTCCGAGTTTCTGCTGAACGAGGCAGGCCGTAGATGGGAACAACATATCCGGAGTCACCGTGGCCACGATTATAAAATCCAGGTCTTCAGGTTTGATCCCTGCATCTTTTATCGCTATCTGAGAAGCCAGATAGGCAAGGTCAGAAGTAGCCTCTTCCTCAGAGGCTATCCGTCGTTCAGAGATGCCTGTCCTGTCCAATATCCACTCGTGCGAGGTGTCCACCATTTTTTCAAGGTCATAATTAGTAAGGACCCTCTCAGGGACGTATGAACCTAATCCAATAATCCTTGAACGAATCGGCATATTATCCCATACCCTCAGCGTATGAGGCCATCATCTCTGCAATATCCTTTTGAAGATAATTTATCGTCTGTGACTCTGTTAGCTCTACCGCCATAGCGATCGCATTTTTTATGGCTATAGGCGAAGAACGGCCATGACATATAATGCTGACACCATTGACTCCCAGGAGAGGGGCTCCACCATATTCTGCATAATCAACCTTCTTCTTGAAAGAGGTAAATGCCGGTTTTAAAAGCAAGTATCCAATTTTGCCAAAGATGGACTTCTTGATCTCCCTGGCCAACAACTTGCCTATTGTTTCAGCAACACCTTCACTGATCTTAAGTGCCACATTCCCAATGAACCCATCGCAGACAACCACGTCGGCATTGCCGGCATAGACCTCTCTCCCCTCAATATTTCCTACAAAATTAAGCGGACTATGCTTGAGATGCCTGAAAGTCTCCTTCGTTAAAGTATTGCCTTTGGTATCCTCTTCTCCGATACTTAACAGGCCCATTCTTGGATTCTCCAGATGCATCACCTTCTTTGCATACACATGTCCCATGATTGCAAATTGGTAAAGATGTTCGGGCTTGCAATCAACATTGGCGCCTACATCCAGCATCATTGCCTTTCCCTGAAGAGTGGGAAGTATCGTTGCAATGGCAGGTCGTTCAACACCTTTAATAGGCCCTAATATGAAGAGGGCTGAAGCCATTGTTGCGCCAGTATGACCGGCACTTACAACGGCAGAGGCCTTTCCATCACGCACCAGAGCAGTGGCCACAACTATAGATGCGTCCTTTTTACGCCGGACTATCGAAGCAGGATTCTCATGCATTTCTATCCGCTGTGATGCATGATGTATGGAAATAGGGAGGCCTGTAGCCCCATGTTTCTCCAATTCCTGTTTTAACTGTTTTTCATCTCCCACAAGGATGATTTCAACATGATACTCCTTTACGGCGAGAACGGCACCTGCGACTTCTACAGACGGGGACTTATCCCCCCCCATAGCATCCAAAGCGATCTTCATCTGTATCCCTTTATCTCTTGTACCCTTGTATCTATTCCTCTATAACGGTTACGATTTCATGTCCCTTATAAGTACCGCAGCTAAGGCATGCATGATGGGGAAGCTTAGGTTCGTGGCACTGAGGACATAGAGCATGGCTTGGCTGTGCAAGTTTTTTATGAGTCCTCCTTTTATCACGGCGTGATTTGGATATTTTATGTTTTGGGTTTGGCATGGCTTCTATCTCCTTTTATGATTAATTCATTCAAATAATTTCTTAATGACTTGAAATGGATTAGCCCCCGCTTCTATAACGCAACTACATCTCTTGATGTTCAGATTTTGCCCACATTTTGGACATAACCCATGACAATCTGGTTTACACAAAGGGTGCATAGGGACAGCAAGAAGTACCTGTTCTCTGATAAGGTTGTTTATCTCTACTTCTTCCCCGGCGTAATGGTCTATATCCATGTCCCTTTTTCGAAGGGACATGTCTGAGTCAGTGGTTGCATTACTCATGGGTTCCTCATGACAATGAAAAAGAGTATCTATAGTATATGTAAATTCTTCTGCGCACCTGTTGCAGGGGAGAAGCAAGGTTGCCTTTATCGTGCCATCTACAAAAAATGTCTCATCTTCCCGGCTGATCGTGGCGTCAATCTGCACATTATCAGTTAATATTATGTCTGATGGAGAGATAGCCAGAGTTTCTGCATTCTCACGGCTATGAACCTCTATCCCCTCCTCTGGGATCTTGCTTACTATTATCTTCATGGCAGCTGCTTATAAAGCATTTCCGGGACGAATTGCGTATTATATAAGAACATTGGGGGGTTTGTCAATTTTTTCGTTGATTCTTTTATAGTCAGCCATGATACCGGTATGGTATCAACCAAGTCACTAACACAATGATAATTAAGGTAATATTCCACCATAAGGTCGTTGTTGGAAAGAGAAATGCTATCGCTACAGCAGGAAGGAGGGCAATCCTGACTATGAAAGAAGCTGGTGGATGGTCTTCGATAAACTCTGCCATCGGTGGACTTACGGTATAATAAAGGTCAACAAATCTCTGACCTGTCCTATAAGGCAGAAGGTATTTATCCCTGAAATCCCGGAGTATCCTTACAGAGGTTGATTCTGGTGACCCAAAGGCGGCTGTAGCAATGAAACATCGTCTGCTGTTTTCTTTATCAATCACATCAGTCTGGTTGTCAGATTGGGACAGATAAGCAGAGGCGTTATCAGTATTAGTACAGGCCCCATTGATGGAAGCTTTGTAATGGTATGGAGCAGTTTCGACAAGGGTGTGATCAACCAGGACAGCCGCCACCAGGAAGACTTCACTATAAGTTGAGCCAAACCCTTCGATAGCATGACAACCATAATTCTGAGGAGAGAAAAGCGATATTACCTCCTTCTCAAATCCTGACCCATCACTCTTGACTTTTACTACCATTGCCGCCGAGTTAATATTATCCGAACCATCAAATTCAATTATAAGTTTGTTGTCATAAGCATCAGGGGGGATAAGATGAATATAGTTCGATCCTAATTCCTGAGGTGCATTCTCGCCGCTTATCTCGGAATAAGGAACAGGATATTTATCATGTATCCTGGTCACCGATGCCCTCCCGTATTGGGGCCCCTCTTCATACCCGCCTTTTAACTCACCTATGTCAGCCACTGCATTCAAGGCTATAAATTCCCTGAAGGCAGAATCAAAATCTGAATTATATTTATCAACAAGGACATTGTTTATGGTATTGATTCCGCTCTCCGCGCTCTCCCATACATACTTCACAAACTCTTTATCTTTTAAGTAAACATCTGTCAGGAAGATAATAAAGAGGACATCTCCGTAT
>Ga0209342_10003567_pt1 | contig 16373 bp, 16 predicted proteins | sample RifCSP16_2_FD_184023 | JGI IMG/M metagenome (GOLD analysis project Ga0209342, IMG submission 184023) | Soil microbial communities from Rifle, Colorado - Rifle CSP2_sed 16_2 (SPAdes) (version 2) | ecosystem: Environmental > Terrestrial > Deep subsurface > Rock core/Sediment | place: Rifle... | reverse complement strand
GGGATGGCACCAGCCTACTAAGCCAGCGAGGGAACGTCAGTGGCCCGGGTGACACCCAGGTCGGTTAGGATTCGTTTCGATCAAAAGGCTTGACAGCAGCGCATACATAGAAGGCGCTCCGACGAGAGCTCATCTTCCAGAGGGGGCCATGATGTCACGAAGGCGCAGAAGGTCCAAACCGATCCCCAGCCTGGCAGTGATGTTTGATACGAGCGTCATCCACACTGCCTCGTTTGAGCAAGTCATCAGTCCCGAGGCGGCCCAACTCATCACTCAGAACTCGAGGCTCCCGGAGCTCGCAATTTCCTGGCATTTGCCGGAGATTGTCCTCAAGGAACGTCGGCACCAACTCCTCGCCAAGGCCCTTGACCTATTTGGGCCTTTCCAGAAGCTCGAAACGTTCTTCGACGCCAACTACGGGGTCACTGTCGACACAATTGCGGCGAGACTCGATCAATGGGCAGCGGATCAACTCAGCTCGTTGGGTATCCGAGTCATTTCACTCGATCACACAACCGTTGACTGGCCGCGCCTTATCCAGGACTCTGCGGACAGGCGGCCTCCTTTCTCTCCTGGTGAAAAGGAGAAGGGATTCCGCGACGCGATAATCGCCGAGACATACATCCAGTTCCTCTTAACACAGTCGAGATATGAGGGAACACGGGTCGTCCTTGTCACAGCGGACAAGCTCCTGGCACAAGCCGTCGAGGCCAGGACCCATGGCTTTCCCGCGGTCCAGCCCCCTCTCTCACTGGAGGATCTCAAGTCGCTAATTGCTGCGCTGCTATCTGCAGCCAGCGAGCAGTTCATTGCGCAGGTGGCGCCACTCGCGACAGAATTCTTCTTTCATCCGGGCCAGCGAGCCTCCCTCTTCTACGCTGAAGACGTGAAGGGTGCGATTCAACATCAGTTTCGATCGGGTCTCGCCGAGCTGCCACAAGGAACCTGGCGAAGAGTGAACGGACCTTGGTTTGTCGCACCATCCTCGTTTGTCAAGAGGGAAAACGGCCGCTACCACTGGAGCAATCGAATCACGATCCAACAGAGGGCCTTTGGATTTCCATCCGCAGCCGTTACTCCGCCGGCTTTCTCCGGCTTTACATCCCAGCTTGATACTGACTTCGACGGCTCCACCGGAACATTCGCCCTGCCGAGTTCGTTCGACTCTGATGTCCCTCCCGCCTTGGGCATGCCACCCAGCGGTGGCACATCAGTTATTGACTCAGACGACCTTCCACTATTCGCACCGGTGTCACCAGAGGGCCGGTTCACCCCATTCTTGGGAGGTGATGCACCGTGGAGGTCTGGACTCTCGGTATTCGAGGTCATCTGGAGCGTGACGGTGTCAACGCGGAGGAAGCTCAAGGATCCGAAGATCGAGTCGCTCCAGTTCGTCTCGTCAACTTGGGAGTAACATTTGGGGCGCCTAACCACTCGCTGGAGCGGACGCAGCCTCAGCGCGATTTCATGTACGATGTAGCTATGCTGCGCCGCTCAGCTCGCAGCCGTTAGGCGTCCCGAGAATGGTCCGCGGCTAACCGCGAAGTGACCGGAATCAACAAAGGGGCCTTTACCCATGGCGCCAGACAAATCGGCAGTTCCCAATGCAGAGAGTTCCACCGGTCGCCCGCCCCGCCCTATACGGCTGGTGCGCTGGCTCGTGCTGGGTTTGATCCTTTTCTCGATCAGTGCGCTCCTCATGAGCATCACTCTCTTTCCCGCCTCCCTTTCGGGGGCCACTGCCAGCCTAGCCCCCAACGACTGGACGGCCGCAATGACGCAGGCCGCGCTAGACCAACTCGGTTGGTCGCCGCAGTCGCTAGCCTGGTTCTTCGCCCTCCTGGGTTGGATCACCGCCGCTGTGTCCTCCGCAGTCGGCCTGATTGTCTTCCGCCGCAAGTCGGACAGTTGGTTTGGCTTGTACGTCGCCGTTACATTTGGAGTTCTCCTCACCTCGACGGGAGCCTCCCCGCTGGTGACAGCCCAGGGAGGGGCTTTGCTCGTCGGCTGGTATGCCCTCACCGGTGCCCTCGGCTGGGCATTCTTCTTCAGCCTGTTCTATCTCTTCCCGGATGGCCGCTTCGTCCCCGCCTGGACGCGCTGGTTGCTGCTCGGCTGGCTGATAGCGTATCTTGTTAGCCTGATCGCTCCCTCGCCGCCTGCATACCTGATTCCCCTAGTTCTCGGCCTGATTATCAGCGCCCCGGCGAGTCAGATCTACCGATACGTACGAGTTTCCGACGTGCTCCAGCGACAGCAGGCGAAGTGGATCGCTTTCATGGCGGGCGTCGCTCTCCTCCTCCTCATCGCGCAGATCATCACCTCATCGGCACTTGGGCCCACAGAAGTGGATGTGGCCACCAGCTTCTTGGCCCACACACTCATGAAGACTTTCACGAACGTATGGATTCTGTGCCTTCCCATTGTTATTGCCATAGCCATCTTGAGGTACCGCCTGTGGGGCATCGACATCATCATCCGCCGGACGCTCGTCTATCTGCCGCTCACCGCCATTCTGGCCGGGGTTTTCGCGGCTTCTATCAGGCTCCTACAATCCCTCTTCAGCCCCGTATCCGGACAGCAGTCCGGGGCTGCCACGGCGCTGACCACACTTATCGTCGTCGCCGCCTTCGACCCGATCAAGGGCTGGCTCCAAAGGATCGTTGATACCCGCTTCAAGGAAGTATCGAACCCCGAAGGACGCTGGAAGGCCTATGACGAGCAAGTGCGAGACTTCGTGCAGATGATCGATGCGGCGGCCAGCGCCCGACGGTTGCTGGAGGAAGCCGTCGCCCTATTCGATGCGAAGCACGGGGCCGTCTACCTCCAAAAGGGCGGAAACATGCAGCTCGTGCATACGCTGGGACCTTCGCAGAACGCACCGGAGCTCCTAATCCCCCTCGAGTACCAAGGTAGCCAGCTCGGCCGCCTAGAGCTTGGGGCACGCCGCAATGGCCGCACATACGCCCTGCACGATCGCGAGCTCTTGCAGCAAACCGGAAACGCTGTCGCCGCAGCCATCGGGCTTATTCGCGTCAAGAACACCCAAGGCTAGGTGCTACTCGGGCCGCCTAACAACTCGATGGAGCCGACCCGGCCAGCCAAGTGTTTGGCTTCGGCGCGATACTAGTCCTGGCTGGCCGGGCGGCTCATCTCGAGGCCGTTAGGCGGAAACCGCGTGCCTCCCAGTCAGGCACGGTCCTGGGGGAAGAATGACAGCGTCGAATCAAGACCTGCTGAACCTGGTCAACGCCTCCGGATTCCTCTTCCAATTGAGGGTTGAGCAGGAGATTACATCAACCGAGCCAAAGCACGGCAAGGCCGTCCTTGCCCGGGAGCATCCGTGGGTCCACCCAGTGACCCGCGACGAGGGGTTCATCGATCTAATAACCACCGCGGGGACTAACGGCAAGATCATCTTTGAGTGCAAGCGACTTCGCGATGCAGAGTGGGTGTTCCTCATCGATCCATCTGCAAAGCCCACTGCATCAGCGTGGATCATCTGGAGAAAACGCCTTTCGGAAGACCGCCGCGCATCTGCATGGGATGAGTTCTCGCTCAAGCGTCAATCACTCGAGGCCGAGTTTTGCGTTGTGCGGGGACAAGCTGACATGCAAGTACCCATGCTAGAGCGTTTGGCTGCCATAGTCCTGGCCTCCGTCGAGGCCCTTGCCAACGACGAGACCGCCTACCCTCAAGAGGTCGGTTGGACTGGCGTCAGGTTCTACTTTCCGGCAATAGTCACAACAGCGCGCCTGTTCGTCTGCCGTGCGGATCCGTCAACCATTGACCTTACCTTAGGCGAACTCAAGGACGCGGTCTTCGAGGAAGTTCCATACATCAGGTTCACCAAGAGCCTGCCAACCACTCTGGGAAGCTCGATGCTCCCTGCCAACGTGCCCGAGGCCGCACGCGAATCCCGCAGGACGGTCTTTGTGGTGAACGCCTCACACCTAAGGCCGTTCCTGACTGGCGAATGGGAGTTCGACCCCCCTTGGGACGGCGTCTCATGGCCATGGAACTTCCCTAAGTGGAAAGAGGATCACTAGATCCTATCGGTTTCCGCCTAACAACTCGATGGAGCCGACCCGGCCAGCCGGGCGTTACGTTTGGCGCGATACTAGTCTTGGCTGGCCGGGCGGCTCATCTCGAGGCCGTTAGGCGCCCTCCTACTCTCGCCATGACCGAGCTGCCTTTGTCAGGTATCCCAAACGAGCTCCTCGCCTCCATTTCAGACGCGATCTTCCGCTACTCAGTCGTCCTCTTGAAGGTGTGGTTCGATCCACCAGGGGTCGACAATATCCTTCATGTCGGAGCCGGAACTCTCGTCGAGGCCGCTGGCCGTCATGGTATTGTCACCGCATACCATGTCGCCCGCGAGTTCTCAGGGGAGTGCTATCTAGGCCTGACTACCTCCACCACCGGGAACGACTTCAAGATCCATGCAAGCCAAGTGGACGTATCACCTTTCGACTCACCAGCCGACGGCGAGTATGGCCCCGACCTGGCGTTCATTTCGATCGGACCGCGAGACCGGGATGAAATCGCCCAGGTCAAGGAGTTCTATTCCTTGTCAGCTGCAAAGCCAGGCGCACTCGACGCCCCTCCGCCCCTCGACGTCGGCGTCTGGGTGGCGTGCGGCTCACCCCACGAGAGGTCACGGCTTGACCCCGGAGATGACCGCTTTGATGCCATTGCAGCCTTCCAGCTGTTCTGTGGCTTCGGAGGAGTTGACAACGAATTCCAGCACGCCGGGATGGACTTCCTGGAGATGGCCATCGACAGCACGGAGCCGCCCGATTCTTCGCTATCACTCAAGGGGATGAGCGGTGGCGGGCTTTGGCAAGTGCCGATCGCCCTCTCTCCCACCCGCCAGCTCCTGCCGAGCCGCTTTCTCTTCTCAGGTGTCATCTTCTGGAGAGACAGCCTTCCGGATGGCAGGCTTCTCCTTCGAAGCCACGGGCGACGAAGCATCTACGAGGGGCTCTTCCGCCTCCCATAGCGGAGGGCGCCTAACAACTCGATGGAGCCGACCCGGCCAGCCGGGTGTTAGTTTCAGCGCGATACTAGTCTTGGCTGGCCGGGCGGCTCATCTCGACGCCGTTAGGCCGCATCACGTGCGGCATTCTCCATGAGTTGAAAGTGCATCAACACTTTATTGCGTATTTTGACCAAAGAGCTTGGATTGATTTGGCGAATCAGTCAGGTAGGGATTCGCTTGTGGAGAGATTTGTTGCGAAAGCTGACGATGGCGCGGTCATCGTCCCTCTTTCGCTAGGAAACATCATCGAAACAGTCCGAACGCCTGATCAGAAGCGGCGTGCCAGACTCGCAGAATTAATGATTTCTCTATCACGAGGCACCACGATCGTGCCTCAATGGGCCTTGGTGACTCCGGAGCTCAAGATTGCTATTTCTCGCTTGTTCGATCTGCCACCGCCGGAAAGTCCTGTCGTCTTTGGGAAGGGCGTGGATTTGGCTTTCGGTGGGCCCAAGATGGAGCAATTAAGAGCTCGGTTTGGCTCCGATGCCGTGGACTCCCTTGGCGCCTTTCTTTCGACGGAAGAGGGTATGGCTGCATTCCTTACTGGCCCGTTTGACACGGTTTATCAAGCCTTGTCTCATGAGTTTCTTAACGGAGCAGCTCAGCATACTGCTCTCGCGGAAACCGCCCGGACCTCCCTCAAGACTCGCTCGCCGATCTTTCGTAAGCGAATGTATGCCGCTGCCCTAGCGTCGACTTTGGATGATGAAATCCGCAGCGTTGCTTCAGATCTGCGAATTTCCTACGATCAGCTTCTGGGGCTCGGGCAGAAAGGACTGATGAGGCTATTTGCGGATGTGCCATGCCTTAACGTGGAGATTGTGCTAGGCAGTCTTCGACATTCATTCTGGGATCGAGCCCTACATCCTAACGATTTGATAGACCTTGCCACACTTGCCAGCGCCATTCCGTATTGCGATGCTGTGCTCACAGAGAGGTTCTGGGCTGATCTCGCTCACCGCGCAAAGCTCGACACACAGTATTCAACCGTTGTTAGCGCCGACCTTGAAGAAATCTTTGATTCAATCAGCTAGCAGATGTGTTCCAAGATGCGGCCTAACCGCTCGCTGGAGCGGACCCGGCCAGCTCGGCGCGATAATCTGAAGGGGGCTTGGCCGGGCCGCTCAGCTCGAGACCGTTAGGCGTGCATCGCCAACCAGACAAGGGGGTTCGTATGGCTACACCAGAGCAACCCGAGTGGTACAAAGAACTCCAGGCGAAGATCCCGCCTGAGTTGTTCCCCGCCCTCGGCCAGCCCGGCGGAGCTCCCCGCTTGGCTACCGAGCTGCCGAAGCGCTATCCTGCCGCAGAAGTAGCTACGGCCGGAAGCGAACCCCGCCGCATATGGGAGCTGATAGGCCTCTTCTACCGCAACCAAAGCCTCTGGCATGACGCGATTCTCATCTATGACACGATGTACCGGCACTTCCTCGAGGAGCAGACCAGAACTCACTCGAGAATTCACAAGGGGATGCCCCTTGTTTGGATATCAGATTGTTATGAGTCAATCGCCAATATCCCCTTAGCGAAGCGTTTCAGAATGCTCACCCTGTGCGAAGACGCAATAACAATGTCTGGTAACGTCGATCCAATTGAGACGGGCTCCTATTTCAGACTTGCCTGGCGCCACGGCCTTCCTCACTCCGAACTCAACAGGTACTCCACCGAAGCCTACGATATCGCGACCAACTATCCGCATGAGGCCTTCTTCCCCGAGTTCGTTCTCCAAGAACTCGACACTAACTGGCAAGTTGAAGTCCCCTCCGCAAACGACGCCAGCCTCTATGTAGCGAACACCCTCTACCTCCAGTACCTTATCTCCAGGCTCGGCGACAAGACGGGCAAGGGACTGGAACGCCTCGCGCATTATGTCCTGAGCTGCATTCCCGGATGCCGGACAGCCCGAAGGAAGAGGAGCGGATCAACAGATTACGACGTCGTTTGCTCCATCGAGGGGCCTGCGATTGACTTCCGTGAGGAGGTTGGCCGCTATTTCGTCCGTGAATGTAAGGACTGGGCGGCACCCGCCGATTTCTCGGCGTTTGCGAAGTTCTGCCGCGTACTTGACTCTGTCAAGGCAAGATTCGGCATCATCTTCTCAAGTGAAGGTATCACTGGCGAGAAGGGAGGCACAGACGCACGCCTGGAGCAGATCAAGGTCTTCCAGGACCGGGGGCTTGTCATTGTTGTCGTCAACCAACGGGACCTCGATGCCGTCGCCACGGGTGTCAACTTCGTTTCCCTCCTGCGAGCGAAGTACGAACAGGTTCGGCTGGAGCTGCGGGGCTCGACGGCGATGCCCGCCTAACAACTCGATGGAGCCGACCCGGCCAGCCCGAGGTTACGTTCGGCGCGATACTAGTCCTGGCTGGCCGGGCGGCTCATCTCGAGGCCGTTAGGCGGCATCCAACGCGCGCCCCATAGGAGGGGAGATGGAAAACTACGCCCTAGGGCTTGCCGGCATTCTTGTGTCCATCTTCCTCTTCTGGCTAGGCTACAGGCAGACAATTGGGGCGAAAAAGGAGAGAGTCCGCTCTGCCAATGCTGAGCTGGAGCACGTGCTTGTCAGGAGGGTTGTCCTCGAGTCATTCCTACCGGGCGAACAGGACCTGTCTCGGCTCCTTGAGGGAAAGGCCCTCGAGCACGGAGTCCGCCCGGAGGATCTCATGTCCGAGAGCCAGCTATTAGCGGGCCTTTTCACCCGCATAGTCGAGACGGATTTCATCTCGCAGAAGCAGAGACAAGCCGTCGTCGAGCGGCTGATGCCCTTGATTACCAAGATAGAACGCGCCCCAGAGGAGGAACCTGAGCCCATCAGGGATTCGTCGAGATTGCGGCAGTCCTCAATCATCACGGTTCTTCTCGCAAGCACCGCGTTGCTGAGCGCCACGATAAGCCTGTTCTCCGCCTCCTCCACCTCCGACACCATGCCTCGCGAAGCTATTCTGGGGGCCCTTGCTGCTGCAGGAGTCACTCTAGCAGCCACGGGCACAATCGTAATTGTCCGCAGGTATCGAGATACTCAACCAGAACCAAGCAAGGCCGAAGCGTACCGACAGTACGTCGGTTTCGAGCAGGAGGTGCTCGACGCGGCGAAGGCTGCTGGAGGCGAGGTAACTCTGCCGGCCTCGCCCAAGGCTCCATATGACTTCCAGGTGGCAAAGGGTGAGCGGAAGTACCTCGTCGAAGTCAAGGCATGGCCGAGGCACATCTCACTGTCTCTGGTCAAGGCCGTTGCCTCCCGCCTTAGCCGCGTTGTCCGAGCTCGTAGATCTACCATGGGACTCATCGTGACTAGGGAGAAGCCGCTCCTCCCGAGCGAACTGCACGTTGCGCCTCGCATTCGCATTGTGACTGTTGCCGAGTTCAGGAGCCTCTTGGCTCGTGACTCCGCAGCCAAATGACTCACCCCAAGCCGTCCTCATCCGGCCCAAGCGATGCCGCCTAACAACTCGTTGGAGCCGACCCGGCCAGCCCGGTGTTTGACATTGGCGCGATACTACGCTTGGGCTGGCCGGGCGGCTCAACTCGGTGCCGTTAGGCGTCAGGCACAGCACTAGTCCGCGCCCAGGGGGCCAAAATGCAACTGGTCTCAATCACTGTTGAGAACTACCGAAGTATCACAAAAGCCCACAAGATCCGCCTTGGTCGCCTAACCACCCTCGTTGGCCCAAACAATGAGGGTAAGTCGAATATCCTCAGGGCATTCGTTACAGGTATGAGAGCCTTGACAGGCGAACGTCAGTTCGCCGCGATAACCTCCATCCGTCCCCCGCGTACCTTCCGGTACAGCCTACGCGGCGAGTACGATTGGCACCGAGACTTCCCGCTACACCTGCAACCACAGAAGCCGGACGGCGAATCCGTAATCGTCCTCGAATTCGAGCTCACAGCTACCGAGGTCGACCAGTTCAGAGACGCCATTGGAAGCACACTCAATGGCACCCTCCCGCTTCGAATTGCGCTGGGACCAGGCGGCGACTATACCGTCACCGTCGCCAAGCCGGGCCGCGGCAGAAAGGCCCTTTCCCAGAAGTCGCCTGCGATCGCTGCCTTCGTCGGGGACAGGTTGGATTTCCAGCACATCCCTGCCGTTCGAACAGCCTTCTCTTCTGAGGAGATCGTCCGCGGTCTGGTTGAACGTGAACTTCGCCCCCTCGAGAAGGATCACGAATACCTCCAGGCGCTCCAGAAGATCGCCGACCTTCAGGCGCCGATATTGAAACGCCTTTCACACACTATTCAAACCACCCTTGTTGGCTTCCTTCCAGCCGTGAGGGACGTTCAGATTCAGATACGTACGGACGATAGGACACGTGCTCTTCGCCGCTCGTGCGACATCATCGTTGACGACGGAACTCCAACCCTACTGCAATACAAGGGGGACGGGGTACAGAGCCTTGCAGCCCTCGGCCTCATGAGGCACGTTTCCGAGACTGGGGCTCAAGGGAAGAGTCTAGTAATAGCCATTGAGGAGCCCGAGTCCCACCTACATCCATCTGCAATCCACGATCTGCACGCCGTCATTACTGACTTGAGCCAGAGGCATCAAGTCCTTCTGACTACGCACTGCCCTCTATTCGTCGACCGCCTCAACCCATCGAGCAACGTTATTGTCCTCGCTCAGAAGGCTCGCCCTGCCCGCTCGATCCAGGAGATTCGCCGCGTTCTTGGGGTTAGGGCCGCGGATAACCTCCAGCATGCGGACTTCGTGCTTCTCGTCGAGGGCGAGGATGACAGAACGGCACTTCTAGGGCTTCTCGCCCACTCATCTTCGCCATTGAGCAAATCACTGGGCAACGGCTCCCTCGCCATCGATACAATGGCCGGTACGTCAAACCTCTCTTACAAGGCAGGCCTTATTCGCGACGCGCTCTGCCCATTCCACGTCTTTCTCGACAACGATCAAGCCTCCACCTCGGCGTTCGACACCGCCAGAAGCCAGGGTCTCGTCTCAGACGCCAACGTCACGTTCGCAATCGTGCCGGGTCTCTCGGAAAGCGAGCTGGAGGACGTTTACGACCCCTCCGCTTACGCCGCCATCCTGATGAACAAGTTTGCGGTCAACATCGACGTCCCTGCTTTCAAGGGCAAGAAGAAATGGTCCGACCGACTCGCGGCCGCTTTCGCAGCCCAAGGGAAACAATGGAACAAGCGAGTCGAGTCAGATGTCAAGTCATCCGTGGCTGAAGCCGCCGCTCTCTCGCCCAAGCTGTTCCTCCACCCTCAGCGGAAGGCGGCCTTCGTAGCTCTGGTGAACGCCTTGGTCGATCACGTCCAGCCGAGGCAAGCACCTCTTAACATTGAACCAGCTCAACAGCCTGCCGCCTAACAACTCGATGGAGCCGACCCGGCCAGCTGCGGCGAATCGGGTCTAAGATAGATTACAAGCGCTGGCCGGGCGGCTCATCTCGAGGCCGTTGGGCGGCTGGATATCCTGGTGACGCTCAATCGGCAAACGCTCGTGGAAGGCTCTGGCCGAGGCCGGTCTATCTCACCCAGTGCCATGCCACCACCCATGGCGGTGATCCAATGCGAGAGAACATCCCGTCCACAGCTTCGGAGCAGGAACACCCCGTCATACGGCGTTGGGGGTGGGCAGTCCTTCTCATCGGTGCTCTCTTGTTCGCTACCCAACGCTACATCCTCTTCTCGGTCCTTGTCTCGCTGTCTGCCGCGCGAAGTGAGGCGGCCGCGCAGACCCTGGCGTTTCTATACGGTAACCCTCCTTACTCCATCTTCGATGTCCTCCTCGGGTTCCAGATCCCTGATGAAGGCATCGTGTTCCTGCTTCAGCCGCACAACATGCTCCTAGGTATCGCACAAGCCCTCCACTACGGCATCAACCTCGCCCTCGCGTTTGCCCCGTTCTGGCTCCTTGAGAAGTTGAAGGCCGAGACCAACTCTCGTGCTTTCCTTTGCTTGGGGCGGTCCGCTCTTCTTGTCCTGGGCCTTCTCTGTCTGACCATTGCCGGCATCACCTGCATCAACTTCACTGGCGCTTCTTGGCGCCAAGGCTCCTCGACACCCCCCTCAGACTCCCAGGAATACGTTCGTTTCACCGACTCTCAATTCGGCGTTGAATTCGAACATCCGGCTACGATGATCCCCCAAGTCACCCGGGATTCGAGAGTCGAAGCCGGCGCAATCCTGTCCTCGATTACCGCCCGGTTCGTCGATCGTCGAGAGGTCACAACAATCCTCTTTCAGGCCGTCGATGACCCCACCCTGGCCTCATCTCCCGGCTGGTACCCTCCGTCCGAGATCCAACTTCGAATATTCGCCGCCTCTGACCTCGGCAGTCTCTCACTCGACCACACCCCTGACAACACCTCGGCCATAGAGGGAGCACTCGATGCCGCGTCCGTCGACTCGGTTGCCGGCTTCCCCGCTCTCACATACCGCGTCTTCCTGAATGACTCCGAGCTTGGCTACATCTACGTCAGGGGAGCCATCATTGTCACTCCAGCTCGAACTTATGCTTTGATGGCCATCGGCGGCCTAAGTGCCGAGAGCTCCATCCACGAGCCGCTCGTACCTGAACGGGTCGACGACATCTGGTCTCATCTGCTTGCTACAATCGCCCTCGAACGCTAGCAGGCCGCGGTCCGCGGGCGCCCCCCATCTCCGGGCCGCCCGCCAACTCGCTGCAGCTGACCCGCCTGGCGGGCGAAATAGCGAGCGTGCCTTGCCCGTCAGAGTGCGCGATAATGAGTCGGACGTTATCCGAGCCGCCGGGCAGCTCAGCTCGATGCCGTTGGGCGGCTATATCGCCATCATGAAGTTATTCGGCTCACTTGAGTAGCCGCCGAGTGCGCCCGTGATAGGTGCAGGAGAAACCATGAATAGGCCTATTATCCTCGGCGTGTTAGGTCTATTCATAAGGATGTAGCCAATGAAAATCCAAACCCCAAAACCGACAAAAGATGGATATGTGAACGAGTGTTTTAGCTTTGATTTTGAGGAGGACATTGAAACACGGAATTGGCGCAACTTGCCCGAGACGGTGAATATTCCTGCATTGGCGATGGGCCCGCGCCCAGAAAGTGCCCTGCCTGAAATTGAGAAGGCATTGGAGTTGTATCCTGATTTTCTGTTCCTCTACGTTTGGAAAGGATATGTATATGGAACTGGGATTCATAATTATCCAACAGCTAGGCAGTTCTTTGAGGAGGGGCTTGAAAAGAGCCGCAGCAAGATCTCGTTACTTGACCAATTGGGACAGTGGGAGCACGATCATGGCGAGTTTCATTTAGCAATAATGTTTTGGATCAAGTCTTGTGCTGTGCAGTTGAGCACCAGACAGTTGGATTATGCCCACCCGTTTATGATGCTGGAATACGTGGCAGCAATCTTAAAGTTAAGGAAGGAAGCAAACGCCCTGTGGCGTCAAAAATGCCGGATTGACAATATCGCCTTAAACTATGAAGGAGAGAATCTCATAAGGATGGGAGTAAGGATTCTCGAGATACACAATGTGCCATTATCCAAGTCAGTGAAGATGGCGATACAGATCCTATGCAAGCACTATCGGGTGGGAAAATAGGCACCTTCGCAAAAGCGCCCGGTTTGGAGAACACAATGGAGAATATTGGCTACAATGGAAGTTGTGGGATCATGCAGCACCCGCCCAACACCGGCTCCAGCGGACAGGGCTTCGCCCTGAGAGTATGCGGCGGCTTTGTCAGCAATCGCTCGGGCTCGCGAGCGGGTCTCGCCCGTCCGCCCTGCCTCTGAGCCTACACGTTGGGCGGCGCGTCCAGATCGACAAGGCGGCTTCCAATCCGCAGAGAGTAGCCTGTCATATGAGCCAAGCTTGGAGCGATCCGATTCCTTACGACTTGTCCCGCACGCACTGCAGGGCAAGTGTCCCGAAGCGGTTCGCTATGCGCGTGCCGGAAGCCCCAGGTACGTACGTGATTTGTCGCATCGGTCAACCCAATGTGTGTGAAGGCGTCCTTGATATTGGAGAAGCCGGCCTGCGCCCTGATTCCACGCCAAGGGGCCTCCGGGGGAGGCTCGCGACAACAGTTGCCCACTCAGCCTCACAGAAGATCGCTGCTGACATAGATGACGGTGGACTCCCCAACGAACTGCGCGTGGTGTGGGTTAGGAGGCAAGCGAAGGAAGACGCCAAGGAGCTGCAGGATGCCCTTATTACGCTGTTTTCGCAAGAGTGCGGACGCCAGCCCCGATACAACACAAAGCTGGAACAGCACGCGGAGTCCGAGGCTTACGGGACGGTCTACGCCGCCCTGAAGGCGCGCATTGGATGTGTCTCGCGCCGCCCAACAACTCGCTGCAGCTGACCCGGCTGGCGTGCGGAAAGATGGAGCGTGACTTGCCCGCCAGGTTGCGCGAGAATGGGTGGACCGTTGCCCGAGCCGCCAGGCAGCTGAGCTCGAGGCCGTTGGGCTGCGCGCGCATCCGCGATCGCTGGAGACGACAATGAGAGGCGACCGTTCTCTCCCCGTGATGCTCATTGGGTTCCCCATACTCCTGGCGCTCGGGATTGTCCTGATCCCCGTGGTGGCCGACTACTCCGATCACTCGCTGGCAGCGCGCGCGGTGGGCCAGACTTGGCGCTGGTTCTTCGGGCACGTTATCGCCGCTCTGGCGTTCGGCTTCTCAGTCTGGGTTATCGCCGCACTTGACGAGTATCTCCGCTCCAAGGGCTATCGCCTGCACCGCCTTTCCCTACTTGGCCTGGTGTTCGGCGCCGCCCTATACGCCGCCGGGCTTGGGGCCGACGGGGTTGGTCCCGTGGCGCTCCTGACCGCAGGCCAAGATGCCTCTGGCTTCTTCGACGGAAGCGGCCCCTGGGTCACATCCATCTTCGTCGCCGGGACGGTCTTATACGGCGTGGGGCTGATCTCGATGGTCGTCACCCTCAACAACTCTGGCGTACTGCTCCGGGCGGCCAGATGGGTTGCCTTTCTAGGGGCGCTGCTGTTCGCAAGCGCACCCGCGATTCTCTCTGGCTGGGCACTCTATGGTGTGGCTGTGGCTGCGTTCATGGTCTTCGTCCCGATCGCCTCAACTGTCTCCAGACAGGAGTAATGCGCGCAGCCCAACAACTCGCTGCAGCTGACCCGGCTGGCGTGCGGAAAGTTGGAGCGTGACTTGCCTGCGAGATTGCGCGAGAATGAGTGGGCCGATGCCCGAGCCGCCGGGCAGCTGAGCTCGAGGCCGTTCGGCGGATGAGTTCCAGGTCAAGGTGAGCCATCGAAGCAGGAGCGTATCTTCAACGGATTGGCTATCACGGCCAGCGGGAGCCCACAGTCCGCACGCTGAGCCAGCTCCACAGCGCCCACATGTATTCGATCCCTTTCGAGAATCTCGATATCCCTTTGGGTCGACCAATTGTCCTTTCTCTGCCGTCACTCTTCGACAAGATCGTCCGGCGCAGACGGGGAGGGTTCTGCTACGAGCTGAACAGCATGTTTGCATGGCTTCTTCAAGAGATCGGGTTTAAGGTCCAGATGCTCTCTGGTCGCGTTTTCAACGGTTCAGTCCCCGGGCCGGAGTTTGATCACATGATCTTGCTGGTCGACGCAGGGGAAAAGCTTCTCGCAGATGTCGGATTCGGCGATTCCTTCATCGCACCCGTTCTGCTCAACCACGAGGTCCAGGCCATGAATGGAGACAGTTACCGTCTGGCCCAGGAGCATCACGATTGGGTGCTCTATCGGCAGAGACCAGCGGCCAATTGGGAGCCACAGTATGCGTTCTCGCTACAGCCTCGGCGCTTAGACGAGTTTCGTGCCATGTGTCACTACCACCAGACATCGCCCGATTCCTCTTTCACAAACAAGTCGGTCTGCTCCCTAGCCACCAAAGATGGGCGGGTTACGTTGTCAGACGATCGGTTCATTGTCACTTCTCGGGGAAATCGCCAGGAGCACACCGTCGCCACCCCTCAAGCCTACCAGGACCTGCTCCGGATCCACTTCAGACTAGACCTAGGCGACGATGTGGACACTGCTGCGCTCATGGCTCCGAGTAGCCGCGCCAAGTAGTTGGTCGATGATGCGCCTTCTCCCGGCTGCATCTGAACCACGAGTGACACCTCGAACGGTGCCACACTCATCCGCCTAACAACTCGATGGAGCCGACCCGGCCAGCTGCGACAAAACGAATACGAGATACTATCTAAGAGCTGGCCGGGCGGCTCATCTCGAGGCCGTTAGCCAGCGATGGTGCAAAGCAATCATATGGGCGTCAAGGCGAATCCCGGCGATCAATCTCGATACACGCTTCGGTGCCACTTGATCGCTGCCTCTGCAACTCACTTAGCATTTGCTGCTCCGTCATTGTTCTTGCTCGTCGCATTGAGAGTCATTGATCTAGGGTTGGCGATCTTCTTGTTTCTGTTCTTCTTTCTCGCTAGTCCACTTGCTGGGACGATTACCTGGTTGATGGATAAGGGTTCCAGAGGCGAGAATGGAACAACGGCACTCAAAGTTCTTGGGGCAATGCCCGGCCGCTTGTACGGCCTCTTGCTTGGCGGATTGCTCGGTAACTACATCGGGGGATCAGTCGGCGGCGTTGTGGGAGCGATTCTGTTGTACTTCTTTGGAAGATCTATTGGGTTCCGATTTGGTTCGTCGATCTCATTGCGGCTTGCCGACTATTTCTCCTAGGCGCCGCGGCGAACGGGCACCTATCGGCTGTGAGGTGGTGTTGACAGATCGCTGGCTAACAACTCGCTGGAGCCGACCCGGCCAGTGCGCGGTTTCAGGTCGATAATAGCTTTGCCGGGCGGCTCAGCTCGAGGCCGTTAGGCGCCTGAGGCAGTCCGATCACGAGGAGAGGTTAGGGATATGCGCAAACTGGTGGTGGGCACTTTCCTGAGCCTTGACGGTGTCATGCAGGCACCCGGTGGCCCCAACGAGGATCGCGACGGCGGCTTCCAGCACGGCGGCTGGCTAGTCCCATACTTCGACGAGAAGTTCGGCAACATCATGACCGAGTGGACCTTGCGCGCCGGCGCCTTCCTCCTCGGCCGCAAGACGTATGAGATCTTTGCCGGCTCGTGGCCCAATGCCACCGACCCGGCTGATCAGAGTGCTACGGCCCTCAACACCCGTCCCAAGTTCGTCGCCTCTCGCACACTCACCAAGGTCGAGTGGAACAACTGCTTCCTGCTCAAGGGAGACGTTGCAGAGGAGGTTGCGAAGCTCAAGACCCAAGAAGGCGGCGAGATCCAGGTCCACGGAAGCGGCACACTCCTCCAGACCTTGCTCAAGCACAACCTCGTCGATACCCTGCGCCTCTGGCAGTTCCCCGTAGTGATCGGTGCCGGCAAGCGCCTGTTCGGCGAGGGCAC
>Ga0209342_10003566_pt1 | contig 16378 bp, 16 predicted proteins | sample RifCSP16_2_FD_184023 | JGI IMG/M metagenome (GOLD analysis project Ga0209342, IMG submission 184023) | Soil microbial communities from Rifle, Colorado - Rifle CSP2_sed 16_2 (SPAdes) (version 2) | ecosystem: Environmental > Terrestrial > Deep subsurface > Rock core/Sediment | place: Rifle... | reverse complement strand
ACTTGAGAAAATTTGGTGGGCCGCCGGAGACTCGAACTCCGAACCCGCTGATTAAGAGTCAGCTGCTCTACCAACTGAGCTAGCGCCATTGACCGCCAGTAACGTAGGGCGGTCGACCCGCGCGCGAAATCTGGGCGACACTTCAAAGCATTTCCTATCGATGTTAGGCGAGATAGTAAAACCCCCTGCAGCGAAAGCTTTTTTGCTTTCTCACTGAAAGCAGCCTATGATTTTCCGATGCGAGCAGGGGCGACATTCGACAGCTCCTTTTGGGTCCATTCGGTCTACCTCGAGCTTGTAGATTATCTCTTGGTCGACTTTGATCTCTTTTGTACGGCGGCAGTGGAAAGGGAAATGGGCGGACGAAACCCTACGAGCCTTCGCCTCCGGTCTTTGCTCGCAAACAAAAGCATTCAGCGGGCCACGGCTAGATCGCAGAAGATAAAACTTTATGGAGACGGGGAACGGGCGGCGATTAATCTGGCGCTGGAACGGGAGTTGTTGTTACTGATCGATGACTGGAGACCTTACGAAGCCGCGCGCTCAGCTGGAGTAACAGTGTTAAATTCAGCCGTCTACATCGTTGGTCTTTGCCAGCAACACAGGATACAATTTGCGCAAGCCGTTGAGGCGATCTCAAAGCTCGCCAAGCGAGGAACATTGACACCGGGATGGATCCAATCGGCCCTGAAAGTGATTGCGAATATACGCAAGGAGGAAGCAAATCTGTGAAAAGCGAGAAACAGACGAAGAAAACCTTAAGCATCACGCTTAGCGGTGAGGAGGATCGAGTATTGAGCCGTCTTTGCGCGCTGAAAAAGACCAGAAAGGCGAGCTACTTCGCAGATCTAGCCAAAAATCAAGTGAAGAAAGAGCTCCTGAATTTTGCTGCTGAAGAGTATCGAAAGGGCACCGCATCTATTAGCGCATTGGCGACGAAAACTGGCCTGGATGCACCTAGCATCATGGAAGAGGTTGCACGAATGACCGGAGCGGATGAGCGGGCGGTGGAAGGTTTTTTATCCGCGGTCAAAGCGATCTCAGACCTTAACAACGATCCCGAATTCTATCGACTTGCCGTTAAGGCTGTAAAAGCTTGACGACAATTTCGGTCACGCCAGGCATGTCGCAACATAGAGAAATTTGGTGGGCCGCCCCGGGATCGAACCGAGGACCCGCTGATTAAGAGTCAGCTGCTCTACCAACTGAGCTAGCGGCCCGTTCACCAAAATCGAGGATCGAAGATGGAGAATGGAAGATCGCGATCCGTGCTCTATCCTCGATCCTCCATCTTCGATCTTCGACCCTTTCCAAAATTGGGGTGAGTGAAGGGATTTGAACCCTCAACCCCTGGAGCCACAGTCCAGTGCTCTAACCGTTGAGCTACACTCACCGCAATAGCCCCACCTCTCCCTAAAACACTCCAGTAAGCAGTAGGCAGGGAGCAGTTCCTCACCCCTGCATCGCCTTGACTGCTTGCTGCGCGCTGCTCACTGCTAACTTCTTCAATGCTGGCGCGCCAGAAGGGATTCGAACCCCTGACCTACGGCTTAGAAGGCCGTTGCTCTATCCAACTGAGCTACTGGCGCAACAAAAAAGTGCTGAGTAACGAGTGCTGAGTACTGAGGAAAAAGTTCTCATCCATTGTGAATGACTTGGACTCAGAACTCGTTACTCAGCACTCAGCACTTTTTGTTGGTCGGGGCGAGAAGATTTGAACTTCCGACCCCCTGCGCCCAAGGCAGGTGCGCTACCAGGCTGCGCTACGCCCCGTCAAACGACCAGCGTCATTCTACACGGGCAGGGGTTTAAATCAAGGTTTTGCGTCCAGATCGACGAGAGACGGCAACATCTCGGCGAGCTTCTTAAGCGCTTTACCGCGGTGGCTCACCGTCGCCTTGGTTTCGCGGTCGATCTCACCAAATGTTTTGCCGAAAGGAGGATAAAAAAACAGCGGATCGTAGCCGAACCCGTTTTGTCCCCTGAGCTCGAAGGCAATGCGGCCTTCGCAGGATTCCCGCACGGTCCACGCTTCCATGACGTGCGATTCAGGGGCGCAGAGCGAAAGGGCACAAACGAAACGCGCGCTCCGTTTCTCTTCCGGCACGCCAGTCAATTCGCGCAGCAACTTCTCGTTGTTCTTGTCGTCGTCGCCTTCTTCGCCGGCATAGCGCGCTGAGTAGATGCCCGGCGCGCCATTGAGTGCGTCGACTTCCAGACCGGAATCGTCGGCCAATGTGAGCATGCCGGAATATTCCGCCAGCGCGCGCGCCTTCTTGAGCGCGTTTTCCTCGAATGTCGCGCCGTCCTCGACGACAGCGGGCCAACTGCCGAGGCTCTTGAGCGAAAGAATTGTCAGTGGAAGATTCTTGAGAAAAGCCTGGACCTCGGCGAATTTCCCCTGATTGGTAGTTGCGACGAGCAGTTCGGTCACGGTCGACAATTCTAGGAGCGAGCGAGCAAAACCTGCTTTTGCGCCTTGATCAGTTCGCGAATGCCCTCTTGTGCGATCTCCGCCATATGTTCCATCTGCCTCCTAGTAAAGGGGACACTTTCCGCCGTGCCCTGCACTTCGATGAATTTGCCGGAGCCGGTCATGACGAAGTTCATGTCGACGTCAGCGCGGGAGTCTTCCTCGTAACATAGATCCAAGAGGATTTTCCCGTCGATGATGCCGATGCTCACGGCCGCGACCGAATCCCTGACGGGATCGCTCTTGATGATCCCCCGGTCGAGCCAGCTCCGCACGGCTTCCACGAGCGCCACGTATGCACCGGTGATCGACGCTGTGCGCGTGCCGCCGTCGGCCTGGATCACGTCGCAATCGACCCAGATCGTGCGCTCGCCGAGACTTTTGAGATCGGCGATCGCGCGCAAGCTGCGGCCGATGAGCCGTTGAATCTCATGGGTGCGCCCGCCGACTCTGCCGCGCGCCGACTCGCGCCCGATGCGCTCCTGGGACGACCCCGGCAGCATGCCGTACTCGGCCGTGATCCAGCCTTTGCCGCTATTGCGCAAAAACTGTGGCACACGCTCTTCGAGTTTCGCCGTGCAAATGACTTTCGTGTCGCCGACTTCGATCAACACAGAACCGTCGGCGGTCTTCAAATAGCCCGGCGTGATTTTTATCGGCCGCAGTTCCTTAAGTTTTCGTCCATCGCTTCTCATTCGTCATCTCAGATAATTGCCGTTCAAAACGTTCCAATCGTTCAAGTCGTTCAAAACCCCACCTCTGTCCTCCCCCGCGTCGCGGGGGAGGATGAAGGAGGGGGTTGAACATCTTGAACTGTTTGAACGATTTGAACCTCCGTTGACTTTGCTTAGCTATTCAAATGAAAAACGACCATCTTTAGTTCCGTCATCTCCTCCACCGCGTAGCGCGGACCTTCCTTGCCGAATCCCGAATCCTTGAGGCCGCCGTAGGGCATCAAATCGACGCGCCACTGCGAGCCCCAATTGATGTGGAGGTTGCCCGCTTCCACTTCGCGCGCGAACTTCATCGCCCATTCGACGTTCTCGGTGAATATGCCCGCCGCCAGCCCGTAAATGCTGTCGTTCGCCAACGCGACGGCTTCCTCGATCGTATCAAAAGGTGTCACCGCCACCGCCGGCCCGAACAATTCGTCACGGGAAATGCGCATATCCGGGTGCACGTCGGCGACCACCGCGGGCATATAGAACGCGCCGCGTCTGCCACCGCCGGCGACCAGGCGCGCGCCGCCCGCCACCGCTTCGTTAATCCAACTGTCGACGCGTACCGCCTCGCTTTCTTTCACCATCGGACCGACTTTTGATTTCTCGTCAAGCTGATTGCCCGTGGTCAGCGCTTCGACTTTGGGCCTGAGTGATCCCAGCAAGTCGCCGTAAACCTTTTTTGCCGCCAATACTCTCTGCGTAGAAATACAGGTTTGACCGGCATTGCCGTACCCGGTCATCGCCAAGACCGTCGTGACCTTGTCCAGATCGGCGTCGGGCATGACGATGACCGGGCTGTTGGAGCCGAGTTCCATGGTTACTTTTTTGATGCCCGCGGTCCGGCAAATGCGGTCGCCGATCTCCCGGCTGCCGGTAAAAGTCACCTTGCGCACGCGCCGGTCGGCGACCAGAGCATCGCCGATCTCGCCGCCCGGGCCGGGGATGCACTGAATCCCCTCCGGCGGCAGTCCCGCTTCGAGCAAGATCTCAGTGAGCTTCAAGGCCGAGAGCGGCGTGTCCGAAGCCGGCTTGATGATGACGGTGTTGCCTGCGGCCAGGGCCGGGCCGACCTTATGGGTTACCAGGTTCAACGGGAAATTGAACGGCGCAATCGCCGCCACCACGCCGCAAGGGATGCGCAAAGTGAAGCCGAGCTTCTTGCTGCCCGTGGGGTCGGCGTCTAATGGAACCGTCTCGCCGTGGAGCCGCTTGGCCTCCTCCGCCGATCCCATCATGGTTTCGACGGCCCGGCTGGCTTCGCCACGGCCCTCGGCGATGATCTTCCCTTCTTCCTTGGAGATGATCTGGCCCAACTCCTCGTTGCGCGCGGCCATCATGTCGGCCGCCTTGCGCAAAATCTTCCAGCGCTCGTAGCTCGAAAGCTTCGCCATCACCTTGGCGCCGTGCTCGGCGAACACTAACGCTTTCTCCAAATCAGCAGCATCGGCCCGGGGCACGGTATCGATGATCGAATTATCGAAGGGATTATTGACTTCGATTTTCTTTGGTTTATCGACCCAATTTCCGGCGATAAAATTCTTCATTATGATCGACCTCCGTTCCGATAATCAGATTGAGAACTGTCTTTCATTTTGCATTTTGCACTTTGACTTTTGCACTTTCGATCCTCGATCTTCCATCCTCCATCCTCATTCATCGCTGTTCTCCCCGCCGCCTCGGTAAAAACTTCGCCCGTAAGCCCGATGAAAAACCGTCCACTTCGAGCCGGGCTCTTTCTTCGGGAGATTCTGAATCGCCTGGATCTTGCCGTCGAGATCGTCCAGCGCGTGCAACATGATCGCTTCCACGGTTTGCGGCAGCTTCGGCGAGCCGAACTCATAGGCGCCATGATGGCTCACCAGCAGGTGCTTGATAAGCATGGCCAGCTCGTCGGGGAAATCCGGGATCGTGGAAATCTTTTTGTTCACCATCTCCACTTCCATTACCAGATGGCCCAAGAGTTGGCCTGCGTCGGTATATTCCACGGCGCGGTCGAAAGAAAATTCGTAGACCTTGCCGATGTCGTGCAGGAAGCCGCCGGTGAGCAACAGATCGACATCGACCCCCTGATAGTTTTCCACTACTATTAGAATCAGCTTGAGCAGCGACAGCGTGTGCTCCAGGAGGCCGCTTAAATAAGGATGATGGATCGTCTTGGCGCCGGGCGCCCGTTTGAGCAATTCCATCAGCTCCTGATCGGCGAAGCAGGCCTCGGCGAGTGCAAGCAGGTGAGGATTTTTCATGCCGCGCAGGATCGTTTGCAACTCCCCCAGCATGGCATCGGGGTCGAACGGGCTTCTGGGGAGAAAATCTTCCGCCGCGACGTTTTTCTCTTCGACGCGCATGACATCCTGCACCCGGATCTGCACTTTGCCTTGATAGAGAGTCGCCTGCCCGCGCACGCGCACGAAATCGTTCCTATCAAATCCCCTGCCTAGATCGTCCGCCCGTTCCCACACCCGCCCCTCGATTTCGCCGCTGCGGTCGAGGAGCTTTAGCACCAGGTAACTATTGCCGCCTTTGGTCACGCCGTGGTTCTTCGACGATACCAAAAACAGCGAATCCACCGGCTGATTGTCATGAATATCGGCAGCGTAAAGAGACTTCATATCACCGACCCATAACCCTTACCTTAACGCATTAGCCAAATCATAAAGCGACCGGATAAGAAAGCGCTGGAGGAATATCACCGCGATCCAAACGACGATCGGTGAAAGGTCGAAGCCTGTGCCATATACCGGTAGCCGCCGGCGCACGCGCTCGAGCACGGGCTCGGTCGCCGAATACAGAAACCGCACGATCGGATTGTAACGGTCGGCATTGACCCAGGAAACGATCACCCGCCCGACGATAATCCACAGATAAGCCCACAAAATATAGTCCAGGACCTGGGCGACGGCGACCAGTAAATTGGCGATGACGAACATTTTGCCTCTTAAGCTTTGCGCGGGCCGAAGAGTGCGGTGCCGATGCGCACGATGGTCGCACCTTCTTCGATCGCCACCGGATAATCGTGTGTCATGCCCATCGACAGCTCTTGCAGATCGACATGGGGAATTCGTTGCGCATTAAACTTGTCCTTCAGCTCGCGCAATTCGCGAAAATAGGGACGGCTCTCCTCCGGCTCTTCCCGAAACGGCGGAACCGTCATCAACCCCGCCACGGCGACGTAATCAAGCTTGGCAACCGCTTCCAACAACAACGCAAGGTCGTCTTTGGCGATCCCGCTTTTTGACTCCTCGCCCGCCAAGTTGACTTCGACGAAAGCGCGGATCTTTTTCCCTATTCGCTTTCCCTGCTTCTCCAGCTCCCGCGCCAACGCCACGCTATCCATTGTTTCGATGAGATCAAATATTTCCACCGCCGCTTTCGCCTTATTGCGCTGCAAGTGGCCGATCATATGCCACTCGACGGATTCCGGAACTTGCGATTTTTTCGCCTCCGCCTCTTGAACGTAGTTCTCCCCGATCAGAGTCACGCCCGCAGCGATCGCCTGCCGAATCGATCCGACGCTTTGAGACTTGGCGGCTCCCAGCACCTTGACTTCGCGCGGATGGCGGCGGCATTTCCCGGCGATCTCGCTGATGCGATCGAGAATTTTATGATAGTTGCCGGCGACATCGACCATGCGGTGAATTGCTTACCACATTCAAACCGATAATTCACTCCTGGAAAATCCAGCGGCACGGCCACGTCAAAGTCGGTTTTGCGTTAGTGAAATGAAATGATCTGACAAACCCCGTATGTCCCAAAATCCCCCCTTCCCCCCTTTTTCAAAGGGGGGGATTGAAAGTCTCCCTTTGTAAAGGGAGATTTAGAGGGATTTTCACTCTGCTCAACACGACTTTGACGAGACCCTGAACCCAGCAGCCGGTTGAAGCGCGGCGGCGAATCCAGTAGAAGTGTCTACGCGCTACAAATTTTGCGACCCACGGAGACCTCAGGTTATGCCCGTTGAATACCTTCCCATCATGGCGCGGAATTCCGCGCCGAAACCGCCACGAGTCCTAGCCGCGCCGTCCAAGCCGTCGTGGTGCGCGATAACGAAGCCGTTAGAACGGTCGCGTGTCGCGCTCTTGACCAGCGCGGCGCTGCGGCTTGCCGGCCAGCCACCGTTCGTCCCGCGCGAAGACTTGAGTTACCGGCGCGTACCCTCCGATCCGGCGGCGGGCGAAATTATTATCGACCACCACTCGGGCATCGGCCGCGTACCGAAAACGGATCCGGAGATCGTCTTTCCCCGGACCGCGCTGGCCGCATTGGCCCAAAACGGAATCATCGCCGAGCTTTCACCTTGGCACTTTTCGTTCATGGGCGGGCTGCGCCAGCACAAAGAGATCGAGAACGAGCTCGCTTCGGCGATCGCCGGTGAGCTGGCAACGGCAGAAGTCGACTTGGCCCTACTAGTCCCCTACTGACCCTTTTGCCACGAGACCGTCGGTCTCATCGCTCATGTCATCGAAGACCAGGGCATCCCCACTCTAGTCATTGGCACGGCTATGGACATCATGAGCAGAATCAGGCCGCCGCGCGCGGTTTTCGTCGATCATCCGGTCGGGCGCACCTTCGGCCCGCCGCATGACCGCGCGCGCAACCAAGCCGTCTTGACTCGGGCATTGGCCGAGCTTGCGAACTTTGCTCGACCCGGCGAGATTCGTGATCCCGGCTTCCGCTGGTCACCTGACGGCAGCCGCGCTTGGGAAGAAGAACTGCGTACGGAAATGCTCCACGACCATTGACAGAATGGACCAACTTGGTGTTAATAACGATCTAAAGACCGACAGCAGGACCAAAAGGAGCGATCCATGTCTACACCGCGGATGAAGCTTTTCCTTGTTGCCATTTTTTGCACCGCCCTCGTTGCCCCCGCCTACGGCGCCGCGCCGTACTACGAAGGGAAAACGATCAAGCTTATCGTCGGCTTCTCAGCCGGCGGAGGTTTTGACACCTACTCCCGGCTGATCGGTCGCCATCTGAGCAAACATATTCCGGGAAACCCCTCCATCGTGGTGGAGAACATGACCGGCGCCGCCAGCCTGCTCGCCGCCAATCATGTATATAAAGTCGCCAAGCCCGATGGCCTGACGATCCTTAACTTCCACGGCAATCAGGTCATCAACCAAGTCATCGGCAAACCGGGTATCGAGTTCGACGCCCGTCGTTTCGAATACATCGGCATTCCGACCCAGGACAACGTCGCTTGCGCTTTCCACAAATCGAGCGGCATCACCAGCTTTGACGCGCTGCGCAGCGCAAAGACGCCGGTGAAGATCGGCGGCGTCGCGCCGGGCGACACGACTTATAATACCGGCAAGCTCTTGATCGCCGCCCTCAAGTTGCCCATACAACTCGTGGCCGGTTACAAAGGCACGGCCGAGGTTCGACTCGCCGCGGAGGCCGGTGAAGTGGCCGGCGGCTGTTGGCAGTGGGAATCGATCAAGTCAATCTGGCGCCAGGGGCTCGACTCCGGCAACGTCTCCGTCGTCTTGCAGGTCAACGCCAAGCCACACCGCGAGTTGGCCAACGTACCGAATGCCATCGACTTCGCGCCCAACGAAAACGCCAGGCAAATCCTCAAATTTGGCGGCCACGATCCGGCGGCGATCACGCGCCCCTACGCCGTCGCGCCGGGGACGCCGAAAGAGCGCGTACAATTGCTGCGCAAGGCGTTTGCCGACACCCTCAAGGACCCCGAGTTCATCGCCGACGCGAAGCGCTCGAGGTTAGATACCGACCCATTGACCGGTGAGGAGATCGAAAAAATCGTCCTGCAGCTTTTCAAAATCGATGCGGCGCTCGTCAACCAACTGGCGGAGATTTTAAAGTAGATGGATGGAGGCGGGAGCGCTGCCAAAAATTTATAATAAAGGAGTAATCATGAAAAGAGCGATGATAAAGCCACTGGCGTGTTTATTTCTGGCGCTGACCTTCCCGGCAAGCGCGGCGTTTGCCCAGCAGCCCTTCTACCAAGGCAAGACCGTCAGAATCATCGTCGGCGCCTCCGCCGGCGGCGGCTACGACACCTACTCGCGCACCATCGCGCGCCACATCGGTAAACACATCGCCGGCAACCCGACCTTCGTAGTCGATAATATGCCGGGAGCCGGGTTTCTCATTGCGGCCAACCATATCTACAAAGTCGCCAAACCGGATGGTTTGACCATCGGCCATTTTATCGGCGGGCTCTTTTTACAGCAGCTCCTGGGCAAGCCCGGTATCGAGTTCGATGGCCCGAAATTCGGCTTTATCGGTGTCCCGACCCAAGACAACTATGTCATCGGCATCTCCAAGAAAACCGGCGTTACAAGTATGGATCAATGGATGTCTACCAAGACGGTTGTCAAGCTGGGCGGAGTGGGCGCTGGTTCCGCCACGGACGATATTCCCAAAGTCTTCATGGCGACCATTGGGTTGCCCGTGCAATTGGTCTCAGGTTTCAAGGGAACAGCAGATGTGAGGTTGGCCTACAATAGCGGGGAGGTTCAAGGGGTATGCAACGCTTGGGAGTCCTTCAGAGCGACCTGGCCGAACGAGCTGAAGTCCGGCGACGTGACAATTGTCCTGCAGACGACCGCCAAACCGCACCCAGAGCTTCCCAATGTGCCGCTGTCCATCAACTACGCCAAAACTGACGAAGCCCGGAAACTGATCCAGGCCTTGGTTCACAGCGTAGGGCCCGCGGCCAGGCCCTATGTGCTGCCTCCCGGCACGCCGAAGGACCGCGTGCAGATCCTGAGCCGGGCGTTCATGGACACCATGAAGGATCCCGAGTTTCTCGCCGATGCGGCGAAAGCGAAGCTTGACATCAATCCGCTCGACGGCGCCGAGCTCGAACGCAACGTCCGCGAGGTCTTTAATCTCGATGCCGCGCTGCTCCCGCGGGCGAAAGAAATTTTGAAGTGACAGCCCGCGAAGCGGCTGTCATCCTGAGCGCCAGCGAAGGATCTAACGCGCTTCGCGGCCGTCATCCCGAACGAAGTGAGGGATCTTTAACTCGCAGCGACTGTCGGCACGAACCCTTCGTGTCTCACTCTGAACACATTGGCGACTCTTAGGGCAGACTCCGTGAGGGATATTCAACCTTCGGAAATAGTGATACAAAATCCTCCGACTATCACTCAGAGTGTGTGAAAAAATCGCTCATGGTTCTACACGCTCACCACGAACGGGATAGCATAGATAGAAGTTCAGGTAATTAGCCGTTCGTCCTGAGTTCGTCGAAGGGCGATCGGCTATTTTTTCACACACTCTCAGAGTAAGGCGAGTATCCTCTAAGTCTGGCGTCTGACTTGGTAAACTTGCGCAAGTCTGGTGCCTCGCCAAGCACTCGTCTTGCAGATCTTGGCTTACGCAATCAACGCAAGTCCGACAGGCTTTCCACATGCCTTCCCAACTCCAGACCGAGACCCCGATTACGTGTTGGCCGCGAGACGTAGCGCGGGGGCTTGTTATTCTCCTGACTTCTGATTAACTCGATGGTTGAAATGACTCAACGGGTTCGCGACTTCTTTTTTGTTTTGCCGATCGACGAGTATAGGCTTTTGAAAGAGTGCCTCCCAAGGCACTCGATTGGGTATGAGGCGCTCGATCTCGCCGTTCCGGCGGGCGACGAAAAACGCGCCTTTACTTGTAGCGAAAATGAACTCCGGGACGTTATCCAATCCGTCGTACGCAAGTTTCCACTCGGTAAGGCCCTGGCAAACTTGATCCGGCAACAATGGCAGCCAAAATCTAAATCCCCGAAAAAGAGACCGAAGAATCCGAAGAAGCGCTAACTTCATATCCTCCGCGCCTTCTTACATTGTACGTATAGTGCGTCGGGCGAGTGACGTAACGCGGGTAGGTGCGCCCGCCGCGGCGAGCTCCTGATCCGCGACTACTGAGGAGAACGTCTGACACGTTGACGCGACCAAAGCGAATCTCGATCTCAACCCGCTCGACGGCGCCGAGCTCGAGAAAAACATCCGCGAGGTTTTCAATCTCGACAAAGCGCTGGTCCCGCGCGCCAAGAAGATTCGGAAATGACAGCCGATAAAGTCTGGAGTGATGGGTTTCGGAGTATTACTCCACCACCCCATTTCCCGAGCGAGTTAAAACCCGCAATCCGCCGGCGTCACATCGACGGTGGCGATATGCTGTTTGTCCTTGTCGAAGTATGAGTAGCGCAGCGTCACGCCTTTCTTCAAAAACTCGTCGCGGGTCTCGGGACGCCCACAGGCACCCTGGGTGACTCTTTGTTTTGCGCCTGCGGCGAATTTCTGGTGATCCAATTTCGTGACGGAATAGCTGACCAGGCGATAGTTATAAATGAGCATGCCCGGCGCGCCCGCCACAGGCATGAGCTCGGTCTCCTGGTCGATCATCACCGGCACGGAGCGGTTGATCTCGGCGGCGATCCTGCTTAAGTATTCCTGCGAGCGCGGGTCTTCTTCCTTTTGGAAAAAGCCCGGTAGAACCCACCAGACCAGGTAGCCCGCGATCAGGCCAGCACCGACCCATAGGATTACTTTAGTGATGGTGAGCTTGCTCATGGGAACGGGGTTCCTCGATCAATGAAATTTTACGACACCCGCAGTTTCGGATCCAACGCGTCGCGCAGCGAGTCGCCGAAGAGATTGAAGGCGAAAACCGACAAGCTGATGGCGATGCCGGGATAGATCGCCATCCAGGGCGCTTGTTCGGCGAATTCCACCGCCGCGCCGCGCAGCATCAAGCCCCAGGCGGCTTCTGGTTCGGTTACGCCCAGCCCGAGAAAGGAAAGCGAGGCTTCCAAAAGAATGGCCTGTCCGAGAAATGCCGTGAGCATGATTAGGTACGGCGCCATGACGTTGGGCAGCAGGTGACGGAAAATAATCCGCACATGGCCGGTGCCCAGAGCGCGCGAGGCTTCCACAAAGGGAGTTTCGCGCAACGAAAGCGCGCTGCTGCGCACGACCAGGGCGCAGCGCGGGATCATCGGCACCGTAATCGCCAGAATGACGTTCGTGCTCCCGGTGCCGAGCACTGCAACCACCACCAGGGCCAAAACGATCAGAGGAAAAGAAAGCAGTATATCCATGAAGCGCTGAATGATCAGGTCGGCCTTACCCCCGAAGTAAGCGCTGGCGACACCGATGATCGCGCCGATGGACGCGCCCATAAAGGAAGAGGCAAAACCAACCCATAAAGCGGTGCGCGAGCCGTAGATGATGCGGGTCATGACGTCGCGGCCGAAGGAATCCGTACCGAGCCAGTGGACGGGACCCGGCGCTTGCAGCATGGCGCTGTAGTTGGTCACTAAGGGGTTGAAGGGAGAAATAAGCTCGGCGAGAGCAGCCATCAAAATCATCAGGATGATAATAACCGCGCCGACGGCGCCGAGGGGACGATGGCGAGCGAAGCGAACGGACCCTTTAGACCACCGACTCAGGCGAGAAGCGGATGGGACTACCAACGTTTCAAGAGTGGTGATCACCATGTCACGTTTCGTTCAAGCCGTTCAAATCGTTCAAGCCGTAATCCCGAAAACGATTTGAACGATTGGAACGTATGGAACGGCTTGAACGGTTCTCTTTTTCGTTCATTGATACCGAATGCGCGGATCCAGCCAGGCGTTGACGAGGTCGGTGATAAAATTGACGAAGATAAAGACGAAGGACGTCAGCAGAACCAAGCTTTGCACCATAATGTAGTCCCGTTGACTGATCGCTTCGACGAAGAGCTTGCCGATGCCGTTGAGATTGAATACCTGCTCGGTAACGACCAAACCGCCGACGAGAAAGGCGAACTCTAGGCCGATCACCGTGATGATCGGTAACAACGCGTTCTTGAGCGCGTGGCGGATCAGCACCGCCTGCTCCCAGAGCCCCTTCGCCCGCGCGGTCCGGATGTAGTCCTCGCGCAAAACTTCGAGGACGGTTGAGCGCGTCATGCGGGCCGCCACGGCGGAATAACGATAACCGACCGCCAGAGCCGGCCAGATGAGTTGCATCAGATTGGCTTTGGGATCGACCATAAAGGATGTGAAGGTGAGCGGGGGGAGCCACTTAAAAAAGATCAGAAACCCCAGGATGATGATGATCCCCAGCCAGAAGGAAGGCACGGCTAGCCCTGCGATGGAAAAGACTCGAACGAAGTAATCGATCCAGGTATCCTGCTTGACGGCCGCCAGGATTCCAAGGGGTATCGAGAGGAGAATCGCCACGATCGTGGCCATCAGGGCCAATTGGAGACTTAACTCCAGTCGAATGGCAATCTCATAAGTGACCGGCCGGCCTGTCCACATGGAGTTGCCAAAATCCAGGCGGACGATTCCCCACATCCAGGAAAGGAACTGGTGCCAGAGGGGTTTATCCAGGCCAAGCTGAGCCCGTTCCAAATCCAGCATTTCTTTGGGGGCGAACGCCCCAGTCCCCGCATACTTCATTTCCACGATGTCTCCCGGAGCAACTCGGAGCATGAGAAACACCAGGACCGCCACCCCCAGAAGCGTGGGAATCATGAGCAACAGCCGGTTAAGGACGTACTGCCGCATAACTCCGGGATAATCGAGGATCGAAGATGGAGGATGGACGATAGGCCATCCTCGATCCTCTATCATCGGTCTCCCCTACTCCGCCAGCCAGATATCCCCCAGATGCATGAAGTAGTGGCTAGGCACGGCCTTGTAGCCCTTGACCTTGGCCCAATGGGGATTAATCTTCTGCCACCAGAGAACATGGAACTGATAGGCCTGCTCATCCAGCGCCCGTTTCTCAAACTGCCGCAGAACCTTAAGCCGCTCCTTCAGATTGGCCGCATGGCCCTGCTTTTCGTAGAGGTCATCCAGAACAGGGTCCTTGTATCGGCCATAGTTGAGCGGGCTTTTATCGCTGCTCAAGAACTTTAAAAGCTGGTAATCGGGCTCATCCATGAAATCACAGTTGAAGTCGATACCAACGTCGTAATTCCCTTGCCGGAAATCGTTGAAATAGGCTCCTTCTTCCTGCTGAACGTGACTCACGTTCAGGCCCACCTGACGCCACTGATCGATTAAGAACACTCCTGTGACCTCATAGGGCTCTTTGATGTTCCTGTTCTTAAGCGTGAAGGAAAAACCTTCCGGCACTCCCGCCTCGTTCAGAAGGCGCCTTGCTTCCTTGCGCGACGTTTCGATGTTTTTGCCAAACCCGGCGAGCTTGGTCAGCTCCGCCTCAGGGGTTGCGAACTCCGAGCCGGGCCGGAACAGCCCGCCGACATATTTCATAAGCGAAATCCTGGAAAGGGCCTTAGAGCCCTCCCATCGATCAATGGCAAGGGTGAGCGCGCGTCTGACGCGCGGATCATTGAAGGGTTTTTTCTCGTTGTTAATTGCCACGGTCAGATTGCAGATCCAGGAGCTCTCCTGAACTACGATCTTATTACCCAAGGCCTTCACGAGGTCATCCCGGGCTGCCGGATTGAATCCGCGGAACTCGATCAGGGCCTGGCCGCTCCGGATCGCTGCCACCCGAGGAGCGGTGTCCCGAATAAAGATCGCTCTGTAGCCATCCAGGTAAGGCCGGCCCTTGACAAAATAGTTGGGATTCTTTTTCCCGACCCAATGGGAACCTGGCACATGCTCGACGAAAACGAACGGGCCGGTTCCCATGATATTTTTTTCATACCAGCGGGGGTCTTTTTCCAGGATGTCGCTCTTGTAAATGAAGTTCCAAGGGGAGGCGAGATTGGCCAGAAAGGAGGCCGAAGGCCGTTTCAGGTGAAAGACGACGGTATAGATATCCGGCGTGTCGATCTTACCGACCATACCATAATAGGCCTGACGGGAGCTGGCTACCCCCTTTGGAGGAAAGATGATCTTCTCATAAGTCGCTTTCACGTCTTTCGATGTCAGCATGCTGCCATCGTGGAACTGGATCCCTCTGCGGACCTTAAAGGTATAGGTCAAGCCGTCCTTGGAGGCCGACCAGTTCTCCGCCACATCTCCAACGATTTTTGGATAGTTCAAAAGATCGAAGCGCAAAAGCGTGCTGTAATGCGGCGCCACGGGATGGAGCATCGCGAACGTCGTTTCCCGGTGGCCGTCGAAGGACGGCGGAGTGCCGCCCACGGCGAAGACCAATTCGCCGCCGCTGCGAGGGGTTTGAGCCTGCGCCGCCATTGACCGCGGAGCTTGGAAAAACAACGTCACGACGAAGGCAAAGACCATGGCTATTGCCGTTAGAATTCCAACCTTCAGTGGTTTCATAAAGCCTCCCTCTAACCTAGAATTTTGACAGGCGTCCGCCCGCTCCTAGTCTCCTACAGCTAAGTTAATAATCATGCAAGTGTGGAGACCCACAGGCGGAGCCCGCGGGGCGGAATTCTCAGCGCGCGCCACGGCCGAGGGTCGGGGCGCGCGTCGGAGGGTCAACCGATATGTTACCGGCGAAACTCGACATCGGCGAGGGACACCAAATACCAGGTCTTGCCCCCAATGGATTGGCTGAACAACACCTTTTCGTCGGGCAAGGGTTGGATTCGTTGCAAATCCCGGTCTCGGATCAGCAGATACCCCGCCTGGTTGACGAGTGCCGACGCATGGCCTCCCGGCCGCGAAGAAAGGACCGGAATGATTTCGCGGCGCGTGTAAAAGTTGTAGTCGTTCATCGTATCGGCATAAATGTAGACTGGGACATCGGACGGAACTTTGGCGTTGACGGCCAAGGCCAACGGCCGCGGCGACTTGAAGCGGTCGAGATACGGCAAAAACCAGAGCGAGGCGGTGACCGCGCCGAGCGCCATCATCAGAGCCGTTGACAAGAGCACCTGCCTCAATCTGCCATACCATAGAAGGTAAAGGCTGACGACCGCCCCGCCGCCGATCGCTAGAACGACCGGAACACTCGGCCAAAATGCCTCTCTGCGCAGCAGCCAAGTCGCTATGGGAAGCGCCAAGCAACCCAGCGCGAGCAAACCAAAAAACGCGAACGCCAGACTGCTTTGCAACCAACCCAGCGAAAGTTTCCCGCTAATTAAGTCTTCAAAATAGACCGCGACAAAGAGCGCTGCTACCGGCAGGAGCGGGAGCAGATAAAGGTCACGCTTGGAACTGGAGAGTGTGAAGAAGAGAAAAATAACCAGGAACCAGAGCGTGAAAAAAAGCAGCTGCGGCTCGGCAAACAGCTTCTTACTCGGCTTATATGCAAACAGCGCGGGCAAAGCGAATATCGTCCAGGGGAGGAGG
>Ga0209342_10003565_pt1 | contig 16381 bp, 11 predicted proteins | sample RifCSP16_2_FD_184023 | JGI IMG/M metagenome (GOLD analysis project Ga0209342, IMG submission 184023) | Soil microbial communities from Rifle, Colorado - Rifle CSP2_sed 16_2 (SPAdes) (version 2) | ecosystem: Environmental > Terrestrial > Deep subsurface > Rock core/Sediment | place: Rifle... | reverse complement strand
CCGCCGGGCCGATCCCCGGATCAGCTTCATCAGGCCGAGGCTTCGGGACTCCACCGATTCGACCTCCACGCCAGCTCTGGCCACGTTGGAGACGGTGTCGCGGTTGATGTTCGCGCCGGTCAGGCGGACCCAGAGGGGGTTCAGCCAGTCCATCAGCTTCCCAACGATGGGATTGCGGGCGCGCACGTGCTCGAGGAGGTGGACGCGCCCGCCGTTGCGGATGGCACGGCTCACTTCCCGGAGACCCGCGACGGGATCGGGCACGGAGCAGAAAACGAACGTGGCCACGGCGGCGTCAAAGGCGCCGTCGCGGAAGGGCAGGCGCTGGGCGTCCGCCAGGAGGAGGTCGACGTCGCTCCCCAGCTGTCGGGCCCGTCCGGCGGCCCGCCTGAGCATGCGCGGGCTAAGGTCGACAGCGATCAGTCGGGCTCCGCTCGGGTGGCGTGGGAGGTTCCTGCCGGTGCCGACGCCCACCTCCAGGATAGTTGTGCCCTGGACGCCGGCCCAGAGGTCCCGGCGGAGGCCGCGGTAGATGAGTAGCTCCCAGGGCGCCTCCATGTAGTCGTAGAAGCGCGCCTGGCGGTCGTACCGGCGCTGGGCCGTCCGGCTCGTCGTTTCGTCTCCCTTCATCTCGCGGCCAATACTACCCCATAGTATGGCGTTTCGTCAATGAGCCAATCGGCCCCATCTTGGAAGCACTCATTAAGTTCGCCTCCGTGTGCCGCACCGGGCTGTACTCTGGACATGGCGATGGTCTGAACCTATACTGGTACCAAGTAACGGAGGGGTGAAAGCTATGACTCAGGCGGCGCAACATGTCCACCAGTACCTGTACGGCAAGGACAAGGACGTTCTGCTCGCCCGGATGGGCCGCATCGAAGGCCAGGCCCGCGGCATCTCGAGGATGATCGAAGAGGGGCGTTACTGCCCGGACATCATCCAGCAGCTGACGGCCATGTCCAGCGCTGCCCGCGAGGTGTCGCTCCTCCTCCTGCAGGACCACATCGAGGGCTGCGTGACGGACGCCATCCAGCACGACCACGGCGAGGAGATGGTGCGGGAGCTCATCGCTGTCATCCGGCGTGCCGCCCGGACGTAACGCAGGCGGCGACAACCGTGGTGCTGTCGCCCCCACCTGCTCCGGAACAGGTCCGCGCGCAGGGGAGATTGAAGCGGTCCAGGCCGTGCCGCAGGCTCTTCCCGTTGACGCTGGTGTTCGTTGCCGTTGTTAGCGGTCTGCTGCTCAGCCAGTCGAACCACCGGCATCCAGGAATGCCCAAGCCGGGAGGCCGCGCTCCGCAGACGCCGGTCGTGTCGGATCAGTCCGCGGTCGCCGTTGAGATTCGCGACTTCGACTTCCTTCCCCTGGAGTTGACCGCCCCCGCCAGGGGCAACCGTGACCTGGACGAACCAAGATGTCGCACCCCACGATGCTACGGACGAGGCCGGCGCTTGGACCACCGGGATGCTCAGGCAAGGAGAAAGCGGAACGCTCATTTTCGATAACCCTGGCGCCTACCGGTATCTCTGCACGATCCAACCCGACATGCGCGGGACGCTCAGGGTTGAGGCGGCGGCGTGAGATCAACACCTTTCGAGGCCGCGCGCACGATACCGGGTATTAGGCTCCCCCTTCGATCGATAGAGGCCCGCCGACAGCCGACTGGCGGTCGGACCCTTCCGGCAACCCTGGCGATGGCTTCACCGCGTTGTGATGCCGAATGGGCGTCCGGGCCGGGCTAACCCCGCAGCACCCCACGCCCTATCGAAACAGGCGACGAGAAACGCGGAACCAGGGAACCAACACCAACGAACCTGGCGGGTGCGGTCCGCTGGTGGTGCGCGCGCGGGGGCCGGAGGCCTTCATCGGCACCGATCCGGCCGACCCCTGCCCAGATGACGCCACGGACGATGCCTGGCCCACGGACTTCGACATGAACACGACGGTCAACATCATCGACGTTCTCTTCTTCCTGACGCCGATCTTGCCGGGGGGGGGTACGACAGCCGCTTCGACCTCAACGCCAACGGCGTCGTCAACATCATCGACGTGCTCATGTTCGGGCCGTTCATAATGCAGTCCTGCACCAACCCGTAGCGGCGCTCTCGCTGCTCGGGAAACGCCTCACATTCTCCGGCGTCCAACCTGGTGCGGCGGGGAGGCCAACACGAGGCCGGACATCTTCGTGCACGACGGCCAGACGCGAGCCGCGGCGCGCGTCTCGGTCGACAGCGCAGGTGCCGGCGGCGGTGCGGGCGCTGCACAAGGCGTTCGAGCTAGACGTGTAGAGGCCGAGCTGTCCTGCGTCGCCACGAGAGGCCAGCCGTTGCTGTGGACGGATTCAGGTCGCGTCGCCTTAAGGCACACTACGGGCGCTTAGTGTCACCTCGGTCTGGGCCTCTACCCTCCGGTGATGTGTGCGAATTTCTTCTGGGCCAAGTTCGTTCTTGGCCGGGCGGAGTAATCTCGAACGCTACGGGCGTGGGCTCCTCGCCTGGCAGCGTCAATTTCAAAGCGAAAGGTCGCCGATGTGATCCTCGCGCCCGCTGGGGCTAGGTACCTGGTTGTGGCTTGGCCCTAGCCGTCTCCCATTGCCACCGTCACCGCAAGGTTCGTTCCCCGGCCGCGGCTGGAGGAGAGCTCGAAGGAGCCGCCGACAAGCTCAGCCCGCTCCTTCATACCCAGCAGGCCCAGCTTGCCCATCCGTGCCAGGTCCGAAACGTTCCTGGGTACCGCGAAGCCGCGACCGTCATCGCTGACGCCCAGGCGGACCGCCTCTTCGCGGAAGTCCAGCTCCACCGTCACCGAGGTTGCCTCTGCGTGCTTCTCGACGTTCCTGAGAGCTTCCTGTGCTATACGAAACAGCGCCAGCTCAACAGGGGCCGGGAGGCGCCGTGGCTCCCCACCTACCTGCAGCCGCGCGCCACCCGCGAGACGGCCATCAACCCCCTCGACCACCATCTCCAGCGCCGCAAGCAGGCCAAGGTCGTCCAGGACTGACGGCCGGAGGTCGCGGCTGTAGCGCCGGACCGAGTGCAGAGTCGCCCGAGCCTTTTCGAGGAGTTCGTCGACGGGCCGTGATATCGTTGCGTCACCGGCGCTTCGCAGCTGCTCTAGCCTGCGAACCAGGCCCACGAGCTCCTGCGCCGTATCATCGTGCAGATCGCGGGCGATGCGGAGACGCTCTTCCTCCTGCGCTTCAGTGATCCGGCGCACGTAGGACTGCATGCTCTCCTGGCGCTGCCGGTATAGCCTGGCGTTCTCCACCGCCACGGAGACCTGATGGGCCGCCGTCATCAGCAACTCTAACGTCTCGTCGCTGAGTGGCTCCGGCTCGGCCTGAGTCACCCCCAATGATCCCTGAACGCCCGCTTCCGTGAGGAGTGGCACGGCCACGGTCCGGTCACCCTCGGTTACCGGTTCTAGAGTGGCGGCCAATTGCTCGTGCAGGTCCCGCGCCAGCCCTGTCGGGGCAGCGGTGCGGCTGTCGGCCACCTCGGTAATGACGAGGAGGTCGCCGCCGGCCGACTCCGGCTCCAGGCAGAGCCATGCGGCGCGCAGGGGCAGGCTGGAGAGCAGCCGTCGCAGGACGGCGGGCAGGCGCTCCTCCACGTCCAGCGTGTGGCTGAGGCTCTCCCCGATCTCGTTGAGGAGGCTGAGGCTGGCACTGGTCTGTTCCGCCCGGCGCCGCTGCTTCGCCTCGAGGTCCACCCTCCAGGCGACGAGGACGCCGACTGGCAGCGTGACAGCCATCTGGCCCAGCTCGGTGAACCAGTGGTACTCAGAGCGGTGCCAGATCCACATGCTTGGGGAGGTCAGGGTGGCTCCCCACAGGGCGGTGAGCACCGCCCCCTCCCAACCGTAACTGAGGGCGGCATAGAGCAGGGGCAAGATGTACAGGGTGATGGCGAGGCCGTGCAGCGTTTCGAAGGGGTTGGTATAGCCCAAACTCTCCATGGCGTAGTGGGGTGCTGTAGCGATGGCGACCAGGACCTGCACCTGCCAGAACTGCCGCTGACGAAGCCTCTGCGGCACCCGTCGTACAGGATCCAGAAGCCTGTTCCAGTATCCCCGCCGGAGCGGGGAGCTGCGACTGGGCCAGGAGGCGCCCGCTTCAGCCTTCATTGAGGTCCTCCAGCCGGAGCACGCCGCGGCGCAGGCCGACGATCACGGCCTCCGTGCGCGAGCCGACCCCGAGCTTATCGAAGATATGGGTCAGGTGTGCCTGCACGGTGCGGGCGCTGACAGCCAGGCGGTCAGCGATGCGGGAGTTGCTCATACCGCAGGCGGCGAGCCGCAGGATGTCCCGCTCGCGATCGGTGAGCGGCGCTCCGCCCTCCCGCGGTTGTTCCACCTGCCCCTCGGAGGCGAAGCGCGCCAGCAGCTTCCTGGCGATGGCGGGGTGAAGTACGGGCTCGCCGGCGTGAACGGCCCTGACCGCCCGTACCACCTCGGCGGACGGGACGTCCTTGAGAAGGTAGCCCGCGGCACCGGCGCCAAGCAGCGCGAACACATACTGGTCGTCGTCATACGCCGTGAGGATGAGGACCGCTGTGCCGGGACGGGCCTCCTTTATCCGCTTGGTGGCCTCGATCCCGCCCATGACCGGCATCGAGATGTCCATGATGGCGACATCCGGGTTCACGCGCTCGACAAGCGCCACTGCTTCGGCACCGTTGGGGGCTTCCCCCGCCACCTCGATGTCGTCCTCGCGCTCCAGCAGCTGCCTGGTGCCCTCGCGGACAACGGCGTGATCCTCGGCAATAATGACCCGAATCTTGTCCAACTTATCTCCTGGGCCCGCGGGAACATTATATCAGCGAGCGGGCACCTGACTGTGGGGCATTCCCTTACGGCGTATACGCATACACCGCACTCACGTGTGCCTCATCGCCCGATGCCCCGCCTGGTCCTCGGGAGCAATCTATTGATGAAAGGGAGGCATCCGAACGAGGACACGAAGCGAAGCCGCGACATGACTGAAGAGAGACCGGTCCCGGAAGGGCGTGAGCTGGCAGGTCACGGCATTGGCCGCCGCGGCGTCTTGCGCCTGCTGGGCCTGGGCGCGATCGGCGCCGCGCCGCTGGCCGTTATGCCCCCAATCCTCCGGACAGCGTTGGGTGGCAAGGAGGTCAGATCGCCGGAAAAGGCAGCGCGCACCAAGGACGGCCGCATCCGGCAGTGGACGATGATCATCGACCTGCGTTATTGCGACGGCTGTCAGAGCCAGGAGGCGCCGCCCAGGTGCACCGCCGCCTGCATCGAGGGTCACTTCGCACCGGAACCCATGGAGTGGATCGAGGTGTTCGAGGGGGAGCTGCCGGGCGGCGGCACTCAATTCATCCCCACGCCCTGCCAGCAGTGCCAGAACCCGCCCTGCGTCAACGTCTGCCCCGTCGCCGCCACCTTCTCCACCCCGGAGGGCACCGTCCTCATCGACCAGAACCGCTGCATCGGCTGCCGCATCTGCATGGCCGCCTGCCCGTACGACCGGCGGTTCTTCAACTGGGGGAAGGCGCCGATCCCACCGGAATCGTTGCTTATCGACTACTCCGCGGAGCATCAGGTGCCGGCCAAACGGGGCACGGTGATGAAGTGCGACTTCTGCCCGGACATGGCGCGCACGGGCACGCTCCCCTATTGTGTCCAAGCCTGCCCCCAGGACGCTATCTACTATGGGGATCTCGAGGAGGACATCGCCACTAACGGCAAGGGCCTGGTGGCGGCCTCCCGGTTCCTGACCGAGAACCAGGCTTACCGTCTGAAGGAAGACTTTGGCACCAAGCCCCGCGTCTACTACATCGCCGGTCACGGCGAGGCGGCGGGGCGCGACCCCTACACGAAGGACCGCCTACCCACGACATGGCCCTGGACCGAACGGGTAAAGGGGGCGAAGACGTGGAGTCGCTAGGGCGCGCGGGCGGCTCCCCCCTTGAGGGCACTGGACCGCTGGAAGGGCGCGGGCCGGCCGCTGAGGGCCCGCTCTCGCGGCTGGAGCGCGCCGCCCTGGCGCCCGTTACCGGCACCAGCCGCTGGTACTACCTGTGGGTCGCCTTCCTGCTCATGGTCATCGCCTGGGGTGTCTACGCCTACTCGCGCCAGCTCCAGGATGGCCTGATCGTCACCGGGATGCGAGACCGCATCTCCTGGGGTCTGTACATCACGACGTTCGTATTCTTTATCGGCATCAGCCACGCCGGGACCCTGATCTCGGCGATCCTCAGGGTCTCCCAAGCCCGCTGGCGAACCCCTATCACCCGCATGGCGGAGTTCATCACGGTGGTAGCCCTTGCCTGTGGAGCGCTGTTCGTCATCATCGACCTGGGCCGGCCGGACCGGGTGCTCAACGTCGTCGTCTACGGCCGCTGGCAGTCGCCGATCATCTGGGACGTGCTGGCTATCACCACCTACCTGACGGCCAGCATCGCCTACCTCTTCCTGCCCATGATCCCGGACCTTGCCCTCTTCCGTGACAGGCTGGCCGGCAGGGTCAGCCGCTGGCGAATCTCGCTGTACGACCTGCTTTCCGTCCGCTGGCGGGGCACCCCGTCCCAGTGGCGCTCCATGGGCGCCGCCATCACCACGGCCATGATCCTGATCATCCCCATCGCTGTTTCGGTGCACACGGTGGTCTCATGGATCTTCGCCATGACGCTGCGGGTGCCGTGGAACAGCACGATCTTCGGCGCCTTTTTCGTGGCCGGCGCCATCTTCTCCGGCGTCGCCACCCTGATCATCGTCATGGCGATCCTGCGCAAGGTCTACCACCTGGAGGAGTACATCACCGAAAAGCACTTCGTCTACCTTGGCTATCTCCTCGCCGCGTTCACGCTGATCATGCTATACGGCAACATCTCGGAGTTCCTCACCGCCGGCTACAAGCTGGAGGAGGGCGAGGAGTTCCACTTCCGGCAGCTGTTCCTTGAGAGCTACGCCGGCTTCTACTGGTTCTACGCGCTGGGCGGGCTGGTTCTGCCCGGGGTGCTCATACTGATGCCCTGGACCCGAAATATCTGGGGTGTCGTCGCTGCTGCCGTCCTCGTGGACCTCGCCATGTGGGTGGAACGGTACTTTATCGTCATCACCGGGCTGCGTGTGCCGCTTATGCCTTACGAACCGGCGAGCTACTCGCCCACGTGGGTGGAGTGGTCCGTCATGGCCGCCGGATTCGCCCTGTTCGCCCTGCTAATCACGCTGTTCGTAAAAGTGTTTCCCATCATCGCTGTCTGGGAGGTCGCGGAAGACCTGGAAAGCGCGGAATTCGCGCCGGCGGCCGGACGGCTCCCATCGGGAGCCGCGCCGGAGCCGGCAGGAGGTGCAGGCCGATGAAAAACGTGTTCAGAGCCATGATCCTTTCGGTCGTTATGGGGGCGGCGGTCCTCGCCCTGGCGGGCAGCGCTGAGGCCACCCATGCGAAGCTGGACCTGGTAGCGCCCTCACGGCTCACCGCTGGACATTCGGTGAACGTCGAAGCGGTACTCCACTCCACGCCTGGCGGTGAGTCCGTCGCGGGGGCGACCATTACCTTCTACATGGACAACTCCTTCGGGGGCGTCGACGGCGAGGTGATGCTGGGGCAGGCCGTCACCGACGAGAACGGTGTCGCCGTGCTCAACTACGAGCCCCGGACCGCCGGTGAGCACCAGCTGCGGGTGGAATACCTGACACCCGGGGAAAACGAGCCCGAAGAGGCCACGTGGTCGCACTCTGTGGACGGTGCCAGCGGGCAGCTCTACAGGTCCACGTCCGGTGTCCAGATCCCGGGACTCAACGTCTGGCTGCTGATCGCCGTCGTGGCGACTGTGTGGGCGGTCCTGCTCTCCGTGGCGGCTCGGGTGATCGCCATCGCTTACGCCGGCGACAACGGTGAGGTTGGCGACCGGCGTCCGGGAGCGATGTAGGCGATGGCCAGGCTCACCGTCCCGCCCGGCCCCATCGTCGGGGCGATCATGATGAGCGGGCTCGCGTTTACGCTTGTCGGTGTCATCATCGCCCGCAGCCCCTACACCCACGGGAACCTGCGGGCGGAAGGGTACGACCGCACAGAGATATCGGTCGTGGGCGAGGACGTGCCGTTCGAAGGGCTCGGCCTGCGCGATCACCGGCTGGCCGACACAGGGGACGCGGCCACGGACGGCCGCGCGCTCTTCTTTGGATACGGCTGTGCCAGCTGCCACGGCCTCCAGGGGAAAGGGGGCGCCGTCGGCAAGAACCTCGGCAAGGCGAACAGCGAGGAGATCTCAGACAACATCAGACAGGGGCCCAAGACAATGCCTTCGTTTGACCCTGGTGTGCTGCCCGACTCCGATCTCCAAAAGCTCATCGCCTTTTTGAAGTCAACAAGGGAATGACCGCCGACCAAACAAGAGTGCACCGAAAGGAGACAGTCATGAGAAGGACCGTGCTCATCCTGCTAGTCACAGCCGCCGCCACAATGGCGCTGGCGATGGCGTGCGGTGACGGCGACAAGGAGGAATCAACGCCGAGCCCGGCGACGGAGACCAGCCCCACAGCGGCCGCTGCCGTCACGCCCACGACCGAGGGCGGGAACGTCGAGATATCGGACATCGTTGTCGACGCCGCGACAGCCACCATTACCGTGGACGGGGACGACTCGGACTGGTCCAGCATCGAGGGTGCCACTGTTCCTTTGGAGCAGATAGACATCGACAAGCTCGACCCGGTACAGGTACGGGACATGGAGATTGACATCGGCCCGCTGCCTCCGGTCGACGCGACACTGAAGGTGGCCACCGACGAGGAGAACATCTACGTGCTCCTGGAAGTGCCGGACGCCTACGACTACAACCCTGACCCCCTCCAGCACAACTTCTCCGCGTCGATAGCCGTGATGTACCGCATCGACGAGGCCGCCCCCGCGCACATGGGTGTCGAGGAGGCAGACCTGGAGGCCAGCCTGGGTGTTGTTGACATCTGGCACTGGGAGCTGGATTGCGGGCCCGGAGAGTTGGCCGGCGGTGGTGACACCGGCGACGACCCCGAGTGCAACTTCGATGACGAGTACGCTCCCAACCCCGCGGACCGCGAGGACGACGGCGGCGGTGACACACCCAACAACCCAACCGGCGAAAACAGCCTGTCGGGCGCCTGGACGCACACGGCGGCCGAGATTGGTGGCGCGGGCACCTGGATCTTCGAAATGTCCCGCCCCCTCCAGACCGGCGATACGCAGGACGCCCAGTTCGCCAGCGGCGGGAAGGCGCACCTGGCCCTGGCCTACTTCGACCCGAGCGAAACGCCGGAAGGATGGACAGACGCCGGACACTTGCAGAGCGCAGACAGCGGCTGGATCGAGGTAGCGCTTCCCTAGGGCTCCGTTCACTGCGGCTGCCCGGGTGTCGAGTCGTTTGCCCGGGCAGCCGCAGTGAAGGGACTGGGAGAGACCACTTCGATGGGCATGACGAACGCGGCGCGAGCGCGGCCCAGGGGGGGCCGTTCCATCCTGAAGCCCCTGGCCGCCGGCCTCGGGGTGGTTGTGGTCCTTTTCGCCCTGCTCGTCGGCGGCTGGCTCATTTTCATCGCTCTTCGCTCTCCGCCGGCGGGGTTCGCACCCTCCATCGGCCGGCCTGCCGCCGTCGCGGGCGAGGCGGACGGTGAACTGCAGTACACCGTCGACGCGCGGAGCCGCCGGGAGTGGGTCTACTTCGACTTCTCGAGCGGGACAGTGGTCTCCACCTCGCGGGAGAGTCTGGACTGGGACCTGGCATTCAAGCGCACGGACATCCTCACGAACGGTGGCGAGACGAACCCCGCGGGCGGGGGCGGTGCCGTCGACCTAGGGGAGATTCCCCTCAGCGAGGCCGTCCTACCGGCCGATGGGTATCTTGCCGACGCCACTGACGACGAGAACGGGGTTGAGAACCCAGCCCTGCACAAGTGGTACAGCTACAACTGGACCACCCATATCGTAAACAGCAAGGGGCACACCTTCGCATTACGTACAGCCACGGGAGAGCTGGTCCTGCTGAAGTTCGCCTCCTACTACTGTGACGACGGCTCTTCCGGCTGCATCACGTTCCAGTACGTACATCCCGACCCGCCCTAAGACATACCCACGCCCTTGGATCGCTGGACCAACGCCTGGGCCTGAGCATGATTCCCGCGGGCCGACCGGTGCTCGTCTACTGCGGACATGGGGAGCGAGCTTCCACGGCCGCCCAGGAAGAGGAGGCCTACCTCTCCCTCGTCGAAGTGCCTGCTGACGAGGTGGCGCTATCGCGTCCCGCCTGAGAAACCTGCCAGGTCTCGCACAATGGTTGGCGAGAAGTCAGTCAACGCCCTAGGCGCCATCGAACCGCCCAGCCTCGCGCCACTCAGAAGTCTCAGCGTGGCCAAACACCCAGAACCCCGACGGAGATCGAACGTCCCCTCTGAAGCAGCCGCCGACGTCACGTCTTAGCGATGTCCACTGCAATCCCCCGGTCAATCGGCACGGGCTGGCACTGCATCAACCAGTAGCGCAGGTGGCCGTAGCCACCTGCCAGATGCAGCCACTTCACCATTCCCGGCTCGATGGACGCCGGGTCCTGCCAGTCCTCAAACTGGTACGGCTCCCAGCCGTTGTACATGATCACCTGGCCCGGTTTCACCGCGGGCGAGATCTTTGCGGCGCATACGAAGGACGATACGTCGTTGAAGACCCGCACCTTATCGCCGTTCCCGATGTCATGACCCTCGGCGTCCGCCGGGCTCAGCAGCACCGACGGCTCGCCCCGATGAGTTTCCAGCATCAAACGGTTCACCGCGTTGGTGGAGTGAATGGTCCAGCGGGAGTGGCCGCTGGTCATGGTGAGTGGATAGTCGCCGCCCTGACGCGGATTGTCCTTGTGCACCGGCAACTGCTCTCCGGCTTCCAGGAACCACTCGTGGTCTATGTAGAACTGCGCCCGTCGCGTCAGTGTTGGATACGGGATCTTCTTCTCGGTATGCCAGCGGAACGGATTATGGGTGCTGTCCGGCTGCAGGTCCGATGCCTGCGCCATGGCGAACGGAACCGCGCCCCAGTTAGTGAACCGCACGGAGCCCTTTTCCCGCATCGTTGCCAAGTCCGTGCCCTCGGGCAGGTTGCCGAAGGCGACAGTGTCACTGATCCACTCTTCGGCCAGCGTCTCCGGGCTATCAATGGCGCCGCCGAGCGTGTAGGAGCTGACCAGGTTGTCCAGGCGGTGCTCGTTGCCGCGCGCGTCCCGGTACTGCACGAACCCTCTGGCAGCGGCGCGCTCCTCGATCTTCTGGGCGAGCAGCCGGAATATCTCCCACTCCGGTTTCGCCTCCCCCGGCGGCTCTGCGGCCGTGTCGGACAGGGTGAGGTTAAGGATGTCCGGTGTCGGTATGTGGAAGGTCATCTTCTCGTAGCTCAGTGCCACCGGCAAGAAGATGTCCGAGTACATGCCGGTGGTTTGCATGCGCCAATCCACCGTCACCACCATCTTCAGCTTGGGCCAAAGGTTGTCCAATAGTAGCCGCTGCCCTCCCCGCATGCGGCGCAGGAAGTTCCCGCCTATCTCGAACAACACCCTCGGCGGCGAGTCTGGACCAGGCCGGTCGAGACCCCGCCACCAGCCCTTGTCGACCGCCTCGCGCAGCCGGCTGTCGAACCCGTCACCGATTGCCGGGTCGTTCCATGAGGGTGTGTTCCAGCGCTCCTTGTACCCACAGTGGTAGTACCAGAGGAAGGCTGGCGGCACAGTGTTACCCATGGGCGCCGCCATACGCATCAACTCGAACGAGGCCATTTCGTCGGTCATCGTGGGGTCCTGACCTTTGATGGCCTGAGCCATCATGTTGCGCATGTTGATGACTCGGAGCGCCTCCTCGGGACCTGCCTTGTTCTTCATCGGAAACAGGTATGCCCCATCGAACATCCCTACTGACCAGCTCCGCGTACCAGTCCCCTTCTTCCCCCAGTTCCCGGTGAGCCCCAGCAAGAGACATATTGACCGCTCGATCAGGTCGCCGTGGTAGTACTTGCCGGCGTTGAAACCCAGCAGTGCGTTGGTGCGGCTCTTAGCCACCTTGCGGGCCAGCAGCCGGATCATCTCGGGATTCGCCCCGCACATGACGGACGCTTTCTCCGGGGTATACTCTGCCAGCTGGTTTCGCAGGAGCTGGAACGCCGGCGCTACCTCCACCGAGCTGCCATCAAGCAGCTTCACCTGGAAGCGACCTTCCAGTGCGGGCTCGACGGCGCCGAGTTCCAGCGCGGCCCTCGGCGCCTCCGCGACTTCGCTGGTCCTCTCGTCGAAGACGTAGAACTGGTCGTCCCGTCCCGCGCCCGCCAGGTCTGGCTGGCGCAGGAAGCGGTTGGTGTCCGTGCGCACGAGCAGCGGCAGATCCGTCTGCTCTCGCACGAACTGGGCGTCGCAGAGCGCTTCCTCGATGATGACCTGACACATCCCCAACGCCAACGCCGCGTCGCTGCCCGGCTCTACGGGCACGTGGTAGTCGGCATGGATAGCTGAGGGGCTGTAGTCCGGCGCGATGACGACGACCTCGCCGCCGTTGTAGCGTGACTCCAGCACGAAGTGATACCAGGGAATCGCCGTGTACACCGGATTCCGGTGCCAGACCAGCGTCAGTTCGGCGTGAAACCAATCATCCACGCTACTGGCGGAGTTCACCTTCCCGTACGTAATGTACAGCCCTGGGTTGAAGTCGTTGATGTCTGCGTTTACGTCGGTTGCGGTGCCACCCAGCCCCTCGAGGATGCGTCCGAACAGCATCCCTGCCATGAGTCCGCCCTCGTTCGGCGTGGAGATCTGCAACACCGACTCTGGCCCTGATTCCTGAATGGCATCGAGAGTGGCGTCGGCGATCTCCGACAGTGCGTCTTCCCAGGAAACGCGGGTCCAGTCGCCGTCGCCGCGCTCGCCGGCCCGCCTAAGTGGATACAGCACCCGCTCCGGACTGCGGAGCATCTGGCTCCAGGCGTTTCCCTTCTGGCAGCCCATTGGGTTCATGTCCGGGACACCAGCTTCGATGGGCGTGTAGGTCCCAGCCTGCTCCTCCCGCAGGACAACGCCATCCTTCAGGTAGACGCGGTACTGGCAGTTCCCGGGGTAGCAATTGATGCAGTGGGTGGCCCAGGCGGTCTTATCCCAGGTCCACTTCTCCCGGTATTTCTTAGCCCACAGGCCTGCAGGGTCTGGCCCTGCTGGTGCACCCTTCGACGGCTTGTTCACTGCTGCCTCCTTGTGGGCAGACGTATCCCCGAGACGCCGCGCCGGCTGTCAATGTGACGCTGCTTAAGATTGTGCAGCCTCAAGGGACGGCTGTGATTCGGGCGCTACCCCCTTCTGCTGTGGGGTTTTGTCCTACGAAAGCTCACGGCGGGAGTCTTTTATTGGGGTGCATGTCTGCGGGAGCGAACGATGGGAACCGAACCCAAGGTTCCCCAACTTCATCGACGGTCGCAGGGGTAAGGGTGGTGCGCGCGGGTCTAGCCGGCCGCCTTCGTTGCGAAAAGCTTCTCCCGCCAGTCCGACCGCACCTTAGCCTGCTTGATGACCTCCGCCGGCACGTCGAACTTGAGTGCGCCGCCCGGGCCCACGCCCTCCTCGCGGAGACAAGCCGGGAGGTCATCGTCCGCGGCCGTGAAACCCGCGCGCCTGTTGAACTCCCATTCGTTCGCGAGGCACTGCCAGCCGATCTCCGCGATCTGCTCTCGGCTCACCTCTTCCCCGACCATGAAACCGTAGAACGCTCGGATATCGTCGAGTGTGGGTTGGAGGAACTGGCAGAAGCCGGAGGAATCGCAGACGGCGTTCACGAGCTGCACCTCTTGCGAGGCCTGTGCGAACTGGTCCAGCGGGAGGCCCGGGTTGACGACGAGACCCGCCGTGTGGTCTGCGCCCATGGCGCTGGTGGCGTAGGTGACGCCCGTCGCCTTGAGCGGACGCGGGTCCCAGGCCGGGACCGCCTGCCCCTTCACTACTGGTACGCGGCCGTGGTTGAAGCGCTTGCCGACGCTGGCCGCGCCGTTGCCGACGACCGTGCCCAGCTCCGTCCCCTGGCCCACGTCTTTTAGCAGGTTCTTCATCCCCTCCACGTTGCCCCACTCCATCTGGCCGGCATCCATAAGGACGGCGATGGCGGCGCCTGCCTCTATGGTATCGACACCGATCTCGTCGCAAAGGCGGTCCAGGTCGGCGACGTCTTCCCAGCTCCCGACGGCGCAATTGGAGCCGAGGAGGGCGAGCGTTTCGAACTCCAGCGCCGAGGTCAGGTAGTTGCCGTTCGCATCATGCACCACGTTGCTGCACTTGACGATGCAACCGGTCATGCAGTTGTGCATGGTGCCGCCGCGGGTGGCGAAGCTCTCGACGATCTTGGCGCCTGCTAGATTTGGCGCGTCAGGAGACTGACCTTCGGTGCGATTCTTGTACGGGAGGGTATGGAAGGCGTTGGCGGTGGGCAGGATTGAAGACGTACCGAACCTGAAGATCTGCGGGCCGTCCAGGTAGGCTTTCGCGTAGGTCTTGTTCAGCGCGCTGAAACCGGCGGCATCGGCCGGCTGGCGTAGGCGAGCCCGTCCCGGATCGACGACGACCCACTTCAGGCCCTTGGAGCCCATGACCGCGCCGAGCCCGCCGCGGGCGGCATGCCGCGCCGGCGCCCGGTACTTCTCCTGGTCTGTGCAGGCGATGGAGGCTCCCCTCAGCTGAAGCTCGCCCGCCGGTCCGACAGATATGGCGGAGGCGGTTGCCGGGTAGTTCGCCAACAGCTTCTCGCAGGAAGCGTAGTTCCAGAGGCCCTTGTACTCGTCCGCGGCAACCACTTGCGCGCCCTGCTCGTTGACGACGAGACCGTATCGCCGTTCGGGGTCTTCCGGCTTCCCTTTGACCACGACGGCACGAATGCCCAGCTTCATCAGGTGCTGGCCCGGATTGCCTCCCGCGTTCGCTTCCTTGATGCCACCCGTCAGCGGGCTCTTTCCGCCCATCGAGATGCGGCCGGACGTCGGTGCGGAGGTGCCGGAGAGCAACCCGGGCGCCATGACCAGCACGTTGTCCCGGCCCAGCGGGTCGCACGTGGGATCGCACTCTTCGAGAAGGATTTGCGAGGATAGAGCCCGGCCCCCTAGAAGCTTCCAGTCAGCAGGAAACTCATCGAAAGAAGCGATCTGGGTCGTCATGTCGACGCGCAGGATGCGGTCGCCGTCAGGTGCTGCCATCGATCACCTCCCGAGACTGCGTCGAAGGTCGTGTGACAAGTCGTTTCTGCCGGGCGGAGCGTCCGTGGCCCTACTCTACGGCACGGTGGCGCTCGTGTCCAGAACGGGACGAGGGGGGAGTTCGACGTAGGCGGCCTGGAGGAGCCCGCTGAACCAGTCAAGAATTGGCGCCAAGAGCGCCAGTATAGGGGATTTGGCGCACCTAAGCCGATTCCGTATCTGAATCGGCACCCGACGGTGAGCCGCTTGGCGGCCTTAATCAGGCCTCCGACAGCCCTCTTCGCTCCACGGACGGGAGGCTGTTGCGCTTCGCCGGGCAGCAGCTGGGTAGGCGACCGGGCGACCTCTGGACGCGGAGGTGTATAATCGCGGCACGCGGGCCAGGCGAGGCGGTGCCGTTCCATGAAGTACCTACGACCAGCGATCATCGCCCTGCTGGCGCTGACGGCGTTCGGGCTGACTTCAGGATCGTCCGTCGGCGCCCGCTCAACCGTGTCCTCCAGCATCGGACTGGCCCAAGGCCGCATCCGCGCCATCGTGCAGTTCCGGTTACCGCCGCCGGCGGACACGCCCCCCTCACGGAGCCGCGCGAACCGACTCGCGTTGGCGGAGGAGCGGTCCGGGCTGCTGCAGGACGTCCCCAGCCTGCGCGACCAGCCAGCGCCTTTCGAGCACGACTACCGCCGTATCTTCAACGGGGTAGCCACAGAGATCTCGATCTCTGAAGTGGCGCACGTCCGCTCGCTTCCCTATGTAAAAGAAGTGTTTGAGGACACGCCGGTCAAGGTGACGCTGAACGACAGCATCCCGCTGATCGGCGCCGACCAGGTATGGGGCCAGGTGGGAGCCACCGGCACGAGCGTCCGGATCGCCGTCATTGACACGGGGGTGGACTACACGCACCCGGACCTGGGCGGCTGCCTCGGTCCCGGCTGCAAGGTGGTCGGCGGCTACGATTTCAGCAACGGCGACCCCGATCCCATGGATGACCACGGGCACGGGACCCACGTGGCGGGGATAGCCGCCGCCGATGGCGCTGTGAAAGGGGTTGCGCCGGGCGCCCAGGTCCTGGCCTACAAATCCCTCAACGCGGGCGGGTTCGGCTCCTCCTCGGACATCATCGCGGCCCTGGAGGCGGCCGTCGACCCAGACGGGAACCCGGCCACCGATGACGGCGCGGACGTAAT
>Ga0209342_10003563_pt1 | contig 16388 bp, 16 predicted proteins | sample RifCSP16_2_FD_184023 | JGI IMG/M metagenome (GOLD analysis project Ga0209342, IMG submission 184023) | Soil microbial communities from Rifle, Colorado - Rifle CSP2_sed 16_2 (SPAdes) (version 2) | ecosystem: Environmental > Terrestrial > Deep subsurface > Rock core/Sediment | place: Rifle... | reverse complement strand
CGTCCTCGCGGATCCCGGAGCGCGCCAAGTGCGCGTCGATGACCTCGCCAATCTCGGGCTCGAGCGCGCGCATGCGCGCCACGGTCAGCGCCTTGGCGAGGATCTCCTGGCGGCGCCCGGCGTAGGGCACGTAGTACCTTGGGAAGTGCTGCAGGTCGCGCCCGGCCAGCGCCGCCTGCACGACCTCGTTGCGCTCGGCGGGGTCGGTCGGCATGTCGGCCGCGACCAGCATGGGCCCGGTTATCGGCGGCTCGCGGAACTGCGGGTACTTCGCCTTGGCGAGCTCGTCCGGATCGAGCTCCGCGGCGGTGGCGAGCTCGAAGCGGTCCTTCACGAACACGATGAACGCCGGGCGCGCGAGGTACACCACGTGCACGCCGTAGAGCAGCGCCGCGAGCTGCACCGCGCCGATCATGGCGAGATCGAATTTCAGGCCGCGCTTGCCCGACCTGAACACGATCAGCGTGAGCAGCGGACCGAGCACCACGTCGACGCCGACCAGGATGAACAGCAGGTCGTTGCCGCCGGCCGCCTCGAACAGCGGCCGCGGGTACCACACCGTGAGCATGAGCGTGACCACCGCCGCGGCGATGGCAAGGCAGATCAGCAGGTGGGTTCCGGAGGCACGCCAGCGCGACATGCCCCTCAGCTGCCTTTCTTTTTCCCCGGGCCTTTCCCCGGTCCCGTGGCCGCGATGACCTTGGCGAGCGCCGGGAAATACTCTTTGGCGTAGCCGGCGCGGATCGCACGCTTGATCAGCTCGGTATAGCTGCCAGGCGCCGCCGCGCCCACGGTCGCGACGATCTGGGATAGGCGCGATCTGATGAGCTTCCAGCGCCCTTTGCTCAGTACGACAATTGCGATCTTCCGATCGCCCAGGTTCTGCTGAAAGCGGATGTTGCGATCGGTCGTGAGAAACACCTCGAACCCAGCGGCCTCCGCCGCGTCCAGCAGCTCACCATTGCGAAGGCTGTCCCAGCCCAGCGAGCGGGCCTCCTGAACCGTATGACCCAGTAGCGCTTTCGCGATGCCTCTGGGCGTCCCGTTGTCAAAGAGGATGCGCATCAGCGCCCGGGCACGGGCGCATCCAGACTGCGGGCGGCGAATTCGAGCACGGCGGTGACCTGCGCCCGTGTAACCGGAAACTGCTCCATTACCTCGTCGATGGTCATACCGTCTTCCAGATTCTCGAAGACCACCGCAACCGGCGTCCGGGTATTCTTGAACACCCACGCACCGCTGACCTTGCCGGGGATGCTTTCCACGGCTGGGCACTGGGACCAATCGAGCGCCGCCATTGGCTCAACTCCTAATGATTTTCAGCGTAAAGGAAATCAGGCACGCTGTCACGCCCTGCCGCGGTATCAATCACCAAGGTATCTTTTTTCACCAATTGCAGCTCTCGATGCAACATAAGCGCCATTGTGCGATGCCGTGCCTGCGCTGCGGAGCGGAGTGAGGGACATTTCATGCAACGCCGAGCCGGCACACCCGGATAGATTTTCCTATCCGTATCCGTTATCCGTTCAAGCAACCCAGTTCTCGATTCTCAGTCCCTTGACGCGCTTGAGCTCTCTTTCGTTGTTCGTGACAAGAGTCGCACCTAGCGCGATGGCGTGGGCGGCGATCAGCATGTCGTGGGCGCCGATGCGCTCGCCCCGGCGCCCCAGGCCGGTTCGCAGCCGCCCGTAGACCTCGCGCGCGGAGTCCTCCAGCGGCAGTACCGAGAATTCGCGCAGAAACCTTCTGATCGCCTCGCTGTACCCTCGGCCCTGGGCCCGCAATGCGCCGATCTCCAGCTCGAACGCGGTGACCACCGAAAGCGCCACCTCCTCTCCGGCTGTCCGGGACAGCCGCTGAAAGACCGCCTCGGGGCGCTTGCGGATCACATACACGCAGGTATTGGTGTCGAGCAGATACATCAGCTCTTTGCCCGGCGCTTGCGCGCGCGTGCCTTGCGCCGCGCGGCGAAACCGTGCGCGGCCCACCAGGCGGAATCGCGCTCCAGCCGCGGCTGCTCTGGCCGCTCGAAGCCCGGATCGTCCGGCAAGGCGTGCAGGATGACCCGCAGCCGTTCGCCGAGGGGGCGTCGAGGTTTGGGGCGCAACAGGACCGCGCCGTTGGACTTGCGTTCGATCAGCACTTCGTCGGTATCGAATCGGTACGCTTTGGGCAGGCGCACCGCCTGGCTGCGCCCCGTCATGAAGACCTTGGCCGAGTCCACAGGCACCCTCCTTTGATATATGGCAATGCCGTATATTCTCACAGGCGCCATGGCGCGACAAGAATCCCTTCAGCAGCGCCTCGAGGTCGGACTGCGGCCCAGTTCGCGCAGGGAAAAGGGATGCAGGCGGAACCAGCGGTAGCGTCCGGCCAGCGAATCCCCGCCCTTGCGGTAGTAGTCTGAGCAGGTTTCGCCAGCGGCTGAACTTGTGGACATAGTCCACTTTACTAATGAGTAAAGTGGACTTTAGTCCGTTTTGGTATGACCCGAGGACCTGCGCCCCCGCCGGGAGACAACGCACCGCGCGCCTCTTGGTAGAATCGCTTCGCCCATGCTGCGCCAGCGCACCCTGAAGTCGCTCGTCTCCGCCTCCGGGGTGGGCGTTCACACGGGCCAAAAGGTGCGCATCACGCTGCGTCCCGCGCCGGCCGACACGGGCATCGTGTTCCGGCGCGTCGATCTGCGCGCGCCCGTGGAGATTCCGGCGCGCGCAGAGCTGGTCGGCGACGCGCGCCTCGCCTCGACGCTGGTGAAGGGGGACGTGAAAATCCACACCGTCGAGCACCTGATGTCGGCGCTCGCCGGGCTCGGCGTGGACAACGCCTACGTCGACCTCGACGCGGCCGAGCTGCCGATCATGGACGGCAGCGCCTCGCCGTTCGTGCTTCTCATCCAGCAGGCCGGGATCGAGGAACAGGGCGCGGCGAAGAAGTTCCTGCGCGTGAAGAAGACGATCAAGGTGCGGGACGGCGACAAGTGGGCGCGCCTTGAGCCCTACGAGGGCTTCCGGCTTTCGTTCTCGATCGATTTCAACCACCCCGTGATCGACCGCTCGACGCAGTCGGTCACGGTCGACTTCGCCGAAACCTCGTATCTCAAGGAGATCGCGCGCGCGCGCACCTTCGGCTTCATGCACGAGGTCGAGAATCTGCGCGAGGCGGGCCTGGCGCTGGGCAGCGGCCTGGACAACGCGCTGATGCTGGACGAGGAGGGCATCCTGAACGCCGAGGGCCTGCGCTTCGCCGACGAGTTCATCCGCCACAAGCTGCTCGATGCGATCGGCGATCTGTACCTGCTCGGCGGCCCGCTGCTCGGCGCGTTCAGCGCGCACAAATCGGGCCACGCGCTCAACAACCGGCTGCTGCGCGCCGCAATCGCCGATCAGGCGCTGCAGACGGTGAGCTTCGAGCGCGCCGAGGAAACCCCGGCGGCGGTCGCGCGCCTGGTCGGCCAGCTCGCCTAGCCCGGCGTGATCTTCGTCCGGGTGATCGGACTCGCGGTCGCGATCGCGATCGGCGTGGCGGTGCTGCTATGGCTCACGACCGGCGAGCGCAAATGGCTGCGCATCGCGTGGCAGATCTTCAAGGTCGCGCTTTTCGCCGTGCTGCTGATCCTGGTCCTGTTTGCCGCCGAGCAGATCCTGTCGCAGGCGTAGCGGGCGCGGCGTGGCGCTCGAGCAGGGCGCGCAGCGCCTCCCGGGCGGGCGAATCGCGCATCTTCTGATGCAGGGCATGCAGCTCGGCGAGGGTGCTGGCGGACAGACGGGCTGTTTTGTGCATTGCAACATCCGGTGCCCGTGATCGATTGGGTTGCACCCGTATAGAAACTGCACTAACCTGCCAGCGCTGCTTCAATAAAAAGCCGCTCAGGGGTCCGGACAGCAACCTCAGCTTGGCCGCAGCAGCAGAGGTCGCGGCCAGGAGAACCAGCTTGCCGTCCCTGAGATTGGCCGCCTTGACCTGACGGGCCAGGTCGGGGGGGAGAAAACCATCAACCAGCCTGGCGAGCGCGCGGATTTCGCGCGCCTTCGTCACGAGGGGCTGCAGGTCGGCCTCGGCCGCGAGCAAACGGTCGAGTTTGGGGAGGGACACGGGGGACGCGTACAAGGAGGAGGGGTACGTGCAGATTATCGTCATCTCCGACCGGCTGGCAAAGGCGCGGACCGTCAGCGTGTCGTTGCGCCACGTGCTCGCCTCGGCGCTCGCCGGCCTGACATTGCTCACGGCCTCGACGCTGGGGCTTTACTGGCTGACGCTGCGCTTCGCCTCGGACGTGAAGATCCCGCTGGTCGAGCAGCTGGTGCTCGCCGCGCAGCAAACCGAGTCGGAGCGCTCGCGCGAGTTCATGCAGCAGAACCTGAACGCGATGGCGGTGAAGCTGGGCGAGATGCAGGCGCAGCTCACGCGTCTCGACGCGCTCGGCGAGCGGCTGTCCGGGCTCGCCGGCATCCGTCCTCAGGAATTCCGCTTTTCCGAGTCGCCGGGGCTGGGGGGCGCCGCGCCGACGCTGCTGCCGCCGCAGAACCTGACGTTCGCCGAGTTCAGCGACAAGGTTTTCCAGCTCTCGCGCGTCATGGAGAGCCGCACCGACATGCTCGGCGTGCTCGAGACGGAGCTGTTCGAGCAGGCAGTGAGAAAGAAGCTGATGCCTACGATGCGGCCGGTGCCGTCGCCGTACAACGTCTCCAGCTTCGGGCGCCGCATCGATCCGTTCACCGGCCAGTGGGCGATGCACGAGGGGATCGACTTCGTCGCGGACATCGGCACGCCGGTGGTGGCGGCCGCCGGCGGCGTGGTGCAGTTCGCGGGCCTTCACCCGCAATACGGCAACATGATCGACATCGACCACGGCAACGATCTCCTCACGCGCTACGCGCATCTGTCGAAGCTGCTGGTGAAAGAGGGCGACCTGCTGCAGCGTGGCCGCAACATCGCGCTGTCCGGCAACACCGGGCGCACCACCGGACCGCACATGCATTTCGAGGTGCGCTACCGCGGCACGGCGCAGAATCCGCTCAAGTTCCTCGCTGCGTCGAACCCGCCGCTGCTGACGCAGTCGAAATAGCGCGCCGGCACGGCCGCTGCGCCGGAACATTCGTTCCGGCGTGATAGCATCGTGAATTTTTCAGGGGTTGCCGCGTCTAAATCCCCGCGCTGATGATTGCCAGGATCCTGCATTTCCTGCGCCAGGTGCTCGAAGTTCTCTGGCGCATCCCCACGCAGCTATTCGGCAGCCGCAACGAGCGGCTGCTCAAGCAGTATTCCCATGGCGTGGCGCAGATCAATGCGCTCGAGCCTCGAATCGCCGCGCTTTCCGACGCCGCGCTCGCCGGCAAGACCGACGAGCTGAAAAAGCGCTGCGCCGACGGAGCGACGCTCGATGAGCTGCTGCCGGAGGCTTTTGCGGTGGTGCGCGAGGCCGCGAAGCGCACGCTGCGCATGCGGCACTTCGACGCGCAGCTCCTGGGTGCAATGGCGCTGCATCACGGCAAGATCGCCGAGATGAAGACCGGCGAAGGCAAGACGCTGGCCGCGACGCTTCCCGCCTACCTCAACGCGCTCACCGGCCGCGGCGTGCACATCGTCACGGTGAACGACTACCTGGCGAACCGCGACGCGGAGTGGATGGGCAAGATCTACAAGTTCCTCGGCCTGACCGTCGGCGTCAACCTGCCCTATCATGAGCTGGAGCTCGAGGAGCGCAACGCCGCCAAACGCGCCGCCTACGCCGCCGACATCACCTACGGCACCAATAACGAATTCGGCTTCGACTACCTGCGCGACAACATGGCGATGCACGTCGAGGAGCGTTTCCAGCGCGGGCTGCACTACGCCATCGTCGACGAGGTGGACTCGATCCTGATCGACGAGGCGAGGACCCCTCTCATCATCTCCGGGCAGGCCGAGGACCGCACCGAGCTCTACTACAGGATGAACGAAGTCGCGCCGCTCCTCACCCGCCAGAAGGAGGAGAAGAAGCAGGACCAGCCCGAGCCTCCGGGGGACTTCTTCGTCGACGAGAAGAACCACCAGATCAGCCTGTCGGAGGCGGGGCATGAGAACGCCGAGCAGATCCTCGCGCGCGTCGGCCTGCTGCCGGCGGGGGCGAGCCTGTACGAGCCGGCGTACATCAACCTCGTACACCAGCTCTACGCGGCGCTGCGCGCACACAACCTGTTCCACCGCGACCAGCACTACGTGGTGCAGAACGGGGAGGTCGTCATTGTCGACGAGTTCACCGGGCGGCTGATGCAAGGGCGGCGCTGGTCCGACGGCCTGCACCAGGCGGTCGAGGCGAAGGAGAACGTGCAAATCCAGAACGAGAACCAGACGCTCGCCTCGATCACGTTCCAGAACTACTTCCGCATGTATGGAAAGCTCGCCGGCATGACCGGCACGGCGGACACCGAGGCCTACGAGTTCCAGGAGATCTACGGCCTGGAAGTGGTGGTGATCCCGACGCACATGCCGATGATCCGCGAGGACCGGCACGACCAGGTCTACCGCACCGCCAAGGAGAAGTACCAGGCGGTGATCCTGGACATCAAGGAGTGCTACGAGCGCAGCCGGCCGGTGCTGGTCGGCACCACCTCGATCGAGAATTCGGAGCTCCTCTCGGGGCAGCTCACGAAGGAGAAGCTCCCGCACCAGGTGCTGAACGCAAAGCAGCACGCGCGCGAGGCCGAGATCGTGGCCCAGGCGGGCCGCCCGAAGATGGTCACCATCGCCACCAACATGGCGGGGCGCGGCACCGACATCGTGCTCGGCGGCAACGTCGAGAAGCAGTGCGACCTGATCGAGGCGACCGAGAACTTGTCGCCGGAGGAGAAGAAAAAGCGCATCGACACGCTGCGCGGCGAATGGCAGGAGCTGCACAACCGGGTGGTCGAGGCCGGGGGCCTGCACATCATCGGCACCGAGCGCCACGAGTCGCGGCGCGTCGACAACCAGCTGCGCGGACGCTCCGGGCGCCAGGGCGACGCGGGCTCCTCGCGCTTCTACATGTCGCTCGAGGACCCGCTGCTCAGGATCTTCGCCGGCGACCGCATCAACCGCATCATGGTGATGCTGAAAATGCCCGAGGGCGAGGCGATCGAGCACTCGATGGTGACGCGCTCGATCGAGAGCGCGCAGAGCAAGGTCGAAGCGCGCAACTTCGACATCCGCAAGCAGCTGCTCGAGTACGACGACGTCGCCAACGACCAGCGCAAGGAGATCTACGCCCAGCGCAACGAGATCCTCGAGGCGAGCGACATCTCGCCGCTGGTGGCGCGCTTGCGCGCCGGCGTGATCACGGACCTGTTCCGCCAGTTCGTGCCCGAGGAAAGCGTCGAGGAGCAGTGGGACATCGCCGGCCTGGAGACCGCGCTCAAGGCCGAGCTCAATCTCGAGGTGCCGGCCAGGCGCTGGCTGGAGTCCGAGCCCGAGCTTCAGGAGGAGACCCTGCTCGAGCGCATGGTCGGGCGGGCGGACGAAGCCTACGCGGCCAAGATCCCGGCCGGGGCCGAGTCCTCGTTCCGGCAGTACGAGCGCTACGTCATGCTGCAGATCCTGGACGCGCACTGGCGCGAGCACCTGGCGGCGCTCGATCACCTGCGCCAGGGCATCCACCTGCGCGGCTACGCGCAGAAGAATCCGAAACAGGAATACAAGCGCGAGGCCTTCGAGCTGTTCGGCGCGATGCTCGAGGCGGTGAAGCTCGAGGCGACGAAGACGCTCACCGCGGTCGAGATCCGCGCGCGCGAGGAGATCCCGCCGCCGGACGAGGCGCAGCACGTCGAGAACATCAGGCCGCTGCATCCGAGCCTCGGCGGCATGGCGGAGGCCGAGCCGGAGGAAGGCGGTGGCGACGGCGACGTGGCGCTCGCGGAAGCGGCGACGAAGAGGAAGATCCAGCCGATGGTGCGCCATACGCAGAAGGTCGGCCGCAACGACCCGTGCCCGTGCGGCTCGGGCAAGAAATACAAGCATTGCCACGGCAAATTGACCTGATGGCGGTGAATCTCGCGCCGCCGGATCCGCACAGCATTCATCCCGTCGCCGGCATCGAGCTGGGCGTGGCGATGGCGGGAATCAAGAAGCCGGAGCGGAAAGACCTGCTGGTGCTGCGCCTCGCGCCGGGCGCCTCGGTCGCCGGCGTGTTCACGAAAAACCGCTTCTGCGCCGCCCCCGTGAGGGTCGCGAAAGAGCACCTGCGCAACGAGATCCGGGCCCTGGTGGTGAACACCGGGAACGCCAACGCGGGGACCGGGAAGGAGGGCGTGGAGGCGGCGCTCCGGGTCTGCGCAGCCCTCGCCAGGGAGCTTGGTTGCGAGCCTCGCCAGATCCTTCCGTTCTCGACCGGCGTGATCATGGAGCCGTTGCCGGTCGAACGGATCGTTTCTGCCCTGGCGGCGGCGATTCGAGATTTCAGGCCGGAGAACTGGATCTCTGCGGCCGAGGCGATCATGACCACCGACACGGTGCCGAAGGCGAGCTCGCGCAAAGTCCGCCTATCCGGCGGCGAAGCGGTCGTCACTGGCATCGCCAAGGGAGCGGGAATGATCCGCCCCGACATGGCGACGATGCTGGCGTTCGTGGCGACGGATGCCAAAGTCGCGCGTCCGGCGCTGCAGCGAATGATGCGCGCGGCCGCGAGCCGCTCGTTCAACGCCATCACGGTGGACGGGGACACTTCGACGAACGACGCATTCGCGTGTCTCGCGACCGGCCGGGGGCCGGCCGCGAGATCGGGGAAAGACCTGAAAACCCTCGCGGATGCGATTGTCGAAGTATCCGGGGAGCTCGCGCAGGCGATCATCCGGGACGGGGAAGGGGCGACCAAGTTCGTGACGGTGCGCATCGAGCGCGGCCGCTCGGAGGCCGAGTGCCGCCGCGTCGCCTACGCAATCGCGCATTCGCCGCTCGTGAAGACGGCGTTCTTCGCCTCGGACCCGAACCTCGGCCGGATTCTCGCCGCGATCGGCAATTCGGGCATCAGGGATCTCGACACGGCGAAGGTGGACCTGTACCTGGACGAAGTGCGAGTGGCGAAGGGCGGCGGGAGGGACGCCGGCTACCGGGAAGAGCGGGGCATGGCCGCGATGAAGAAGCCGGAATTCACGGTGCGCGCGGTGCTCAACCGCGGCCGGGCCTCGGCCACGATCTGGACTTGCGATCTCTCCTTCGATTACGTCAAGATCAACGCCGAGTACCGGACATGAGCAAGGAACTGGAGAAAATCCTGGCGCGGCTCGAGGAGCTGCTGCCGCCGCCGCCCCCGCCGACCGACTGGACGGCGAGCGTGGCGTTGCGCTGGCGCACCACCGGGCGGGGCGGCGCCACGGGGTGGCTGCAGCCGGTGCGCCACGTGCACCGCATCCGGCTCTCCGATCTGCGCGGCATCGACCGGCAGATCGCGCGCGTCGAGCAGAACACGCTGCAGTTCCTCGAGGGCAGGCCGGCGAACAACGTGCTGCTGACCGGCGCGCGCGGCACCGGCAAGTCCTCGATCGTGAAGGGGCTGCTGAACAAGTACTCCAGGCGGGGCCTGCGCCTGATCGAGGTGGAGAAGAGCGACCTGGTGGACCTGCCCTACATCGTGGACCGGGTGGCGGAGCGTCGCGAGCGCTTCCTGCTGTTCTGCGACGACCTCAGCTTCCACGGCGCCGAGGAGGGCTACATCGCGCTCAAGGTCGCGCTCGACGGCTCGATCTCGACCACCTCCGAGAACATGCTCATCTACGCCACCTCGAACCGCCGGCACCTGATGCCCGAGTACATGGCCGAGAACCTGGAGACCCGGTACGTCGGCGAGGAGATCCATCCGGGCGAGACGGTCGAGGAGAAGATCTCGCTCTCCGAGCGCTTCGGCCTGTGGGTGACTTTCTATCCGTTCGACCAGGACGAGTACCTCGAAATCGTGGCGCACTGGCTCAAGACCTTCGGCTGCGGCGCACGAGAGGCCCAGGCGGCCCGGGAAGAGTCGCTGCAGTGGTCGCTGCAGCGCGGATCGAGGAGCGGCCGCGTCGCCTACCAGTTCGCCAGGGATTGGGCGGGCCGGCACGCCAAGAAGAAGTGATCGGGGTCGCGGCGGCCGTCATCCAGCGCGCCGACGGCTCGTTCCTGCTGGCGCAGCGCCCCGCGGGCAAGGTCTACGCGGGCTGGTGGGAGTTTCCCGGCGGCAAGATTCACGAGGGCGAATCGGCCGAAGGCGCGCTCGCGCGCGAGCTGCACGAGGAGCTCGGCATCGACGTGCGCCGCGCCTATCCATGGATCACGCGCGTGTACGCCTACGAGCACGCCACCGTGCGGTTGAATTTCTTTCGCGTGGTCGAATGGCTGGGCGAGCCGCACTCGAAGGAGAACCAGGCGATCGCCTGGCAGCGCCTTGGCGCTCCGATGGCCGAGCCGATGCTGCCCGCCAACGCCCCGGTGCTCGCCTCGCTCGCGCTGCCGTGGGAATACGCGATCACAAACGCTGCAACGGTGGGCGTCCCGGCGATGCTCGAGCGCCTGGAGCGGCGGCTCGCCGGGGGGCTCAGGCTCGTGCAGGTGCGCGAGCCGGGCATGGCCGACGGCGAGCGCGCGGCGTTCACCGCGCAGACAATCGATCTTGCGCACCGGCACGGCGCAACAGTCCTGGTGAAGTCGCCGTTTCCCGGCGCCGACGGGCTGCACCTGACGGCCTCGGAGCTGGTGAAGCTCAGGGCAAGACCCGAGCATGGGCTCGTCGCGGCCTCGTGCCACACGCGCGAGGAGCTCGAACGCGCCACGCGGCTCGAGCTCGACTTCGCCGTGCTCGGCCCGGTCGGGCCGAGCGATTCGCACGCCGGCGGACCGGTCCTCGGCTGGGAGCGCTTCGCGGCGCTCGCGCGAGGGGCGAGCCTCCCGGTCTACGCCATCGGCGGTCTCGCCCGCCACGACCTGGAGGACGCCTGGCGCGCCGGGGCGCACGGCCTGGCGATGATCAGGGGGAGCTGGAAGTAGGATCGTCGTCCGGCGGCGGCTCGCCGGGCACCGGGACCCGGTAGCGCTCCGCGGCCCAGTCGCCGAGGTCGATCATCTTGCAACGCTCGCTGCAGAACGGGCGCCACCGGTTCTCCGCGCCGAACGGCGCGGGTGCCCCGCAGCGCGGGCAGGGGACGGTTTTTACAGGTTGCAAAAGGTGAGCTCGAAGCCGACGTCCCAGTCGGCGGTGCGCGGCCTGGGATCCTCGCCGTTCTGGGCGAGGAAGCGGATGTTGAGCACGTACTTGTTGGCGCTGATCTCCGGCACGCAGGGCGTGTCCACATCGAGGCGCACGCGCAGCATCTGCGCGATCTTGCCGCCGAGCATCTGCTGGTAGGTGCCGAGCGGGGCGTGCAGCGTGTGGGGCTTGCCGGACTCGCGCAGGATCCTGAGGATGATCGCCGAGCCGTCGCGCAGCGGGTACAGCGGCCCGGTCCAGGCGGCGAGCTGCCCGGTGCGCTCCTCGGCCGGGCGGTGCAGCCAGTAGTGGTAGGAGGGCAGGTCGAACTCGCACGCGCCTCCCGGGATGCCGGTGCGCTGCTTGATCGCCATCAGCCACTCGTTCTCGCGCAGGTACTGGCCGATCTTGCCGGTCATCGAGAACAGCGCGGCCGAGGCCTGCTCGATGTCGCGCAGCACGCCCGAGAGCGCGTCCTCCGAGATCTCGGGATTGTTGCGGAACGCGAGCAGCACCTGCCTCTGGCGCTCCAGCTCCTGCAGCAGGTCGGACTTGAGATCGGCGCGGCTCGAGACCTCCAGGATCTCGAACAGCGTCAGCAGCGCCATGTGGTGGTCGTGCGGGTCGCTGCGCCCGATGAAATGCCGCGAGCGCTCGAACAGGTCCTCCAGGCGCAGCAGCGTCCGGATGCGTTCGTTCAGGGGATACTCGTAGGTGATCACGGCGTCGCGTTGCGCGGCCAGCGCCACGTCCCTCGGCCGATTGTCGGGGATTTGCGCACGCAGCACAACCTAAGTCCTTTTGCCTGCTGCGAGTTCCAGGTAGCGCCGGTGCAGCTCGGCGACCCTTTTGCGCAGCGCATCAAGCGATCCGCTGTTGTCGACGACGTCGTCGGCGGCGGCCAGACGCTCGGCCCGGGTGGCCTGGGTGCGCATGATCGCGCGCACCTCGTCCTCGGTGAGGCCGCGGTGGCGAATGACCCGCTCCACCTGGGTCTGCTCGGGACAGTCCACGACGAGCACGCGATCGACGCGCTCCCGGTAGTCGCGCGACTCGACGAGCAGCGGCACGACGTGCACCACGTAAGGCCCTGCGGCGGCGGCGATACGCCGGCGCGACTCCTCGCGGATCAACGGATGCAGCAATGCCTCGAGCTTCTTCCTCGAGCCGGAGTCGCCGAAGACGCGATCGCGCACCTTGCCGCGATCCATGGCGCCGCTCGGGTCGAGGAACTCCGCGCCGAACAGCCTGCGCACCTCGGGGATCGCGGCCCCGCCGGGCGCCGTGAGCTCGCGCGCGATGGCGTCGGTATCCACGACCGCGGCGCCCAGCCGCGCGAACTCGTCGGCGACGGCGCTCTTTCCGCTGCCGATGCCGCCGGTGAGGCCGACCACGAGCTTCACAGCTTGTTCAGGTACCAGCGCACCATCGGCTCGCCCCAGTAGAGCGCGATCACCGCGGCGATCGCGAGGTAAGGTCCGAAGTGGAACCGAAAGCCCGCATCCCAGCGGCGCCTGGCCGCGAACATCTGCAGCACCCCGAACGCGAGCCCGACCAGCGAGGAGATCAGGATGACGAGCGGCAGCATCTTCCAGCCGAGGAAGGCGCCCGCCGCGGCGTTCATCTTGAAGTCGCCGTAGCCCATGCCCTCCTTGCCGGTGGCGAGCCTGAAGCACCAGTAGACGAGCCACAGCGACAGGTAGCCGGCGGCGGCGCCGATCACGGCCTCGGCGAGCGGCACGAAGGTGCCCCCGATGTTGAGCAGGATTCCGGCCCACATCAGCGGCAGGGTCAGGTCGTCGGGCAGAAATCCGGTCTCCTGGTCGATTGCGGCGAGCGCGATCGTCGTCCAGACGAACAGCGCCGCGCCGAGCGCGGCGAGGCTGAAGCCGAAGCGCCACGCCGAGTAGCCGCCCGCGATCCCGGCGACCAGCTCGACCAGCGGGTATCTCAGCGCGATGCGCGTGCCGCAGGCCGAGCACCTGCCTTTGAGCGCCAGCCAGCTGATCAGCGGGATGTTTTCCCACGCGCGGATCCAGTGGCCGCACCCCGGGCACTGCGAGCGCGGCACCACCAGGTTGTAGCGCTCGCGCGCAGGTGGCGCCTCGCCGGCGAGCTCGGCGCACTGCTCGCGCCACTCGCGCTCCATCATCTTCGGCAGACGATGAATGACGACGTTCAGGAAGGAGCCGACGCAGAGCCCGAAGGCCGCCGCGACCCAGGGAAAGACGGCTGGCTGAACGAGCCAGCCGAGCGAGGTCATCCCCTCAGACCGCTCCGCCGAGCTTGAAGATCGGCAGGTACATGGCCACCACCATGCCGCCGATCAGAGTGCCGAGAACCACCATGATCATCGGCTCCATCAGCGAGGAGAGCGCCTCCACCGCGTCGTCGACCTCGGCTTCGTAGAAATCCGCGATCTTGCCGAGCATGGCGTCGAGCGCGCCCGTCTCCTCGCCGATCGAGGCCATCTGGATCACCATGGCGGGGAAGACGTTGGCGTTCTGCATCGCCACGGTGAGCGAGGTGCCGGTCGAGACCTCGTTCTGGATCTGCTTGGTGGCGACCAGGTAGACGTAATTGCCCGATGCGCCGCCCACGGAATCGAGCGCCTCGACCAGCGGCACGCCGGCGGCGAACATGGTGGCGAGCGTGCGCGTCCAGCGCGCGATGGTGGACTTGCGGATCACGTCGCCGAACACCGGCAGCTTCAGGCTCAGCCGGTCCATGAAGATCTGCACCGCGAGCGAGCGCTTCCACGCCTCGAGGAATCCCCAGATGCCGCCGATCATCGCCGGGAAGATGATGTACCAGTTGCCGACGAACCAGTCCGAGATCGCCATCACCACCAGCGTCGGCGCGGGCAGGTCGGCGCCGAAGCTCGAGAACACAGACTTGAACGCGGGAATGACGAAGATCATGATCACCGCGGTGATGATGATGGCCACCGCGACGATCGACACCGGGTAGAAGAGCGCGCTCTTGATCTTCGACTTGATGGCGAGGATTTTCTCCTTGTAGGTCGCGAGGCGATCGAGCAGGGTCTCGAGGATCCCTGCCGCCTCGCCCGCCTGCACCAGGTTGCAGAACAGCTGGTCGAAATAAAGCGGGTACTTGCGGAACGCCGCGGCGAGCGAGGAGCCGGTCTCGACCTCGGTCTTGAGCTCGAGAACAAGCCTCGCGACCGCCGGGTTGGATGCGCCCTTGCCCACGATTTCAAAAGACTGAAGCAGGGGCACGCCCGCTTTCATCATGGTGGCGAGCTGGCGGGTGAAGAGCGAGATGTCCTTATCGGTGACTTTGCCGCCACGGCCCATCCGCTGCTTCTTGACCTTGGTGACCACGACCCCCTGGCGACGCAGCGTGGCATTGACCAGGGCCTCTCCGTGCGCGCGCATCTCGCCGCGGATGACCTTTCCGGCCTTGTCCTTGCCTTCCCAGAGGAAAGTGAATTCCTTGGGACCTTTCGCTGCCGCCGCTGCGGTTGCCATGGAGCCGACTCCCTCGTCCCGTTTGCCGCGAGCATAGCGCCACGGGGCGATTTTTGTAAAGCCTGAAGTTCCGGCTCTAAGCTTCTGAGGTCGCGACTTTTTCCTCGGGTTCGACCGGCCGGAAAATGCGCACCGTCTTCACCGCCCGGCCGGCCGCGTGAACTATTTCCATGGGCACTCCGGCGATCTTGATGGAGACGTCGGCCTCGGGGATGTCCTGCAGGTGCTCGAGGATGAGGCCGTTCAGCGTCTTCGGCCCTTCGGTGGGCAGATCGAGTCCCAGGGCGCGGTTCACCTCGCGCACCGGCATCGCGCCGTCGGCGTTGGCGGTGCCGTCCTCGTCCCAGGCGAGCGCCGGAGCAGCCGAAGGCAGCGTGGTGGTGAACTTGCCGATGATCTCCTCGACGATGTCCTCGAGCGTCGCCAGGCCCATCAGCTCGCCGTACTCGTCGACCACCAGCGCCACGCGCTCGCGGTTCTCCTGGAAGTACTGCATCTGCGCCAGCACCGGCGTCGAGGCGGGAACGAAGTAGGGCTCGGCGACGAGCGACTCGAGCGACGCCTTGTCCAGCGCCCCGGCGTGCAGCGGCGCGAGCACCTTGCGCAAATGCAATACGCCGACCACCTCGCCGAGCGCGTCGCGGAACACCGGCAGGCGCATGTGGTAGCTGGTGGCGAGCTGCTGCGCGATCGTCTCCATGTCGTCGTCCAGCTTGACCGACTCGATTTTCGCGCGCGGCACCATCACGTCCTGCACCGTGACGTTGCCGAGCTCGAACAGGTTCAGCAGGATCGAGACGTGCTTCTTCGGCATGAAGCTCGAGGACTCGAGCACCAGCGTGCGGATCTCCTCGGGGGAGAGCTTCTGCACCTCGGTGTTCTGCTCCGGCCGGATGCCGGCCAGCAGCAGCAGCGGCTGCACGAACAGGTTCACGAACCACACGCCCGGCTGCAGCAGCCACTGGATCGGGCCGAGCACGTAGGCGAGCGGCGGCGCGATTTTCTCGGGGTAGGTGGCGCCGATGACCTTCGGCGTGATCTCGGCGAACACGATGATCAGGAAGGCGATCGCGACGGTGCTGATGCCGTAAGCCCACCTACCCTCGCCGACCAGGCGCACGGCGATCAGGCTCGAAAGCGTCGCCGCGGCCGCATTCACGAGGTTGTTCCCGATCAGCACCGCCCCGAGCAGCCTGTCGGTGCGCTTGAGGAGCAAGTCGACGCGCAGCGCGCCGCCGTGGCCCTGTGCCACCAGATGCTTCAACCGGTAGCGGTTGATCGCCATCATGCTGGTCTCGGCGATGGAGAAGAATCCCGAGACCACCAGCAGCACGACGAGCGCGCCGAATTCCCAGGAGAGCGGGATGTCGTCGTCCACCGCGGCTCAGCCCCGGCCCAGGATCACTTCGAGCACGAAGCGGCTGCCGACGTAGGCGAGCACCAGCAGCACGAAGCCGGTGAGCGTCCAGCGCAGCGCCGTGCGCCCGCGCCAGCCGTACAGCCAGCGCCCGGCGAGCAGCCCGCCGAAGGCGAGCCAGGACAGCAGCGCGAACACCGTCTTGTGGTCGAAGCGCATGGCGCGGCCGAACAGCGTCTCGGAGAACGCCATTCCGGTGACGAGCGTGAGCGTGAGGAAGAAGAACGCCGCCCCGACCACGCGGAACAGCAGCCGCTCGAGCGTGAGCAGCGGGGGGAGGTTCGCGGCGAGCGAGGGGTGCTTGCGGTGC
>Ga0209342_10003562_pt1 | contig 16389 bp, 12 predicted proteins | sample RifCSP16_2_FD_184023 | JGI IMG/M metagenome (GOLD analysis project Ga0209342, IMG submission 184023) | Soil microbial communities from Rifle, Colorado - Rifle CSP2_sed 16_2 (SPAdes) (version 2) | ecosystem: Environmental > Terrestrial > Deep subsurface > Rock core/Sediment | place: Rifle... | reverse complement strand
ACCGGGTGGTGGCGTCCGGCTACGTCACCGACGTGCTCACCGACTACGCCGTCAACTTCATGCGCCGCTCGCGGGGCCAGCCGTTCATGGTGTTCCTGGCGCACAAGGCCCTCCATCCCAACGTCAGGCAGCGCGATGACGGTTCGGTGGCGCGGCTGCAAGGCCAGGCCGCGGGATTCATCCCCGCCGAGCGGCACCGGGGCCGGTACGCGCAAGCCGTGGTCCCCCGCCGGGAGAATGCCCTGGTCCCGCCGGCCCGGAAGCCGGCGCTCCAGCGACGCATTCCCGGTCTGCCGCCGTTGACCCCCGACAGCGGCGGCACCCCCGACCGGGATATCCGCGACCGGTTGGAGATGCTCCTGGGCGTGGACGAAAGCCTGGCCCGCATCACCGAAGCGTTGCGCGAGCTGGGCGAGCTGGACCACACGGTGCTGATCTTCACCAGCGACCACGGCTACTTCTACGGCGAGCACGGGTTGAACGAAGAGCGGCGGCTGGCCTATGAGGAAACCGCCCGGGTGCCGCTCATCATCCGCTATCCACGGCTGGCCCGGCCGGGGACGACCCCGGAGCAGCTGGTGCAGACCCTTGACCTGGCACCCACCATCCTGGAGTTGGCCGGCGTCACCGACACCGTCACCCGGCACGGACGGTCACTGGTCCCCCTTCTCGATGGCACCGCCACCGAGTGGCGCGGGTCCGTACTGCTGGAGTACTACAGCGACCGCGTGTTCCCCCGCATGCTCACCATGGGGTACCAGGCGGTGCGCACCGAGCGATACAAATACATCCACTATGTCGAGCTGCCCGGGATGGACGAGCTGTACGACCTGGAGGCCGATCCCTTCGAGCTGAACAACCTCGTCGGCACCGAGGAGGGAAGACGGCGGCTGCCCGAGCTGCAGGCCGAGCTGGCCGGGCTTCAACGGGAGACCGGCTACCGGCCGGAGTTCACCGGATACCGCTGACGATGCCCGGCACCGGTCGTCAGCGATGGGTTTCTCCGTTCACGCTCCCGCTGTTGCTGCTGCTGGCCGGCGGATGCGGTCGCGGCGAGGCCGCCCGTGAGCCTCCGGGTGATCCGCCTCCGGGCATGGTGTGGGTCCCGGGCGGTGAATTCGTCATGGGGAGCGATGGCGCGTACGCCGCGCCGGCCGAGGGACCGCCGCATCGCGTGGTGGTAGACGGCTTTTTCATGGACATCCATACCGTGACCAACGCCGAGTTCCGCGCCTTCGTGGAGGCCACGGGCTATGTCACCGTTGCCGAGCGGGCGCCGGACGCTGACGAGCTGCTGCGCCAGATGCCGCCGGGGACGCCCGCGCCGCCGGCGGAGCTGCTGGTGCCGGGCTCGATCGTCTTCGCGCCCACCGGCAGGGAAGTGGATCTGCGGGACTGGTCGCAATGGTGGCGCTATGTGCCGGGCGCGAGCTGGCGGCAACCGCAGGGTCCGGGCAGCTCCATCAGCGGTAAAGACGATTTCCCCGTGGTGCACGTGGCGTGGGACGACGCCGTGACCTACGCCGAGTGGGCGGGGAAGCGGTTGCCCACGGAGGCCGAGTGGGAGTTCGCGGCGCGTGGCGGAGCGGAGCAGCGGGAGCATGCGTGGGGTGATGCGCCGTACGATCCCGAGCATCCGCAGGCGCACATCTATGAAGGCGCCTTCCCCATTCACGCGGCGCAGCCCAAGCCGGTGGGTTCCTACCCGCCCAACGGCTACGCGCTGTACGACGTGGCGGGCAACGTGTGGCAGTGGACCCTGGACTGGTTCCGGCCGGACACCTACCGACGAGACCGCGAGCGCGGTCCGGTGCGCAATCCCACCGGTCCGCTTGCGGGCCTCGATCCTCGTGACGGCTACCAGGCCATGCGGGTGCTCCGCGGCGGATCGTTCCTGTGCAGCGACTCCTACTGCCGCGGGTATCGGGTCAGTGCCCGCCACCACAACGCCCCCGACAGCGGCGCGTCGAACATCGGATTCCGCACCATCATGACCGTCGAGCAATGGCGGGTGTGGCGGCAGCGCACGGGCGAGGGGTAAGGCGCCGCCTTACTCCCCATGCGGCTGGCGTCGCATCTCAACCAGCTGGCGCAGGGTGAGGGCGATCTCGAAGATCAACAAGGTCACCGCCCAGTCCAGCACCTGGCGCGGGAAGATGTCGAGGATCGGAATGCTCCCGCCGAACAGGTTGAGGACTTTTTCCACCACCGCCAGGCCGAAGAGCAGTGACGCGGTGCCGAGGGCGACGGGAGCCGTGTAGAATCGTGGTTGAGGTGCCATGGTGGCCTCCTGGGTAGCTGGGTCAGGCGGAGGATAGCGGGCCCACCGGTCGGCCGCGACTCATCCGTTCTCTCAGCCAGCGTCTATTGACGAGGTCTGCGGCTGGCGACATACTGGCCGGTGAGCCTCTCCGTCCCCGTTAACACTTGGCCCGAGGTCTCCATGAGACACCTATTCACCAGATGGGGTCCGGTCGTCGCGGTCGCCGCCACCTTGATAGGCTGCGGCGACGCGCCGGAACCGGCGGGGCCCACGATTCCGATTCAGGCCGCTGCGGCCGCGACCCAGGATCGGCTGGCCCGGTGGTTCGAGCAGTCTTCTCCCGTCGTGCTGGCGCTGGCCGGCACGGTGTTCGCGGATAACGACGAGGCCACCGGGCGGTTGGCGTTCGGCGTGGAGCACGCGACGGTGATCCCGGGCGTCCGCAACGCGCTGGCGCGGCTTGGTATCCCCAGCTCGGCCTACGTGGTCGAGGTGACCGAGCCCATTCAGGCGTTGGCGACGCTGCGCCAGCAGTGGCGCCCCACACAGGGCGGCATTCAAATCCACTTCGGCAACTTCCTCTGCACCTTGGGCTTTAACGCCGACGACGGGAGCGAGCGTTCCTTCATCACGAACTCCCACTGCACCCACCGGCAGGGCGGGTTGAGAGGCCGAGTCACGGAGTATTTCCAACCCACCAGCGCGGTGGATCCCACGGTGATCGCGGTCGAAGTGGAAGATCCCGAGTACTTCCGAGGCGGCGTCTGCCCTCGCGGGCACAAGTGCCGCTACAGCGACGCGGCCCGCGCGTTGTACAGCTCGGGCGTGAGTTCCACCCGGGGCGCGATCGCGAAGACGGAGGGGCCGAACGGAGGGAGCATCGAGGTCACCGGCGCCTTCACCATTACGTCGCAGGATAACGCCACCACGGAGTTCCCCATCGGCATGACCGTGAATAAGGTGGGTCGCACCACCGGTTGGACGCAGGGCAACGTTATCGCGACCTGCGTGCACACCAACATCTTCGCCTCCAACATCACGCAGTTGTGTCAGACCTTGGTGGCGCATCCGGACGGCCTAGTGCTGGTCGGCGGTGGCGACAGCGGCTCCAACGTGTTCACCATTACCGGCGGGGACGACGGGCAGCTGGTCGGGATCCTGTGGGGTGGGAACTCGAGCGGCACCGTGTTCGTGTTCAGCCCGCTCAAGCAGGTTCAGGACGAGTTGGGCCCGCTGGTCGCAACCCAGTAGGCCGTGCCGAGGACGGCGTGCGGCGCGCTCGGGTGGCTGGCCCTGGGCGGCCTCCTGGATGCGGCCACCGCCGCGGGCGCTCCGGCGGCCTTGAGACCGCAAGCGGCTGAATCGCTCAGTCTCGAGCTGGTGCTGCCCGCACAGGTACCTGCGGGCGCGCCGGTGACGATCACCCTGCGAGGCCGGAACGGGACCCAGCGGCCACTCGATCTCTACCTCCGGGGCCGCACCACTACCTTCGACGTCGTAGTAGCCGAGCCCGGTGGCGAGGTCGTCTGGCGACGACTCGAAGGTGAGATCATACCGACGATCGTTCAGCTGCGTACGCTGGCGCCCGGCGAGCAGTTCGAGCTCGAAGCGGCGTGGGATCAGCGGACCAGAGAGGGGAGCTTACTCGAGCCAGGGGAGTACACCGCCCGCGGGCTCCTGTTGGTGGAGGGCGAGCCGCTGGAGACGCCCCTCGCTTCGTTCCGGATTCTTGCGCCGTAGGGCCGGAGGCTACGGTCCTGGCGTGGAATCGAGCGCCCGCAACTCGCCCGACTCGACGATCTCCACGGTGTAGTCCTCGAAGGTCGCCGGGATCTTCGCCACCAGCGAGTCGGTGCGCTGGACCACGTACACCTTGAAGCACGGCTTCTCGTCGCACAGCCCAATCGCCAGGCCCACCACGCCCGGAAGATGCATCACCCGCTCGGCGAGCCGTGCCTGCGCCTGCTCCATCGGCTCCGTGGTCGCCTCCTCTCCGCCGCCGCGCGGCCCGCAGGCCGCAAGCCCCGCGACAAGAAGGGCGGCGCGCCCCAGGGAGCGCGCCGCCCGCCGGCAGCACACCGCGTACCGGATCGCTACTGCCCGTCGATCGTGACGCCGAAGCGTGAGAGCACGGCGCCGATCGGGTTGCCGACCGTGATCCCGCTTCCGCCTGCGAACAACAGCGCCACAGCCTTCCGCGCGTCGGTCCCTCGCTCGACGACGATCAACGAGCCGGAGTCTCCGCCGGCCGAAAACCGGCCGCGCACGATTACCTGTTGCACGAAACGCGCCACACCATCGTCGTACTGCACGTTGACGATGGCGTTCACCGCATCGACCCGCCCCTTGGTCAGGCTGGTGGTCCGGCCGTACTTCATGACCCGCATCCCCGGCACGGCGGCCACCGTGGCGGAGCTGGGCGTTCCATAGCCGTCGCTGGGCGTGGCGTTCCCCAGCTGTCCCGTGCTCGAAAGCGCGATGGCGGCGTCAATGACGTTGTTGGCGCTGGTCGAAAAGACGATGGGCTCGAAGTCCGCCAGCGTGCCGATGGCGTCCGCGCCCGGCACTCCGCCGTCGAACGTCCCCGGCTGCAGCGCCTCGTCCCCGATGCTCGCCAGATTCTGGTTGGCGTACACGTGGTTGTTGCTGAGCGCGTAGACGTTGGTTCCATCGGTCACGCGGGCGCCGATGGTCCCGGCGGTGATGTCGGGATGGCCGGTCGAGACACCAATCGGGACGGGGCGTGGGAAGCGCGCCGTGGGATCTACCGAGCTGCCGCCGCCACCGCCGCAGGGGGGCGTCCCGCAGGGCGGAGCCCGGGGATTGGCATCCTGCCCGCGCTGCACCAGGGCCCGAATGGGTCCCACCACTTCGGGTGAGACCCGGAACCCATCCAGCTGGGTCGGCAGGCCGGGCACACCGGCCCGCTGAAGGTAGACCTTGACCACCGGATTGCCGGCGGCATCGAGGCCCACGGCCGTTCCCACCACGTCCGCCCTGGCCATCAACGCGGGCGTGTGGCGCTCCTGGACCCGCATGGCCTGCTCCAGGCCCTGCTGTCCGGCGAGGGAGAACTCGGGTGGCGGGGCGGTGACATCGGGGCTGTCGGTCGAACAGCCGTACCACCCAAGGGACAGGGTGGCGGCGACCAGCGCCAGCCGGACGGTCAGACGTTGGGACATGAGTCTCGCCTCCTGGAGGGATTGGGGCCGGAGAACAACCAACAATGCATAACCCAGGGCCGCCAGGCAAGCGCTGCCTCAAAACGTTGCGGAGCCGACTGCCGCGCGCCATCATGAAGGCGCGCGTCATGCCGCCTGAGCCTTAACGCCGGGCGGGGGCGGGCGTCATACCCTCAACCGGCGGCCTTCCGAGCCGCCTCCAACCGGAGGGTACTGATTTATGAAGTGGATCAAACTGTCTCGCGCTCTGGCCGCCGCCGTGGCGGTCGCCGCCGTAGCGGCGTGTACCGACAGCAACGCGCCGTCGGACGTCACCGATACCGAGCTCGCCGCGGACCTGGCCGCGTCATCCGGCGAGGCGATCGCCCTGGACGTGGTGCAGGCAATCCTGAATGAAGGGAGCTTCGCGGGCGCTCCGGGCATCAACCTCAGTGAGCAGGCGGCCCTGGACACCTCCAGCGTGACTGTAGTGCGCACCAGGACCTGCTACGATGCCGAGGACAACGAGGTGCAGTGCGGGCCGGGGGCCGTGTCCATGCACGTGACCATGCAGATGGACGGCACCGTACAACGGGGTGGCTTCACCGGCAACATCCACCGGACCCGCGACATGACCATCACGGGCCTGGGGCAGGGCTCCACCACCCGCACCCACAACGGCGTGGGCACCAGCAACGACACCACCACCTTCACCGGCGACCGGGGCACCCGCCATGCGGAAGAGTCTGCCGTGGACTCGATCGTGAACCTGGTGTTCCAGATGCCCCACGCCAGTAATCCGTGGCCGGTGTCCGGGCAGGTGATTCGGAACGTGAACGCGACCATCACCATCACGCGCACCGACGGCACCACCGTCACCCGCACCATCTCCCGTCGAGTCGTGGTCACGTTCCCGGCCGATGCGCAGGGCAACGTCGCGATTCAGGTGGGCGACTTGAGCTGCACGCTCAACCTGGTCACCCACAGAGTGAGCTGCCCGACCGGTTGACGGGCGCTATCCGTTGTCCGTTATCCGTGGGGTTCGAGGGCCTCACGGATAACGGAGCACGGACCACGATTACCTCGCCTTCAGCACCCTCGCCGCCTTCCCCACGTCTTTGGGTTTGACCCACAGCAAACCGCCGTACCGGCCGCCACCCGCTCTGGCCGCCGCCACGGCGGTGACGTTGATGCGCGCGGCGGCCAACCTCGCCAACACGCCCGCCACGGCGCCGGGGCGGTCGCCTCCTTCCACCAGAAACACGGGCTTGGGGCCGCTCAACCGGATGCCCGCCTTGCGAGCCGCTCGCGTGAGCGCCGTGCGGTTCTGGGGGACGAGGTCGATCTGGGCGCCGCCGCGTGCCGGAAAGCCCAGAACGGCGAGCAGGTTGACGCCCTGGTCCTTGAGGGCGCCGAGCAGGCGCGCGCCCTGGCCGGCGCGGTTGGGGACCATGGTCTTGAAGTAGGGGACCTTGCGGATGCGGCTGGCCATGCGGCCTCCTGGCAGGGTATGCAGGTCCAGGTATGGAGGTCTGGGTGAGTGGCGTCAAGACGCAAGAAGAAGCTCCCGGGCCGATTGGGCCCGGGAGCTTTCATGGAACGGATTCTCTTACTGAATGGTGATCTGCAGGAAGCCGGTGGCCGGGAACGTGGTGTCGCCAAACCCACTGGGGAACTCGGCTCCCTCCGCGATCATCCGGATGGACAGACTGAGGCCAAGCGTCTGGCCGGAGGCCCGAGCAAAATCGAACGCGTCGCCGCTGTTCAACGGATGGGAGAACTCGTATACCGTGTGGGTGCCGTCATTGGCGAACGCGGCCGCACCATCATTGGTGCCGCCGACGTCGGTGTCCCGCCGCGAGCAGGGCACCCCTCCGCAGGTCTGGCGCACCAGATCCTGGAAGCCGCTCGACGGGTTGAGAATGATCCCGTCGTCGCCATGGTTCAGCGTGCCGCTGCCGTCGCTGTCGAACTCGAACGAGGCCGAGTTACCAGGATCCACCACCGTACGCGCGAAACGGACCGCGAGGTAGAGGTTGGTGCCGTCGTTCCTCACGAACAGCTGTCCCGGCGTGGTGGTGCCTTCCGGCGTGTTGACCTCGAAATCGTAGGTCGTTGCGCCGTCCCACTCGCCGGAACCGATGGCGCCGTCGATCGCCACAGCCACGGCGTGACTCACGGTGTAGAGATCGACGGTCTGATTGTTGGTCTCGTCGGTCTCGGGAACGTCCCCGTTGACGTCGGCGACCGCGGTGTTCTGATACCCTTGCGCCGTCAGGGTTGCCTGGCGCTCTACCGGGAAGGTCGCGCCCGCCGCCAGCGCCGGTACCGCGAACTGGGTTTCCAGGGCGCCGGGCGTCTCCCCACCGATCCGGAACTCCAGCGTGGTGGCGCGGGAGGGACCCGGCCCCTGGTTCGTGACCACGGCGGTGAAGGTGATCAGGTCGCTCTCAACCGGGCTAGCCGGGTCGTGGGTCAGGGTTTCCACCACCAGGTCGGGTGGCTGAGTGACCGTGTAGGTGTCCGTGGTCACGTTGTTCGTCTCTCCATCCGGCGGGCCCAGCCGCTCGGGCACGTCGTCGTTGACGTCCGCCACCGCCGTGTTGATGTAGTTCTGCGGCGGCAAGGTCGCTTGGCGCTGCACCTCGAAGGTCTGGTTGGCGTCCAGCGCCGGCACGGCGAATTGCGTCTCGGGCGCGCCCGGCGTTTCCCCGCCGATGCGGAACTCCAGCGTCGTGGCTTCCGCCGGACCGGGGCCCTGGTTCTTGACCACGGCGGTGAAGGTGATCAGGTCCAGGGAATTGGGATCCGCCGGGCTGTGGGTCAGGCTCTCCACCACCAGGTCGGCATCCACCGCCAGCGCGGTGAACGTGAGCGAGCCGGTCCCCAGCTTGACCGGGTCGGCTCCGGTTGTGTGGTCGGGGGCGTACACGCCATCGGGTCCGCAGGGAGCGTCCTCGTCGCTGGCGCACGAGGGATCCGCGATGCCGCGGCCGCTCACCGTGACCGTGTTGACGCCCCACTCCTCACTCAGCGTCCAGGAAAACGTGACGATGCCGTCGGTGCCGGTGGTGAACGTGGCGGGGTCCACGGAGCCGCCGCCGCTGGTCACCAGGCTTACCGTCGCCCCGGCCACGGGGTCGCCTCCCGCATCGGTGATGGCCACCTTCAGGCCGGAGAGCGTGGTGTTGACCCGGTGACTCCCCAGGTCGCCGTCCGGGTTATCGGGGTGAAAGTCCATCTGGGCCGGCAGGGCCGCCTCGACCGGGCTCTCCCAATCCTCCCACCCGCATCCGCGGTCGCAGATCAGCGTGGCCCACAGGGACGCCGGTTTCACCCACGCCACGACCCGCCGCGCCGCCTGCCAGGCAGTACCCGCGACCTTGATCAACTCGTCCAGGGGACCCAAGCCCAGCCCGGGGCCGGGGCCGGGGCTGGTGGGCTCGGGGCAGAAGCCATCGGCCTCGGGCAGCGCCACCACGAAGCCCGCGTCGGTGAGATTGTGCCCCACGATCCGCAGCACCTGATCCTCGCTCAGACCCTCCGCGCGCGCCTCGTCAAGGGCCTGGCACAGCGTGGCGATCCCGGTGAGTGAGACTTCCGGCAGCGGGGGATCGGTCTCGATATCGACGCAATCCCCAAAGGTGGGCAGGTCAATGAAATCCGACACGTTCCGGCCGGGCTTGCACCGTTTCATGGTGATGGTGCTGGAGCTGCCCCCGTTCTCCCCGTCGTGGACCGTGACGGTCGCCAGGACCTCGCCTTCGGTCTCGGTTTCGAGGACCAATGAACCGCCGGCTGCGAGCGTGGCCGACACGCAAGGTTCGTTGGGGTCGCGGCCGGCGCCCGGGTCCCGGAAGTCCTCGTCCAAGGCGTAGCACAGGGCCGCCGTCTCGATGCGGAACTTGAGCGGGATGATCCGCCCGTCGTTGAACTGGAAGAACTCGTCGGTCTTGACGTTCTTGGCGCCGTTGGCCTGCGGGGTCACGTCCACGAAGCCGAGCTCGGTACTGCCCACAAAAGCAAAGACCCTCAGCGTGTCGGCCGAGGAGAGCGAGCTCGACGTCTCCCAGTGGTAGTAGTAGAACTCCCCCGTGGCGTTGAGCGCGGCAGGGGCGGAGTCCAGAACCAGCGGACCGGCCTCGCATACCGCCGCGTCCCCGGCGGACGGATTGGCCAGCCGGCAGACGGCCACACCGGGCGCCAGGTTGGGGTTGAACTCGGCCGCGTCGTAGTTGGGTTCTCCGCTCGGATCGCTCGCCACCGGTGGCAACCAGAAGAAGTCTGGGTTGCCGGCGGGGGTGCGACCGTCGGAAATTGCCGCCAACGGCCGCCCGAAGGGATCCGTTGGGACCCGATCTCCACAGGCAATGAGCAACACGGCGGCGAGGCACGGTCCTAGGGCGCGCTTCATAGATGGCCTCTGCTTGCACGGAGGGAGACGCCACAACCTACACACGGTTGACGCCTGCGCTAGAACCCCGAGGACGGTCCTAGGCTCTCTTCAGAGAATAGGGCGGACCGTTGCAGAATGCGGTGACCGGAGTCACCGGCGGGGCGCGGCCACCGACTGGAGAAACTCGGCGTCGTCCCGCAGGGGCCGCCACCACCAGTGCAGGTCTCGTGAGATGTCGAAGCGGTGGGTGGGGTTGGCAACCACATATCCCTTCAGCAGTTGCACCGCCTCCTCCAGGTCGCCCAGCACCACCCGGATGACCGCTTCACGGACGGCGAGCTGCTGCTCTGGGTCAATGTCCCGTCCCGCCCGGGCCGCCACCAACAGCTGGCGCGCGCTGTCGCCGAGTCCGGCCCGGGCGAGCGCCCCGGCCGCGAACATCCGGGCCATGCGGCCCGCGATGGGCCGGGCGGACGCCGGCGTCAGGGAATCGGCGCGGCGCGCCAACGCCAAGGCCCGTGCCGGATCGGGCTGCGCCCAGGGAGTGATCAGCATCATCAGCTGACAGTTGACGAACCTCCGGTCGGCGGGGAACCGTCGCTCCCCTTCGTCGCACCAGCGCTGCGCGTTGGGGAACTGCTCCAGGTCGTAGTGCACCCGGAAGAGCTGATACAGGTTGTCGTCCTGATAACGCAGGAACGCGTCCGCTTCGTAGGCCCGCTCGGCGGCGATGGCGGCGGCCACGTTGTCCTTCATGTCATACGCGAGGTTGCTCAGCACGTACCACGCGGCCGCTAGGGTGGGATCGGCCTTGACGCTGGCGTCCAGGTCGGCGTGCGCGGCGCTCAGCAATTGCGCGTGTTCCGCCGGATTGGGGGTCACGTCCAGTTGCCAGAGCCGGTAGCGGGCACTCCCCCGCAGGTGCAGCGCGTCCGGCCGCTGAGGCTCCATTTCCAGGGCCCGGTCGGCTTCCGCGATGGCGCTGCGAAGGCGCGCGGCCTGGGCATGGGGCTCGCCGGCCAGCGACGACTGATCGAACGCCACCCAGCCGCGGAGCACCACGGCCTCGGCCCAACGGGGATCGGCCCGCTCCGCCAACGCGAGGAGGGAGTCCGCCTCGCCATAGATCCGGTTTGCCCGGGTTCGGTCCGAGGTGGCCAATCCGGTGGCCACCTTTCGGTCCCGCTCGGCCCGCTGCACCAGTGACCAGGCTTCGACCACGCTGGTGCCGCGCTGGCGCTCGCGCAGGAGAATCGCCTCGCCCAACCGCCGCCTAAGAAAGCCGGAAACGACCTCGGCGGCCGAATCGCGCACCGCGAGCAGGTCGCCGGCCGCCAGCTCGAAGGTCCGTGACTCGATATCGGAGCCGCTGGAGCCCTCCACCAATCGCACCGTGACCCGGATGCGCTCGCCGGCAGGCTCCACGCTGCCAGTGACCAGGCTGCCGGTTCCCAGGGCGCGGGCTATGCTGTCGCGCGGAACCTCCGCACCACGGTAGGGCTCCACCGCGTCGCGGGAGAGCACGGTGAGCTGGGGAACGCCGGCCAGCCGTGCGATCAGGGCCTCGGACAAGGCGTCGGCCACGAAGGCCAGCGAGTCGGCGCGGCCGGGATCGAAGTACAGCACCGCCAGGCGGCGGGGCTCCAGTCCCAGTGACGGTAGCTCGGGCCCGCTGCGGCGGTTGTTGAGCAGGGCAAAGGCCACGCCGGCCACCACCGCCGCGCCGGCCGCCACCCCCAGCGGCAGCAGGATCCGCTTGCGGCGCCGTCTCCGCGCCCGCATCTCCAGCGTGGGCGAGACCCGATGCACCGCGGTGGCCGTGTTCACCGCGCTCAGGGCCTCGGCCATCTCGAAGGCGGTGCGGTACCGATCCGCCGGCAGCTTCGCCATGGACCGCATGACGATCTCTTCCAGCTCCTCCGGGATGGTGTTCCGCATGATGTGCGGCGGCGGGATGTGATCCATGGAGTGGCGGGCGATGACCTGCTGCGGCGTGGTCCCGGTGAAGGGGACCTGCCCCACCAGCATCTCGAACAGCACGCAGCCCAGACTGTAGATGTCGCTCCGGCCATCGAGCTGGTCGGACCCCATGCCCTGTTCGGGGCTCATGTACGCCGGCGTGCCCACGGTGGTCCCGGTCTGGGTGAGCTTTTCGCCTCCGGCTTGCGACACCGCCGACGCGATCCCGAAATCCGCCACGATGGCGTGGCCGCCGGCCATCATGACGTTGTGGGGCTTGATGTCGCGGTGCACCAGCCCCAGGCTGTGTGCCTGGGCCAGGGCCTCGGCCACCTCGCGGGCGATCTGTACCGCGTCTTTGATGGAGAGCTGCTTCTCGCGGGCGATCAGGTCGGCCAACGATTCGCCCTGCACGAACGGCATGACGTAATAGAGGAATCCCCCGGCTTCGCCCGAGTCGTACAGCGGCAAGATGTGGGGATGGCTGAGCTTGGCGGTGACCTGGACCTCGCGCAGGAAGCGCTCGGCGCCGAGGGAGGCGGCCAGCTCGGGATTGAGCACCTTGACCGCGACCAGGCGATCGTGCTTGAGGTCGCGGGCGAGGTACACGGTCGCCATCCCGCCAGCCCCAAGCTCCCGCTCGATGGCGTAGCGGTCGGCCAGCGCGCTCTTGAGACGCTCGAAGTGTTGTTCCACGGGGCGCTAAGATACGAACCTACGGTCCGGCGGTCGAACGTCCACCCCCCCTGTTCGGTTTTGGCGGGGCGGGGCACATTTGCGGCATGCTCCGTTCCCTCGTGGGGTCCGTCATACTGGCCATCGCGCCAGCGTGGCTCGGCGCCCAGCAGCCCCTGGTCCCGCAGCCCCGCGACGTCCTCGGCTTCACGCCCGGCGATGACTACCAGATCGCCGATTACCCCCAGATGCTGGAGTACTTCCGGCGCCTCGACGCGGCGTCCGACCGAGTGCGGGTGGCCGTCGTGGGAAAGACCACCCAGGGCCGCGACATGATCGTCGCGGTGATCACGGCGGAGGCGAACTTCGCGCGCCTGGATCGCTACAAAGAGATCGCGCGCAAACTGGCGTTCGCGCGTGACCTATCGGATGAAGTGGCGCGCGAGCTGGCGCGGGAGGGCAAGGCCGTCGTCTGGATTGATTCCGGCCTGCATGCGCTGGAGACCGCGCACGCCCAGCACGCGTTCCTGCTGGCGCACCAGATGGCCACAGGGGAGTCTGAAGAAATCCGCCGCATCCGGAACGACGTGATCCTGGTGCTGATGCCCAGCGCGGAGCCGGACGGCATGGACACGGTGGCCGCCTGGTACCGCAACACGGTGCATACGCCCTACCAGGACAGCCCCATGCCGTGGCTGTTCGGTACATACGCGAGCTACGACAACAACCGCGATTATTTCATGCAGACGCAGGTGGAGACCCAGATCGTGAGCCGCCTGCTGTACTTCGACTGGCTGCCGCAGGTGGTGTACAACCACCACCAGGGATTCTATCCGGCGCGCATCTTCGTGCCGCCGTTCCCCGATCCGTTCAACCCGAACATTGACGCGGGCATTCTGCGGGGCATCGAGCTGTTCGGGGCGGCCCTGCAGCACCGCTTCGAGCAGGAGGGCAAGGACGGCGTGTTGTCACGGTACGGATTCTCGTCTTGGTACAACGGCTCACTCCGGACCACGACCTACTTCCACAACATGATCGGCATCCTGACCGAGACCACGCACGACACGCCGACGCCGTTCTTCTACGACCCCCAAGACATGCCGGCACGATTCGGTAACGGTTGGTCCACCCGTGAGCCTTCGACCAGCTACCCTCGCCCCTGGAAGGGCGGGTGGATCCACTTCCGCGACGTGCTGGACTACATGCTCACCGGCTCGCTGGCGGTGCTGGACGCCGCCTCGAAGTACCGCGAGGACCTGCTCTACCGGGTGTACCAGGTGGGGTCGCGACAAGTCGCCCTGGGGAAGGAAGAGCCCCCCGTAGCCTACGTGGTCCCGCCGGCGCAACACGATCCGCCGGTGGCGGCGAAGTTCATCGAGGTGCTGATGCGGGGCGGCGTGGAGGTCCAGCGCGCCGACGCCGGGTTCACGGCGGATGGACGGCCGTTCCCGGCCGGGAGCTACGTCGTCTCGCTGGCGCAGGCGTATCGTCCGTTCATTAAGGACCTCCTCGAGCCGCAACGCTATCCCGACGTGCGCGCCTATGTCGGCGGGCCGCCGGTGCCGCCGTACGACAACGCGGGCTGGACCCTTTCCTATCAGATGGGCGTGCGGGCCATCCCCATCGCCCAATCATTCACCGCCTCGCTGACTCCACTCACTGCCTATCCCTCCCTTGAAGGCGGGGTGTGGGGGGTGTCCCCCTCCTTTAGAGGGGTGGTGCGGGGGGCGTCCTCCTTTGAAGGCGGTGGGTGGGGGGCGTATGCCCTGGATCCCCGGCAGAACAACACGGTGATCGCCGTGCATCGGTTGTGGAAAGGCGGGAGACCGGTGCGACGGACCGCGGCGCCGCTCTCCGTGGGGGACAGCACTCTGCCGCCCGGCGCGTTCGTAGTGCCCAGAGGTGGAAGCACGGACAGCCTGGTGCGGACCTTCGCGCGGGATCTCGGACTCTCGGTGTACGGCCTGGACGCGGAGCCTCGGCCCTTGGCGCCGCTCCGCCCTAAGCGGATCGGCGTGTATAAGAGTTGGACCACCGAGTGGGTGGACGATTGGGTCGCGGGCGAAGGGTGGGTCCGCTGGATGTTCGATCAGTACGAGATCCCCTATGGATCCCTGGTCAACGCCGACGTGCGCCGAGGGAGCCTGCGGGCCCGCTTCGACGTGATCCTGATTCCGGATCAGGCGCTGAGCGACCTCGTGGGCGGCTATCGTCCGGGCCGGCGCCAGTTCGAGCATCCGCACCAGGCGCTGCCGCCGCCCGAGTACCAGGGCGGGATCGAAGACGATGGGGTGGCGGCGCTCAAGGTGTTCGTGGAGCAAGGCGGTACGCTGATTCTGGTGGACCGCGCGTGTGATCTCGCGACTGAGCGCTTGGGTCTCCCCATCAAGAACGTGCTGGCGGGGCTTCCATCCACCGAGTTCTTCGGGCCCGGGTCCATCGTGCGGGCTCAGGTAGATACGACTAAGGCGCTCGGATTTGGGATGCCGGCGGAAACCGCGGTGTTTTTCCGGAAGAGCCGCGCGTTCTCCTCCAGCGATCCGTCGGTGCAGACGGTTGTGACCTATGGGAAGGAAGACGTATTGCTTAGCGGGTGGCTGTTGGGTGAGCGCCACATGGCCGGTCAGGGCGCGGTGGTGGAGGCGCCGTCGGGTCGGGGGCGGGTGATCCTGCTGGGGTTCACACCCTATTTTCGCGGCCAGCCGCACGGGACGTTCAAGCTGCTGTTCAATGCGTTGTACTAGTGGTTAGGCTCTCTTGACGGTGCTTGGCCCGGGCTTCATGGTTTCTTCATGATCGTGGCCGTAATAAGGGCGCGGTCCAGCCGGGTCGTACCCTCAACGGAGGATGCCAGGCTGTCGTAGTTAATACCAATCGGTACAAGTCCTCTCCCGTTCCTCGTCGGGCGCACGGGGAGCAGATACCGGATCGAGAGTTTGACGCATATGACCCGTTACGCTCGGTGGCTGGCCGCTGCGATCGCTGCTTTCTCCCTCCTCGGACTCATCAGCTGTTACCGCTACGTCCCCGCTCAACTCGAAAGTGTCCCTGTCGGTTCCTCGGTGCGGGCCCTTCTCAGCACCGACGGGGTGCGTTCGTTGTCCGAGCGCACGGGAATGGACAACGGCACCTTGTCCGGTCGGCTCGTGGAGCGAGATGCGCAGCGCGCGATGTTGCTGGTGCCGTGGCCCGGCACCGGGCGCGATCCCGGCTCTCGGGTGCTGTATCAGCGGGTGGATGTGCAGGTTTCCCACGTCGCACGGTTGGATCTCAGAGTTCTCGACAAGGTTCGCACTGGAGGGCTCGTGGCCGCCCTGCTGGGCGCGGTCACGGTGATAGCCGTGCGCGCGTTCGGGGGTGGCAATCCGGGATCGCCGCCGCTGGACGGTGGGGGGACCGTGGAGTAGCGCGCGAGGGAAGTCCGGAGGCCGGTCGTTTCTCGATTAGATATGTCGTCGCTGGACCACAAGGAGCAGACAGATCGAACCTCAGGAGGTCGTCATGATATCCACCAGGTACGAGGGATTGCTCGTTGCCGGCTTGCTCGCCGCGTTCGCGGCGATCCCCGAGCCGGCCGGCGCCCAGGGCACGATCACCGGTCGGGTGGCCGACGCGGTGACCCACGCGCCCGTCCCGCGCGCCGAGGTGACCGTCGAGGGGACCGCCCTCGGGACCCTGACGCTCCAAGATGGCCGGTTCCAGTTGATCAACGTTCCCGCAGGAAACCAGCAAGTACGGGTTCGGATGGTCGGATACCGGCCGACGGCGGCTCAGGTGACCGTGCTGGCGGGCCAGACCGTCACGCTGTCGTTCGAGCTGCGCGCCGAAGTGATCGCGCTGGAAGAGATGGTTGTCACGGGCCTGCCCACGGCCGCGCGGAGGCGGGAGTTGGGCACCTCCGTGAGCCAGATCAACATGGCCGAGGTCGGCCGGTA
>Ga0209342_10003561_pt1 | contig 16390 bp, 22 predicted proteins | sample RifCSP16_2_FD_184023 | JGI IMG/M metagenome (GOLD analysis project Ga0209342, IMG submission 184023) | Soil microbial communities from Rifle, Colorado - Rifle CSP2_sed 16_2 (SPAdes) (version 2) | ecosystem: Environmental > Terrestrial > Deep subsurface > Rock core/Sediment | place: Rifle... | reverse complement strand
GTAACACCTACCCCAATCCTTTCCATTCTTATCCACTAAAGTTGGAGGTTCATGCTTTTTCCAATACATTCCTTTAAAAAATCTAAACACTCTAAAACTATCATCATGTTTTGTAGCCCAAGTATCTTGAGAAGTAACGAATCTCCGAGGTCCCACAAAAAAATGAGAAGGAACAATAGCTGCCATTTTTTCAGGGTTATTTTGAAACATTTCTACCATTTTGGAAATGTTTTCCCCATCCCAAAATTCATCCGCATCTATCTCCCAAAGTAAACAATAGTTTGGCAAACTATTTATAGGAGCATTCACCATGTCTACCTTGCCATCCCAAAATTTACCATCTCTTTTTCGATATAGAGAAACATTATTAGGAAAAGACCTAGCCAATTGATTCAAATATTCGGTGGTCCCATCGTTACTAAGTCCATTTTTATGGAAAATAGAATCTACCCTACCTCCTAACAATTTAGACCACTGAGTATCATGATTTAAATCAGCTACCCCTTCGATTATATGCCAATGCCAATTATATGGAAGTTCCTTCAACACATCTATATGGTATTCGATGAAGGGCATACCATTCAAAACGATGGTGAAAAAATGAATAGGGGGTATCTCCTTCTCTCTATCCTTATCAACAAAACCAGACCCGTTTCCCCTCGATGATTTGTCTAATACTAAACGATCAAAGGATTCTTTTTCCTCTTGTTTCCAATCTATCTGAGGAATGGCCATCTTTCGGGGCCTCCCATGATAATCGGATAGAGGGCGAAAATGACGGCGTCCCTTAGCCAATCCCATTTGATTGACTAGATGGGCCACACAACTATCCACACAATATATCTGGGTACATCTTTCTATAAGGCCGATCCAATCAAATACAGTAAATCCCTGAATAGGCTTTATTTCTATGGAATCAGGTATTCCAAAAGCAACGCTACCCTTTGACCCTACTGAATGAGTTAAAGAGAAAGACGTTCTCTCTTCTAATTTCAGTTTTTGCTCTAAATCCAATTCTGTTTGATGCTTTCTATGAATAAATAAATTAAATCGTTCCTCAAAAGGAACTCCAGCCTCTTTATATTTCCATTCATCAAAAGATAATCCTGATTTTTTCCAATTAGACTCATCTAATCCAAATCCTATTCCTAAATCTATTTCAAAATCTAATCCCTCTTTGTCCAAAGCATTTTTAGATTTAATATACGCCCCTTGTAAACCACGACCTATATCTATAGCAGAAACGTAATTTACATATTCAAATAAATTCATATATTCGGAAGGCACAGGCCAAACTATTTTATATCCTAAATCGTAGTACCATTTTGCTATAGGAAGAACAATTATTATATCTCCAATTCGACCCGGTTGAATTATGCCTAATTTCTTTAAACTAAGAGGAGGATCAGAATGCATTGTTGATACTCTATACCAATCTACTGCGTTTCGGATAGGATCATCCAGTCCCATTTTTTTCCATTGATCTCTATTGAATATAGTTTCCTTATCGTCGTATCCCCACTCTTGTTTGTGTAATTGGTGCCAAATTTCTCCATATCGCAAATCTACTCTATCTAGTCCATATCTCTTAATTGCCCAAACGGCTAATCCGTTATCCCAAGTAGCAGCACCTAAAATTAAATCCTCCACTTCATTTACAATTTCTATAGCCGTTGCCTTGTCGCAAATAAATCCATCTTTACCGCAATATGTTTGATATCTTTCAGTTAATTTATTTATAGGAGTTTCTGGCTCTCCCTCAAATTCCTTACGATGATGGAAAACTATCTTTTTACCATCATTAGGAAGAAGGCTTCTTATAGGAACTCCCAATGGGAGAATAACATCTGAATTAAAATAGCCATAATACTCCTCATTTGGAAACATTTTCAACATTTGAGATAGAACGTCTATTAAGTAAGGTTTGGTTTTTTTACCTAATCCTTCTACTTTAGCATTCTTCTCCGTAAATAATTGACTACATACCCCATAACCAGGGGGAATAACTCCTTCATCTGTTAAAACAAACACTACTTCAGAGCAAATCCAACTTTCTATTGCCCGCTTAATCCGAGGTCCGCCATGATAATAAGGAATAGTTATTCTTACAGGAATTTTATGACCTCTCATTGGAGGAGGTGGAGCAATACGAGGATTGCTGATTAATATTTCAGATTCTTTCTCCTCCGATAATGATATTAGTTTTGATAATGTTAGAGTACGAACAGTTTCCAAAATTGGCCAAGCACATTTAAACAAAGGACATTGCAGAAGAGCAGAAATTCCTGTCCGTACTGGAAATTGATTTGTACACTTAGAACATCCTAAAATTATAGCGTTATCTTCTTCTCCTTCTGGAAAAGAAATATGTCCAACTCTTCCCCCACAGGAAGAACAAGCCAAAGTCGCTCTAGTCGGGTACTTAAAAGTAATTTGGTTCCCGCAACCATCGCAACTTACTACAAATTCTTTCATTAAATCTTTCCCTTTCTCCTTATTTTGAGAGGTTCCTCTGGAATAACTTCAGGAACAGGAAAAGATAAAATCCATAAACCCCCTGATGGATGGTATCCCAGAAAACTTTCTCCTTTTTTTACTTGGATGGGATTAAATACAATTCCAGGATCTTTAACAGAAACACGAGCCAAAGTGACATCACTATCAAATTTGATGTCCCCACATCCGCAAGATTGACAAACCAAAGTTATCTTACCTTCCCCTCTAATCAGTGTTTCTGCTAAACAATTCTCACACTTAAATTTCGCCCTCATTTTACGAATCCTCCCTCCGTTAGTTGTGAAAATTCTTTTTCTGACAAATTTGCTACTATATCTAACTCGACATTAACCAATTTCAGATAAGCCGTTACCAATCCCCCAACCTCTACTGTTATAGCCAATGCTGTTACAAAAGGAATCTCCTCCCCTGTTTCCGAATCTATTACTTTAGTGCCCCTACTTTTTCCATCACTGACAATTTTTATTTGGTTCACTTTTGTACTACCTCTGCTTTATTTTTAATCAATTCCTCAAAATTTTCCCCACGACAATTTGGACATTTTGATACGTGATACCCAGAAGTGCGGGCAAAAACTCTTTTACAATCATTACAAAAATACATAACTCTCCTATAAAAATCTTGAATCATCTCAGTACCTCCAATATAGGGGTGGGGGAGGGCTGATCAGATTCGCGGAGGGCACCCGAATCTTTGTTTGACCAGCCCCACATCCAGTAACGGAGAAAATCTGAATGTGTTACCCCCCGTAGAGAAACGCCCTCCTGCCGTAAGGGGGTGGAAAAATTCCCACCCCCTATATTCAATTACTGAACTGCTTACTACGAAGAGGTCAGTGCACGAACGAATCCACCAGGCAGCCCCACCTTCATACCCCACCGCTGGTACAACTTATACCGCATACGATTGGTGGTCCACAGGCCGTAGGGGTCTGCAGACAAGGTGGAAACTTCAAGCCTACGCCCGATGCCCAAGTACCGCAGGTTCCCAAAGGCAAGGAACGCTGTGTTGGCCCCCGTAGTAGACGGCATCTTGATGACTTCGGAGTACGGGTATCCCCAAATGGTTCCAGAAACGGGAGATCCCACCGTATCCACGAAGATTGGGCGGAGCTGGCTGTCTTTCAGACTACGGACCAGATGGAGGGTTTGACCATGCGTCCAGAACCGCGCCCCCTGCTTCCGCAGACCATCCAACTTACCGATCATCTCCGACAGGTCGGTTGCTGTCAAATCGGAGAAGGTTGACCCGCCCAGGATAACGGAGAATCCTGCTCCCGTAGCTCCGAGAATACCAAAGAACGGAGAGCCTGTTCCGTTAAACGCCTGGTTGTCGAGTTCCTGCCCAGCCGCTTCCGCAAGGCAGGCAGTCAACCACGACACGATGTCAGAACGCGCATCCATCAAGGTAGCGTTCTTTACAACGCTGTACGCCGAAAGCTCATTGGCGTCCAGCTCAACTTCGGTCACACCGGGTTCAGATTCGCCAGTGGTATTACCCCAGGCAACCGAAGCAGCCGCTGTCTCAGACGGGAAAGACTGCTTGTCGGAAGACATAGGCCAGATACGAGCATACTGGAGAACCACGGAAACCTCACGGGCAAACGCGAGGATTTCCGAATCCACGATGTCCGGGAGGGGGAAAGCATTTCCCGAATCACCGATAGGGGTTTTGATCTGCGGGCCAAAATACTTCCAGAACTGGTCTTTCGCTCTCCAATCCTGGAACAGAGTATGGCGAAGGAACAAAGCGTAAAACTTGGCCAATTCCACCCGCGTCTTTTCATCAATCTGATGATTGGGGTGGACAGTCTTGGACATCAGTTCCTTGCCCTGGAAGGCAAGTTCGTAATGCCCCATGATCTCCTTCAGCTCAAGAGACGCAGACTCCCTGGTAGGCCCTGCGTTAGGATTGGGAGGAAAAATACCCCGATCCACCGCCGCTTTGTAGGCAGCAATAGCTGCCTCTTGCTGATCCACTTTCTCCTTGATGGAGTTAAGCCCACCCGACATCTCACGGATGATTCCGGTCAGCTCTTTGATCGGGTCATCCTGAACGGGGGGACGGTCCTCCACCTCAAACTTCTCCAGCGACTCGTCTGCAATCTGCTCAGGAGTCGCCAAAACCAAAACACCTGTTTCTGTCTTGATATACTTCTTACTCATTTCCCTTTCCTCCTCACTAAAGTTTGATGGATCTGACAGCCTTGGCAAAATCGGACACCACACGTTTTAATTCTTGAACTGACTCCGGTGAATAGCTCCCTCCGACCTTGGTACCATCAGAGGGTTTCGGGGTAGGTTCAGGCTTGGTCTTACTCTGACGGTAGGCATTCCTCAGAATAACCGAAGCTGAATCTTCCCCTATATCGGGCTTTCTCTGACCTTCCTCAGTGACTTTCGTCAAGGAGGCCTGAATGCCCTTTGAATCATCCGACAAGGATTGCATCATTTCCATCATCTTTTTCATATCTTTATGCATAGTATCCATTTTGCCATGAAGTTTAGTCATCATTTGCATCATGTCCATATCTTTACTCAAATCATCGTTTTCTGTAGACTCAAGTACTGGACTAATATATTCGATTGCTTCTGACTTAGCAGCTTCAAATTTTCCTCCCACTCTACTACAAACCCCTTTTGCTGCCTCCTCAGTCCAAATATCCTTCTTAAACCGAAGGGCCTGTAGATGAGATTTATTATCCCTGATTCCAAAGATATAGTCTACGCATTTATCGTTTACCTTTCGGAAGCAATTCTTACGAGCATATCCATCAAAGTTGGGTTCCAGGATGCGGCAAGCATGCTCATTGGGATAAGGTTTTTGTCCTTCTTCATCTCCTAAAAACTCTGTATCTTCAAAGACCAATTCTTCTTCTTTTATAAAATCTATCGTGCCTTTTTCCAAATCGGGGATTTTGATTAAACCTTCTTCCCCTTTGATCAAATCTTCTTCCGAAGGGGCTAAATTATCAGGAACTTGAATCTGAATAGTAGTCTCATCTACTATCTCTATTTCGGCCTTGTCAATTTCTTCCAATACATCATCTTCATTCTCTGGACGGGGAATCAAAGTTGCTCCAGCAAGATACTTCACCAAATCATCAGGTTTAAATCCAAAACTTCTACCTTTTAAAGCGTTTTGTAAGGCGTTGGGATTGGACGGAACGGCGCAACCAGAAAGCTCTAGCAATTCCTGACTAGTGTAAATCCTACCATATGGATTGCGGTTGTCCTCCTTGTTATTATCATCCACTGGATGGGGTTCCCACTTAGCTGGAATAAACCCTACAGAAGAAGTATTGATAATTTTTTCCCCGTAAAGTTCTAAGATCATATCTGCAAATGGGTAAATACTTTTGGTGGGAAAAACTAATTGAAATTCCATTCTGGCAGGATTTTGCCTTTTAATAACTTTTTCTGCTCTGGCTAAAGGAACAGACCCATAATTATGAGCCCATAGAAAAACAGGGTTTTTCTTATAGTTATCCAAATTCCATCCAGACATGCGAATGATGTCTCCATCTCTGTCTTTGGTCTCATCTGTACCTATCATGGTAAGTTGTCTACGCTCAACATCTACTGCTTTTATTACCCCGGCATAATCGAATCTGAAAACTTCTTTTCCTTGGTACTTTACCGGGGAGCCGTCTTGCGCCAGTAATTTAGTAGCCATACCTGCCTCCTATCTCATGTTTGTAATAAATGATGAGATTCTGGAACTATAGTTTCAATACATCTACATTGAATGACTTGGTGGGCAGGTCCGTTTGAGTCTCCTGGAAAACGTAAGGATGTACCGTCAGGCATGACCCAAGGAATCCCTACTTTGGCTATCTTACCATGCATTAATTTATGTTGGGGACGTACCCTTTCATCCATAGCGGTAAACCAACGTCTCTCTCCAAATCCTGATCTACTAATAGCCAAATGTCTGCCCTCATTAGCGGCACCTATAATCTCTGTACGGGCTATGACTTTGGCTCTATTTTTAGATATGTTGAACACGCTTCGTATTCTATCGGCTATTTGATCAATAGTCTCCCCTTTTTCGTAAGCCTCCATCAGTTCCCTTCTAATTTGGTCCTTAATAGTTTGAACAATCCCTTTTATCTTAATATTTTTCATCATAAGAAAAGCCTGAGCTTCTGCATCAGAAACACTCCAAATAATATCCTCCCCTGTTTCGTCAAATACCGTACCAAATCCTATAACCAAAGCATCTTGATAAATAGGATCGGTGAATTTGGAAATATTCTTAGAATCGTCGAAGAAAAATTCATCATCTACATCTTTAGGAGCTTTGATGCTCTTGTATAAATTATCCAAAGAACGCTTTCTCATATCTGTAAACACTCTGGTAACTTTCTTTTCAAATTTATCCTCTAAGCCCGATAACTTTTGATTAAAACTTTCCCAAATTCTTTCATTTCTTACTTCGTCTTTATTCGGGGCCTTACCCCCATCGCCCTCCGTCAATGCCTTTGGAGGTTCTTCACCCGGAATCTCCTCAGAAGGAGAGGGCGATGGGGCAGGGTTAAGGGCAGGGGGTGCGGGGGCGGGTTGGGGGGGCGTGAGCGCACGTTCTATAGGTTGTATATTAGTTGCTACGAATCCCAAACTACGCCAAGGCTTACTATTGAATCCAAAATCTAGTCTATCATTAATCTCATTAGCTGTAAATCCCATTTGCCATAGTTTGTACCCAGTTTCTACCTTCTCCTTTAATGCATCTTTAAGAGCAGCTATTGCAGTAATATCAAAAATCAATTTAACATTAGAAGTATTTTTAAACAAAATAAAATTCAATGCCGAAGTGATCATAGACATTAAGGGAAGATTAGTGCCCTCCCACCATTCTCTTCTTTCTTCTCTTGCAGTTGCATAATTGACGTCTTCCACTACGCTGACAATTGCCTTTTTCATTCCAAAAATTTGAAAAATTCTTTCAGCAGTAAGTTTTCGTAATTCCTTAAATTCCATATCTTTTTGAGTCAATCCCGTTTGGGTATATTTAAGTCCTTGCTCTAAAACTGCTACTCTATGCGCTCTCCTAAATCCTTGGTGCCGAGATTCAAATTGTTCTCTAGTACGATTGAATTGCTTATCTCCTAACTTCTGTTCAGTAGCAATGACTCCTCCAGGAGAAGCCCCTTCATCAAAGAATACGGAGGTATAAAATGCTGCTTTATAGTCTACCACTATACTCATTCTCCCAGCTTCTATGGGTGACATTCCCTTCAAGGGATCATAAGGATTGATTAGGAAAATACGAGCAACTTCATCAATATTTAACGGAATGGTGCCCGGTCCCGGCATGCTGCCCGACTCCGCACCATGCCCAGACTGATTATAAAGCCACCCCATCAAAAGACCCGTTTTGGAATCTTTTGCCGGTCTAATAAACTTATTTCTAACAATCCAAAGAGAACTGGGTGGGGATAGTCCAGGAGGGATTGGTACTACAAATACCTCTCCATCCAAAAGTAAATGAGTAATTATTGATTCGACAAACGAATACCTATCTGTAATATAATTGGGACGTTCAAATAATCTAACCCATGGGTCGGAATCGGGAAGAGGTCGATATTGTCCCCCTACTCCGGTAGTTCTGACCACCATTAATGGAATTTGCGAAATGGCCTTAGCAGTAGTAGAAATGCAAACGTATACCAAATCTGACTTTTTGTAGGACTCCCGCATTACATCTTCTTCATTTACCCCTAACGATTGTCTATTTCTTAAAAATACAGCATCTATGGCATTCTTACCTATTGAATTCCTCCTTAGTTGCTCTAAACGATTGGCCATTCCTGTCTCCTATACTTTGAGGCAGTTGGATTTAACTATAACCCGTATCAAAATTATTCTCGACTATTTTTATTTATCTTTAATGAAATGCTTTGTCATCCTTTACCGTTACTACCTCACTTTCTTCTTCCCATTCAACCAATACTGATTCTAAACCAAAACATCTTGCTTTATGAAAGAAATCGTAAAGGTCTATAATCATCCTAGAAACCATTCCTAAAATAGTTCTATTATGCTCTCCAATTTTGGATTTGTCTGTTCTGGCATCCATGATAGAACCATACATTCCGTAGATAATGGATTGGTAACTTCCCCAAGAAAAGTGGGCAGAAGCACTCTTCTCCACATCTCCAAAAATAAGCATTATTCCATCCCATTTGCTGACTTGATCAGTTTTAGAATCGTGAACAGTGATTGCTCCCGATTCATCTCCTGAAATGACAATGGTAAAACTTTTTGGGTTTTCCATTTTAACCCTCATCATTTGGTGATTTTTTACCATCATCCTCCAATATAAAATCTACAACATCTCTTATTAAAAATCGCAATGTAATCCCTATTCCAAAAATTATCAACAACCAAAAAACAGCCTTGGCTATCGACTCAGCTAACATTTCTTGAAACATTCCGCCCTCCGTTCATTTTATTTCTTTCCAACCTTGATCGATTTCCCCTTTTTGTTGATTTAATTCTCTCAACCGTCTCCGCAAATATTCGGTGGTTCCTTCTTGTCGAATTCTATCCTCCACTTCCCATATTGACTTTTCTACTTCACGTCTCTGTTGAAGAAGGGATTCTTTACTTGTACGTACCTGCTGTTGCCTAAACGCCTCAGATAATTCCGCGAAATCCTTCTTATGTACTTCTACTGCGTCTTTTCTAGCGGCTTCAACTTGCTCACTAGTAGCAATAGACTGCGCCTTCATAACAAAGGCAGATGATAACCCAAATATGAAAACTACAGCACTTATAGCAGTAATTACTATCTTCCACTCTTCCCAAAATTCTTTCATAATACCTCCATTTACAATTTAGCAACCCGATGGATAATATCTCTCATTGCTTCACATATTGTTCGACATTTAAATCTTTTCCACCATGAACATATAGAACATATCCAAAGCATATACTTAACCTCCTATTGTATCCATATATCTGATGGCGGAAACGGAATCTTGTTTGGAGCACTCACCGTTAGACTTGCAGTCTTAGTTACCCCACCATATACCGCAGAAATAGATACCACTGTAGAATTCGATACAACAATAGTCGTAATTTGGAACGCTGCAATAGTACTGCCCGCAGGCACCGTTACACTCGATGGAACGATAGCCACTGAACTGTTACTAGACAAAGATACAATTATACCCCCACTAGGGGCTGATACATTTAATGTTATCGTTCCCGTAGATGGATTTCCCCCCACAACTGTAGATGGACTTACCGACAAAGAAACTAATGCCACCGCGACTGCCGTTTTACTTACAGGAGGTGAATAATTTGCAGATTCTCTACCATCCACCGTACAACTGACGGTGTACCACTTTGTTGTACCGGAAGATGGTTCACTTACCGTGCCGCTTGTAGCGGTGGTGGTTCCTTCTATAGTCCAAGAAGATGGTGAAGCAGATGCTGCTGATTTCATGGTATAAAACTTAGCCAATGACGTAGGGATTAGGGTATTGTCCGTATAAGTTGTTACAGCAGACCAAGTAAGAGTTGCTGGGCACGCGTTTGGAATGTTTATAAATGCCATCACTACAAAAAATAGAATAAAAATTGTAATCTTCTTTCTCACTCTCTTTCTCCTCTCAAATAAATCTAACCAGTTCTCTCTCTACATCTGCGTAGTCCATAGAGAAAGCCAACATCATACATTCAGCCTTATCCGGACTACGGCCTCCCAATTCTTTCTTGATAGTTTCTTTATCAATTATTTTGATCTTTCCACTCCTTAGATATTCAATCTTTATTTTGGATAATTCAAAAGCCAACTCTTCATCATTTATAGCAACTAATCCATTTTCAAACAATTTTTTTAAATTCCAATAATACTGAGCACGTTTATTAAGAAATAACTTGGCTTCATCAGGATCAGAAGGATCAGGGGGTTCTCCAACATTCACCCCATTGGTAGGATATTCTTCCTCCAATAATATAGAAACAACGCCTCCACCAACTCCAATATCATCTACATTGATTGGGGGAAAGAAAGAATCTTCTCCTTTATCATCTTCCCCTTTTAATTTTTTATCAAGAGTCTTCATATTTCTATATTTAAATTCTGGAACCAATTCATTGTAAATATCAACCATCTTACCAGCGGTTTCTGTTTCTCTCTTCTTTTGCGTAGATTCATGAAGTCGGAACAACCCAGATTTATACCTTATTCCATAAGTAGTACTGTCTGATCCTTGACGAGCAACGTCCAAACCAAAAGCATAAATTTGATCTGCTAAAAATACTCCTTCCATTCCTCTTTCTAAAGCCTTTTCGATGTATCGAAGAGGGATGAGGGTGTCTTTACTCTCCTCTGGAAATTCTCCTAAAACGCGAACACGGAACAAATTGGAATCTGAGCCCCATTTTCTCACCTTATCATCCACCCACTTCTTCACCGTTAGTTTTGGGTAGATTATTCGGTCATGTCTTACATTAGGAGAATCAAAACAACTAAGAGTAAAAGTCTTGAATCCAGAATTTGGTTTAAAAGCCTCTGCAAACTCTCCGGTAGGGTCTACCGGATTTCCAATATACAATACAAAGGTGCTTTCAGAAGTTAATAGAGCGTCCAATGCTTCAAAGGTGGTGGGAACAACTCCCCCAGCCTCATCAACGATAACAAAAATATTCTCTTCGTGGATGCCCGTAATATTTTCCATAGGTTTATCGGTGGCAAAACCTTCGACAAACCATTTGTCTCCTAAATCAAGACTGACTTGATTCATTTTCCCGCCTAGAGGAACACGGGCACGGTTATATTGGTAATGAATCTCTCCCCAAAGAGCACGACGAACTTGACGGAAGGTGGGAGCCGTTGTCATTCCAGTAGCATGCCAAACGTAAGCAAGATATAAAGTTATCCCCGCAGCTAAAAAAGTCTTGCCTACACCATGTCCGGATTTAACCGCTACCTTCCGATATTCAACTATAGCGTTGATAATATCCTTTTGTTTACTCCAAAGTGGAAGAGGGTCACCGGGTTTCCAAATCTTAGGAGGTTTATCATTTATCCAAGTATCTATGGGAATACCTAATTCATCTCTCCAAAACAAAAGGGGCTTTTCCTTATATCTTTTCATCAAATTTATTTCTTTTTCAACTGGATTTTGCGCTTCCTGACGACGAATCTCTCTTCTGAGAATAGGAGCAGGTATGGGCAAATTGACTAAATCTAGTAAATCAGGACTTATAGAAGTGGGATCTTTTATAAAAGGTTCAATGTCTCTAATACTGGTAGTAGGCTTCTTGGGACGTAACGGAGTGGGATTGTCAGGCGGTTCTAATCCATCCCCATCCTTTCCCTTTCCACCACCATTGCCTTTTCTACGGATTAAAATCAAGTCTCCCATAAATATTCCCCACTATCTAGCCGCCCCAACGGCAAATCCTACTAGTATGCCTATAGCAATCCATTTTCCAGTAGATAATACCCTACTATACCATGGTTCACTCTTTCTAATTTTTTCCGCCGTAGCAATAGAATTCTGATTTAATTTTATCAATTCCTCATTTTCTTTTCCTAATTCCAAAATTCTATTTTCTTGAGTTTTAATAACCTCTTCATCTTTTTGTGCAAGATCACGAAACAAAGGTAGTTCCACCCGACAAGACTCCACTTCGCTTAAAATCTGCAAAGCCTTATCATAAGGCAGAAAAACTCCCTTTCCCGGAGTACCCGGAAAGAAGATTTCCGCTCCCTGCGCCACCGGGGAAACTAAAAGAACCAATATAACTGCCAAAATTTTCATTTCTTTCTCCTCAATACCCTAGTGCTTTGAATCTTTTGATCAATTCCGTTTCGTTTGCGGGGGGTTTCGCTGGTACAATCTTTATCAACCGTTTCTTTAGTGCATCCCTTTCCTCTATGAGAGGATTTATGATTTTCTGAAACTCCTGCTCCTTCTCTTTTGATTTCTTTTCGTACTCTTCGGCCTGTTTTTTCAATTGATGGACCATCTCGCTGTTCATCTTTCGGTGGATATACCATCCGCTTATCGCATTCGTTGACAGGATTAGAACCAGAAGAAAAATAAGGGCAAATATCGGCTTTGAGGCAATCCACAAAACCAAGGAACTTACCACACGTTGGACAGAAACCCAATTCAAATTGGGCATCAATTTTTTCCTTCATATATTTCACTAACTTCGCGTTTTAATTTCTCACAATCTTGGCGATGTTTATCAATTCGTTCTCCTATTCTTTTTATACCCTCATCAAGAATATTGAATCGCTCAATGATTTCGTCAATAATCCCAATAATTTCTTGACGTAATCGTTTCAATGTTCCTCCGGAGGCTTTTGACCATATTCAATTGGTCTTTCCCCTTGGGCAGAATTATATTTGGAGGCAATAAAGTATCCTCCAGTATGCTTTACTAAAATGGCTCCAATCGTTATAGAGAAAATACCAGTAGGACCGACCCACCAATCTGGGGCAACGTAATCGCTAACTGTAAGTAATTCTATCATGGCCATAATCCAAGTCCCAATAATGAGTAGACCGCAATAGGACATGACAGAAACGTCGAAGATTTTGAGAAAATCTCTCATTCCACGACAGAACTTCCCCCATTTACCAGGACTGAAATGATGAGCTATTGGGGTACTAGGGCTCATTTCTTTACTTCTGCCATAAGAGCGTCTATTTTATCTTGCAAATTTTTTACAACAGCTTCTGATTTCTTTATATTATTTCTATAAAATAGTGCCCCAAAAACAAATCCAATAATTGCAGAACCGAATATTAAAAGAATAGTTTCCATCGTTTTCTCCTTTTTTCGCTTGATGTATACTCACCAAATATTTTATCATCTGGTACCCTAATCTCCTGAACCTTCTTCACCTGAAATGATTGAGCGTTCCGTGCGAATACCATTAACCACTGCTCCACGGCACCTATAACAAAGGATTCCATGAGTGAGCGCTAATTCGTGAAGGGATCTCATATGAAGAAACTCCTTTGTTAGTGTCCCAACGTCAATTAGTATTTTCTCCTGATTGTCATGTGTCCGTTTCTGAAAGGTTTGAGCCCTCTCGTGAGCATCTGACGAAATCTTTACCCACATAGTCATGTTCTCTTGTACCCGTTTTTCGATTCTGGGGGCAACTACATATAAAATGGCAAGACATGCGACTATGATTGATCCAACAAGTTGTAGGATAAACACGATGGTAAGGAGTTCGACAGAATCTATAGATATTACCATAATTATATCAACTTTCTTATACTAATATAGTCTATTGACAATTTCTAACGAAAGTACCGCCCATGCATAAACAATCCCACATATGATTCCTTTGTGAAGTGCAATCCAATATCTACGGTCCCATTGAGATGGGGGCATCATCATAGGCTCGTCAAGGTCAAGATGACCCTTGTTATGATTTTCCCTTTTCGATAAGTAATGAAGATAATTCGGAAATGTCAATCCTTTCGGACTCTGGATGGTTTTCATTGTGAATTTGGCTGAGGGTGACGAGAGTATAAATGCACCATGCCGTTGACTTTTCAATACGGCGCAATGCCCTTCGCAGCGACCGCTGCTCCCACCGCACGGCTCCCCAAGTAACTCCACCGGCAAAAATCCCACCGAATATCGCCGTAGCAAGGTGTAACAAGATGCTGTCTGTTGGCATAATGGTTTATTCTCCTTTTTTTCTACCATCAGCCCTCCTCATTACCCCTTAGGCACATAAAAAGTATGATTACCTATTTCTGCCACTACAATTGATTTATTCGCCCAAGCTGGCGAACAAACTTTCAAATTACAATACAGTACTGCCTCATTGGTAAAATTTGTTCCGCCTTTGGCTTCCTCCCAAGCCTTGATACACTCAATTATTAAAGGATCCAAACGATCAGCCTTTGCTGCCAAGATGCGGTTCGGATCATTGGTATTCCATCCAGAGAATTGATAGGGCTTAAGAACGGTTCCGGCGATGGTTCCGTCAGAGGAATATTTCAATTTTGCTCGTCTTTGAATCACTTCAGCTACTGCCACCTTCCCGATATAAGGTTCGCCTCTGGCTTCTTGCCAGACTGTTAATATTCCCCAAATATCATCAGGGATCAGTTTCATTTAGCTTAAGTCCCTTCCATCTCTATCATCATCTCCTGACGTGAGCATCCCCCGGCTCCTCTCCGCGAGAGCATCATGGGCCCGTTCCATCCGATCTTTCAACGTGTGTCGATGCTCAATGACGTCCCGCCACCGTTTTGGCGAACGGTTCTTCAACCAGAAGATACACGAAATGGGGTCAGGGGCGAATTCTTTGATTGTCACTTCTATGGGTTTTCCGTCTTTATGTTTGATTTCTTTCGTTTGAAATCCGAGTGCCCTTTTGAAAAGGCTTTGCTCAACCCGATGATTTGGATCTTCCTTCGCTTCGTTGACCAAATCCCGAAAATCGGGGTTCCGGTTGAGTATATGCTGAAACCTTGCGCCAGTCATCCCAATTGCTATTCCTATCTCTTCATTGGTCAATCCCGCTTTTGCCAAAACCAAAATCAACTTGCTCAAACTGATTTCCTGATTCTCTAGTTCGGGAAGCATCTCGTCCATAACTTCTCCTTCCCACTTGAATTCTTCCCCTATCCTAATCCTTATCGGAAGAAAGTAAATAGCAATTTAGTCCTTAAATTTGAAATTCACTCCTTTCTGGAAAAACGAATTAGCAAATTAGAAATTTTAAATTCCAAATCCACTATATATCCTGAAAAATGAAAATGGGGTAAGTCAAAAACTTTTTCAACTTAATCTCCCCCTAACCCTTCCCCGAAACCTCCCCTTCGTCTGTTTTGGTTTCCCTTTTACCGACTTCAAATCGGATACCCTTACCCGGAGGCCGGGGGGAGGAAGAAATCGACTTCAAAACGGGAAGGAAATTGAAACCCGGAGTTTTTCCCTCCTCATTTTCCATCTATTATCTCTTTTTCAACTCCTTTTCCATCTTGATTTCATCTATAAGGCTTTCAGAAGGGATTTCGCTACCGTAGGGGAAGGGGGGAGGGGAGAAATGATTTCAAAACGGATTTTGGAAAATGGTATGGGAGATCAACGGTGGCCAAGACGTAAGGGGTTCCACAGACTCGGGATTTTCCGACCCCTATACCCTCCCGATTCTAAAGGGTTTTTCCGATTCTAAAACGGGATTCTCCCTAATAGAACGGGGGATTCCCCTTAGTTTTCGGGGAGATAGACTACCGGAAACGAAATTTTAAGGGATAAAACGGATTCGGGGGATCGGGGATCGGGGAAAAATACCTCTTTTTAGGAAAAGCCGATACGAGGAAGAAGGGATGCCGCCGTTCCCCGATATCCAGTTTTATCCCGTATAGGGGAAAGAGTAGAAAGTATGACCTATACTGAATACCGGGGAAATAAAAAACCCCCGGAAGTTTTACCCTTCCGGGGGTTTTCGCTTACTTTCGAAGTTTTCGTTTTACGCGATTTTCTTCGCTTTCCCGTCGAACCGGGAGACTTTCCCGTCTCGGGAGACGATAATCGAAAGTCCGTAAAGGGCGGGGAAAAGGAGTTTCCGAACGGCGCGGTTCTCTTCCGAATTTTCCTTTACGTTATACTTTAAACCGACTCGGGAGACTTCCGAATCGATTTCCTCGACCGTCCGGGGAACGGAAAGGAACGGGGACGCGATTACTTCGGCGAAAATTTCCGCTCGGCTCGGCTTCCGTTCGTTTAAGTCGATTCCGGCTTTCTTCGCTTTCTCTTTTATTTCCTTTTCCTTTTCCCGGAGATCCTTTCCTTCCTTCGCTTTCCTTTCCCGTTCGGCTTTCGTCTCGGCGAGTAAACGTCGAACCTTTTCCTTTTCCGTCTCGATA
>Ga0209342_10003560_pt1 | contig 16392 bp, 17 predicted proteins | sample RifCSP16_2_FD_184023 | JGI IMG/M metagenome (GOLD analysis project Ga0209342, IMG submission 184023) | Soil microbial communities from Rifle, Colorado - Rifle CSP2_sed 16_2 (SPAdes) (version 2) | ecosystem: Environmental > Terrestrial > Deep subsurface > Rock core/Sediment | place: Rifle... | reverse complement strand
TCGGGATAGGGTTCGTGATCCTGTTCATCATCGGGCCGATATTTCTGACCGGTGACACGCCCAGCCGGGGTGATTCGATAGAGGACATCAGGAAGTTCTTTGCCGACGACGGTGAAATGTACCTGGTAGGAGACTACATCGGCGGTATCGCGTTCGTCTTCTTTTTTCTGCCCTACCTGGTGACGCTGCGCTGGGTGCTCGGTTCCGGCGAGGGCTGGCCGCCCATCTGGTCCTGGCTAACCGTGCTCGGTGGCGTGAGCATGCTGGTCCTGGGGGGCACGTCGGCTGTGTTCTTTGGTACGCTGGCGATATCGGCTGATAACCCGGAGATGATTGACGATTCGTCGGTGCGCCTGCTCATGGAAATGAGTACTTACGCCTTCACGGGTTTTAGCCTTACGCTGGCGCTCTTTGTCGCCTCGGCATCGCTAGTGGTCTTGAGGACAGGCGTCCTCTGGCGCTGGCTTGCCGCGCTGGGCCTTCTCGCGGCCATACTCCTGGTAATCGGAGCGTCCTGGCCGATCGACGGAGACGAAGAAGGCGCGTTTGCCATCCCTGGATTCATCGGCGCCCCGTTGACATTGCTCTGGATACTCCTCTCCTCGATCAAGATGATCATGATGAAGGAAGAGCCCGCGCCGACCGAACGAGCTGCGACGGCGTAAACAAACCGGCCCCGCCAACCTCGCCCGCTCTCAGTCGAGGCTATTTCCGTCTCGACGGAGTCTCTTCTCGCCATCTGACATAGGTTTGCGGTTTGCAGGTTCGCCGGCTTGCCGTCGTCTTATTGTCTGTCTCCGGCGCAGGTCGTATACTACTCAGCGGCCTTTCCCGCCCTATTGTTTAGTTGTGTAAGTAGGTAATCGCTATGAAGGTATCCGTCCTGCAGGAGAACTTCTCCAAAGGTCTCTCGGTCGTCGGCCGCGCCGTCCCCTCGCGCAGCACCCTCCCGCAGGCCTCGCACGTCTTGCTCGCCACAGACGAGGGGCGCCTGAAGCTCATCGCCACGGACCTGATGATGGCCACCACGTGCTGGATCGGCGCGCAGGTGGAGGAAGAAGGTTCGGTCACCGTCCCCGCCAGGCTCCTGACCGACTTCGTGACCTCCCTCCCGAACGAGCGCATCGACCTCACCGTCCCCGCGCGCGGCCGCCAGCTCCACATCAGCTGCGCCCGCAACGACGCGACGATGGCCGGCATGGACGCGGCCGATTTCCCGCCCGTTCCCGCCGTCGCCGACGGCCTGTCGCTAACTCTTGATCCGAAGACGCTGCGCAAGGCGATTTCGCAGGTGCAGTTCGCCGCCGCCGCTGACGACACACGGCCCGTCCTCACCGGCGTGCACACCCTCGCCGAGGGCCGCGAGCTTACGCTGGCCGCCGCCGACGGCTTTCGGCTCGCGGTCCACACGCTGCCGCTGAAGCAGGAAGTCGCGGAGCGCGTAGAGGTCATCATCCCCGCGCGCGCCTTACGAGAGATCGAACGCCTCATCGCTGACGAGAGCGAGGAGGTCGAGATGGCGTTCAACAGTGGCCGGTCACAGGTGCTCTTCCGCCTGACTGATGTGGAGGTCGTCGCTACTCTGATACAGGGCACGTTCCCGAACTACGGCCAGCTCATCCCCTCGTCCTACGCCACAAAGACCACGATTGACATGCGCCAGTTCCTCCAGGAGACGCGCATCGCTGCCATCTTCGCGCGTGACGGCGCCGGCATCGTGCGCATTCAGCTCGAGCCCGGCGAGGGCTCAGAGACAGGCAAGATGACGGTCTCCGCCCGCGCCGAGGAGATCGGTGAGCACCGCGGCGACATCGACGTCAAGGTCGAAGGCGAGGCATCGAAGATCGCCTTCAACAGCAGGTACCTCCAGGACGTCCTCTCCGCACTCGACGACGTGAGCGAGATCGCGCTGGAGACCACGAGCCCATCGAGCCCCGGCGTCCTGCGCCCCATCGGCAACGACCGCTACGTCCACGTCGTGATGCCGATGTTCGTGCAATGGTAGCTAGATTCTGCAGGATAGCCCCTGGCGTATCATCATGAAAAAGAGCGATCGTCCAAGTGGACGACCGCTAGTCGTGGAGTAATCGTCCCTGCTATGTGCGGTATGATGCCGCTTTGAATTGAGCCGACGTCACATTGCCGCCGATGTTGTATACGCAGATGCCATCAACCGCTCAGCGCAGCGAAACTTAGAGGTCACCGTGCTTCGTCGTCGACTAACCTCTCGATCGGCTGCGAGACGGGTCGTGGAGGTCCGTTTCCATCCGGAGGCCTCGCCACTTATCAGGGTGTCGCTGTCGCGGTAACCGTGTCCGTCGGTTGAGGCGCTGGCGTCTCCGGCTCCTCCGTCGGCACCGGCTCTTCCGTCGGCTCCGGTTCGGGCGTCTCAGTCTCCTCGGGGGTCGGCTCCGGTGTCGGGGTCGCTTCGGCCTCTATCTGGAATGGCCCGACGTGCACCGTAGCTGTCCACTCCCCGTCCTCTGTCTGCGTTCGCAGATGGAAGTACCAGTCTCCGGGCTCTAACTCCGGGCTCGTCGCTTCCGTGGCAGCGCCGGAAAGGTCCCCCACTTCGTCCGGCAGCTCGAACCTCTCCTCACTCCAGGTCACGGAGTACGCCCTCACGCCGTCTTGCCTGGACCACACCATGCCGACCACGTTGTCTGTCGAAGGTTGGCCGATTTCGTGGCTGGTGCTACGGACGTCGTCGGGATCCTGTGGCCCACCATCGTCGCCCGAGGCGAGCAGTATCGCCAAAGGCACGCCGATTAGCAGAATCGCGAGCACAGCCAGGCCGATCACCAGCGGCCACCGCCTGTGTCGCTCCTCGTGGACCGGCGCCGGGACTGTCGCGGGTGGCACGTCAGCCGCCACGACGTTGCCCCAGATCACCTCCCGGAGTCCGGCCGTCGCCGCCACGAGCGTGAAGGCTGCCAGCACTTCGATTGCTGACGGCAGACCCACAGCATTCGCCTGGCAGCGCGCGCATACTTCCAGGTGCTTCTGCACTGCCTGTCGCAGTTCCGGCGTCGTCTCCGGCCCGGTCGAACGGGCGAGATGCGGCCCGAGGTCCGGGCAGTCGCCGGCCGCCTTTGCGTATCAGCCAGCTCGAGGCGGTCGTCCGCTCCAGCGACTCACGTAGACCCGCCAGCATCTGCTCGGCGCCGTCAGCCCGCATACCCATCGCCGCGGCGATCTCGGCGGGGCTCAGGCCGCGTCGCACGTTCATGTCCAGGACCGAGTACTCTCGTGGGCCGAGCTCGGTCGCTGACTCCCAGACGAGTTCCCTCTGCTCTCTGTCCGGCTCTATCGCCTGCCCGTTCGGCGTCCGCGCGGCTTCGACCTCGACGAACGAAGGCATTGGCCTGGCCTGATCTGTGCGCTGGCCTTCGAGCGGAGGCCGCTCCGCTGGTTCGACGATAGCGGCATTCCGGGCCACGGTGAAGAGCCAGGCTCCCACGCTCGGAGGTACATCGCCCCGGCCCAGGCTCTCCCGGGCGCCCACGAACGTCGCTTGGACGACATCCGCCGCCCGGTCGGTCTCGCGCAGCGTCCGGACCGCGAAGTCGTAGACGCTCTCGAAGTAGCGGTCATACAGCGCTGCAAACGCCCGTTGATCGCCGTTCGCCGCGCCGATCGCCAGTTCGCGGTCTGTCTGTCCCCCGTATCCGCCGGTCACCATCACACCAGGCTCCTCACGGTCGCGCTCGGCCCTTGTGAATTACGGCTTCCAGGGCTGCCCTGTCTTCGTATCCTGGGTCATGAAATACTAACGTGGGGCGAGAGCTGAACAAGTGGTGGCCGCCCGGCTCTCCGTGCTAGTTCGGCATCTCGCCCTGCTGTTGGGAGGTGGGGGTTTCGGGCTGGTCCCACGTAACCTGCTCCCGGGTAGCGTCAATGGGGTGCACCAGTATGTACACTATCGGTCCGATGATGGGCAAGAAGATAATAACGAGGAGCCAAATCACCTTGTGCACCGCGCTCGCCTTTCGTATGAAAAGGTCAGCGAGCGCGAAACCCCAGAGCATGATCAGGGGAAGGACCACGAAGAACACGATGAACATCGCCCCCAGCACATCCCAGAACGTCGAGAGAAGAATCATACCTTCGGATACTCCTTTCGGGCTCCGCTTTGCCGGGTGCCGATCGCCGAGGTAACCGGGGTGTAGATGGTGGCGACCGACTGGCGCCGCCGCGTCGGGTACGAGTATGCTTCAGGCGGATCGCTACCGCATCCCAAGACCTAAGTACGTGAATAACAATTCCTAGTTACTGTCCAAACTAATTAGGAGTGGTTACGAATCTACGTAGGCTTGACCATGCCCTTTCCGGCATCATTCCATATTCTCAAACGTGCCGGTGCAGCCCTTCGCCGTGGAGCGATCGGTCATAGGTTCGCTGCTCGGGCTGCGTGTCTTAAAGAAGGTGCCATGCGCAAGAATCAGAGCGTGACCCCGCCGCGCTTCCCCAGCGCTTCATAAGCCGATGCGCGGTTGATCGTCGCTCTTTTGGTCGCCCCGGGTGGGATTCTTTCCGTGCCGGCTGCGCTTGCTGTCTGGCAGGAGAGTAAGATACTTGGCGAAGATAGATTTGTGTCTGCTCGTGCCACTGAAAGACCCGAACCGTCGGGCATCGCCCGAACTGACTGAGCCAGCCATTGCCACCGGGGGCAGCGCCCCCGGGTCAAAATGAGAGGTGACGACATGCGATCCCTTGCTGCCATAATCCTTGCCAGTCTCGGGCTTCTGCTTTCTGTTCCTGCCAGCGTTTCCGCGTGGCAGGAACGCACCATATACGACGAGGACGAGTTCGTCGCAACGATGGACGAAGCCCTGACAGAGGAAGAGGTACAGGTCGCGCTGGCCTCGAGGCTGACAGATACGATCATCCAGCAGGCGGAGATACAGGACAGGATCGGCACGCTGCTCCAGAAGTTGGAGGAGGAGGGCCCAGAGGGGATCCCAGAAGGCGTTACCCTGCTGGAGGGGCCGCTGACAAGGGTGGCGCGCGAGGCGATATACCGTGCAGTGCTGAGGACGCTGGAAGAGGAACCGCTGGAGAGAGTGCGCGATGCAGCCCTGCGCGCGACGCATCGGGCGGTCACGGCCCTCATAGACGATGATGTGGAGCTCCTTGCGGCTGAGGGCAACAAGGTAGTCCTCAACCTCAGGCCGATCGTGGAAGAGGCGATCAAGGAGATCGGGGGTCAGCGCGGCGAGAAGTTCTTGAATAATCTGGACCTTCCCGAAGATGCGGGGAAGATCGTGCTATTCGAGCGGTCAGACAGCAACACGAAGGCTACCCGACTGTTGTTCTGGTGGCTGCGCCAGTCCTGGCCGGCCGTGCCGATAACGGTGATCTGCCTGTTCGCGGCGGCGATTCTGATTTCGCGAAGCTGGAGGAGGTCCATAATCGCAGTTGGTGTGGCGCTTGCGGCTCTTACCGCGGTGACCGTGCTGGCTGTTTCTCTGGCCGGAACCATCGCCGCAGATGCGCTGGCGCAGAGACCCGAGGGCGAAGAGGCGATCAAGGCCGCCTACAACGTGGTGGTCGATAGCTTTAAGCGGCAACAGATGTTCATCGTTCTGATAGGTGTCGCAATGGCTGGCGGTGGATGGGCAGCCGGAGAGTCACGGCTGATTCGGGCGGTGCGTTCGCGGGGAGCCGCGCGAGCTGGTGAGGCATTCGACTTCCGCGAGTGGGTGGCGGACCATCTGTTCGCGCTGCGGGCGGCCGGGCTGGTGGCCGGAGCGCTTCTGTTTATCATCTGGCCCGATCCCGGGGCGCGGTTCGCCTTGACGGTGTTTGGGCTGGCAGGGCTGTACCTGCTCCTCCTTGCGGTGATCGTTAGTGAGGCGGAATGGGCTGTCAGGGCAAGGGCCTATGCAGCCGAGTTTCGTGATCGTTCTTTCGGCACGGGGCCGTCCGGCGAAGGCGGGGGATCCGCCGCAAGCTGGGTGGCCAGGAGGGCGGGGGCGATCCGCTTGGCCCTGATTATCCTGGGCGTCGTGTTGCTCCTGTTATGGCCAGATGTACGCTTTTCGACGGTGGCCGTCGTCGTGGTAGTGGAGCTCTTGTTGTTCGCGGGAATCGACGCGCTGGCCGGCAGGGAGAACGCACGGAGCAACGGGCCACCCGAATGAGAATGGCTGACGCCAACGAGGGATAAGAATAACGCCGTCGCCGACCGGCCGACGCGGGTTCAGACGGGGGCAATCCTCTGATGCGCTCGTAGCTCCAGCGGCTTGTCTTGACTCCGCCGGCAGGCAACGATCGTGGGCGCTCGCGATCTGCCTATTGACAAGACGGACGAAGTGTATTACAAGAATTGACTGCGGACACGCGGCCGTTGGTATGGAATCGTCAACCAATCCCGTAAGAGCCGCTATCCACGCGAGTTGTGTAGTTAGTGCGTACTGGGGAGCCTAATGATCACGTTACGACGCAGATGGGGGGATCAGGCGGTCCGGCACGCCGAAATGGTGGCCGCGCGGGCGATTCGACAGGCTGAGACGATCAGCGAGTCGCTTCTCGACGCGCTCTCAGATGAAGTGGCAGTGGTAGACGTCTCCGGCCGCATCGTAGCGGTGAACGACGCCTGGAAGCGTTCCGCAGCGAACAACGGTGATCCGAAACCGGGGCATGCTGGGGTAGGGAGGAACTACCTGGACGTCTGGCGCGGGTCGGCCGAGGTGGGAGCCGAACTGGCAGAAGAAGCGTTGCGTGGCATCGAAGGGGTCCTGAACGGGACTACCGCACAATTCTCCCTGGAGTACGCTTGTCCTTCGCGCACGGAACGACGCTGGTTACTGCTGACGGCGACACCGCTCCTGACAGATGTACTGGGCGCAGTGATCTCCCAACGCGATATCACGGAGGCGAGGATGGCCCGGGACGCACTCAACCTCGGTGCCGGGTTGCAGCCGAGAGAGCTGTCGCAGCCGTTCCTTCCAACCCTCACCAGGAACCTCGCCACCGCGCTGAACGTGCGCCACGCCTTCGTGGCTGATCTCATCGACGAAGAGAGCCGAACCGTCCGGATTCTATCGCACTGGGCCGGCACTGCGTACGGTGAAAACCTGGAATACGCCATTGGCGGGACGCCGTGTGAACAGGTCCTTCAAGGGCGGCTATGTTATTTCGACTCGAACGTCCAGGATAGATTTCCGAGAGACTTCTGGCTGGAGCAGATAGGCGCCGAGGCCTACATGGCAATCCCACTCTTCGACCAGGCCGGACGGCCGTTGGGCTGCATGGGAATCGTACACGACGGCGCGCTGAAGGAGGATACTCCGAGAGAATCAATCCTGCGCATGTACGCGGCGCGCGCAGCCTCCGAGGTGGATCGGAGGCGAAGCGAATCCAAATTGAGGTATCAGGGACAACTTATCGCAAACGTTCATGACGCGATTATCAGCACGGATCAGCACTGGCGGCTGGTATCGTGGAACCACGCGGCGGCGCAAATCTACGGCTGGCAAGAGGCGGAGGTCCTCGGGCGGCCAGTGTACGAAGTGCTAGGCACAGAGTTCGCTGGCCTGGACCCTGCCCAGGTCAGGCTGGATCTCGAGCAGAGTGGAAGATTCTCGGGACAGGTGGTTGAGTACCACAAGGGCGGGGAACCGATCGATATTGAAGCCACGATAACGGCGCTCAAAGACGATCACGGCAGACTGACTGGTTATGTGACGGTCAACCGGGACGTCACCGAGCGCGAGCGGGCAGGCGACGCTCTGCGCCAGGCCGAGGCGAAGCGCAGCGCGTTGCTGGAGGCAATACCCGACATGATGTTCACTCTCGCGGCGGATGGAACCTACGTCGGCTACACCCCCGCGGAGGGGATTGAACCCCATGTGCCGCTGCACAAGTTCCTGGGCAAGAACGTCAGCGAGATCATGCCCCAACTCGTTGCGGTGCAATGCATGAGCGCCATCGAGGCCGCCCTGCAGTCCCGGCGAGTCCAGTCTTTCGAGTATCAGCTTGACATCGGCGGGGACACGCGCGATTTCGAGGCGCGTATCGTGCCAAGCGGCGCGGAGGAAGTCCTGGCCATCGTGCGTGACTATACGGCGCAGAGGCGGCAAGAGCGCGCAGATGCAAGCCGTCGTGAGATCGAGGAGCTCGAAGGCAAAGTGGAGCGCCAAATGATCCGCAGGAATCCCTATAGCCTTACCTTCCGTGAATTCACGGTCCTGAATCTGGTCGCCGCTGGGGTCGCCGATAAGGAGGTCGCTGACCGGCTGTCGCTCAGCATCTTCACGGTGAACAAGCATGTAGCCAACATCCTTGGCAAGATGAACGCTCTGTCCCGGACGGAGGCGGCAGTGCGCGCCCAAAAGGAAGGCCTGCTCCCGTGACCGGCGGCTGCAATGACGGCTGATTTCGCGATCTGACCTCGCCACGATCTACGGCGCGTAACGAACAATCGTTAGGTATCTACCTAGCTCTCACCATGCCGCGCAAGCCGCGCTCGCCGATAGTGCGCTCAGGCCCTCGGATGAGGTGAGCCGATAACCCCCGAGGGTGGGCAAGGAGGCGAGCATGGAACAGTCCCAGAGCGCCGTCAGCGTGATCGCCGCGTTCTACAGCAACGAAGACGAGGCGAATCTTGTACTGAAGAGTCTCCAGCAGATGCAGAAGGAAGGCGCCGTCAAACTCCTGGATGCGGCGGTGATGGTGCGCGACGAGGCGACCAAGAAGCTCAAGATAAAGGAGACGGCCGAGGTAACACCTCGAAAGGGGGCTGCCGGTGGCGCAATCGTCGGCGGCATCATCGGTGTCATCTTTCCGCCGTCGATCCTCGCCACGGCCGCCATCGGCGCCGCGGCGGGCGCTGCTCTTGGTCATTTCACGGACCAGGGGTTCAAGAATAACCTCCTGAAGGAGATCGGCGAGAACCTGCCGCCGGGCGGCTCCGCGATCGTGGCGGTGGTGGAGGAAACATGGTTTGAGCAGCTATCCGCGGTGCTCCGGGGCTATTCGCAGGTTGCCCGCTACGCGGTCGACGCCGATGCGGCAGCGCGGCTCACGTCGCGGACGCAATAGTTGGAGCGAAGGCCTGAGTAACGGAAGAACTAGTAAAGGAGTATAGAATTGCATGCAGTTATCCTGACCACGTTCTGGGAGGTTCTGGCGTGGCTAACCATGGCCTCCTTCCTGGTACTGGCTCTTGCTATGTTCGTCTGGGCGTTTGTGGATATCTTCAAACGCCGGGACCTGTCGGGATGGGGCAAGGCGGGGTGGATTTGCCTGGTCTTCATCGTCCCGCTGATCGGAGTGCTCATCTACGTAGGGACTCGGCCGCGATACGGCACCTATGAGCCCGAGGTTGCGTGGGCGCCGCAATCGAATGTGCGCATGTCGCCGACGGAGGAGGTCGCCTACGCCAAGCAGCTGCTCGACCAGGGAACGATCACAGAGGCTGAGTTCGAGGAGATCAAATGGAACGCCATGCACTGATTAGAGGGAAAAGCGGTTCCATCCAGGGCTCGGCCGCTGATGTGGCTGCGCGACGTGAGCTGAACGATCCCCTGAACTGCGAATAGAGGAAGAAATGTGCCTCGTATTGACCATGATCTTCCTGGGTCCCAGGGCAGGAATTATCTTCTGGTGGCTCGTCAATCCGGGACGCTGGGACCGCGCGTTCGACACGTTCATCTGGCCGTTCCTGGGGTTCCTCTTGCTGCCATGGGTGACGCTCATGTTCGTGATCGTGGCGCCCACCGGCAATGTCGATGGCTTTGACTGGTTCTGGCTTGGTCTGGCTTTCCTTGGTGACCTCTTCTCGTATAGCGGCGGCGTCGGCGGCCGGCGCAGCGTCCCCGGCTATCCGGCCGGCTACTAGCGGAAACGATGGGCAGCCCATATGCCCATGGAGCGAACTGCCCCGTCGGATTGAGCAGTGTTTTTGAGGAAGGGAGAAACTCTCGTGTCGAAGTGGATTGGATATACGGTGATCGCGGCCATTGTTGCGCTCGCCGTGGCCTGCTCCGGTGATGACGAAAGCGACGCAACGCCGACACCCTCCGTGTGCGACCAGGCCGACGCTGTCCGGCAATCGGTTGAAGGCCTGGCGGACCTCAACGTTATTGCCTCGGGAACAGACGAGTTGACGGCGTCGGTTGACGAAGTGAGGACCGAAGTGCAGGCCCTCAGACAGACGGTGTCGGACGAGATACGGCCCGAGGCAGAGGCGCTTGAGACTGCGGTGGACGACGCGAAGGAGACGCTCTCCAACATCGATAGCGACGCCAAGCTTAGCGAAAAGATCGCGGATGTCGAAACCGCGCTCGGAGGTATCGCCGCCGCCGCAGCGGCCCTGGCGGCGGCGCTCAACAACGAGTGCTCGTAAGGAGGAATAGCGTCTAATAGCCAATCTAGGTGGTCACACCTCGAGAGGGAGAGCGCTCATTCGAGTGATCAGGTAGCCGTGACGAAGAAAGGAGATAACCATGCCACCACTACTGAGAAGAGTAGGTCCCGGTCCGGGGCCGTCACCGGCGAAACGGACAGTGCGCCGGGCCGCCACCCCCGGCGTGGGCGCCCCAGGCCCCGGCGTCGCGCCCGGCCCTGGCCGGCCCGGCCCCGTCGGGCCTTCGCCCGCAAAGCGAGTCACTCGGCGAACCGTGCGGCGGGCTCTGTAGCAGCCGGATCGCAAAGCCAAGTAAAGCTGCATCCAAGAAGGAGCTAATCGATGACAGACGAAATCCAGCGGAGCGTCTTACCGATCCCCGACCGCGCGTACGTGGGGTTGACCACCTACGACGCGAAGGACCCCGATACGAGCTTTCCGCCGATCCGCGAAATCCGGCCGCCGGAGGGCGCGCCGAACGTCCTCGTCGTCCTGATCGACGATTGCGGGTTCGGGGCGTCCAGCGCTTTCGGCGGGCCGATCAACACGCCCGTGGCGGAGAAGCTGGCAGCGAACGGTCTCAAGTACAACCGCTTTCACACGACAGCACTCTGCTCCCCGACGCGCGCCGCGCTCCTGAGCGGCCGCAATCATCATACGGTGGGCATGGGCTCGATCACCGAGCTCGCGACTTCCGCACCGGGCTACAGCTCGCTGCGGCCGAACACCTGCGCGCCGCTGGCGGAGACGCTGAAGCTGAACGGGTATTCGACGGCGCAGTTCGGGAAGTGTCATGAGGTGCCGGTGTGGCAGACGAGCCCCATGGGGCCGTTCGACAACTGGCCCAGTGGCGGCGGCGGCTTCGAATACTTTTACGGCTTCATCGGCGGCGAGACTAACCAGTACGCGCCGGCGCTCTACCACAACACGACGCCGGTTGAGCCAGACCGCACGCCGGAGGAAGGGTACCACCTTACCGAGGACATGACGGACCGCGCAATCGATTGGGTACGCCAGCAGAAGGCCCTGATGCCGGACAAGCCGTTCTTCGCCTACTTCGCGCCCGGAGCGACACACGCCCCGCACCACGTTGCGCCCGAGTGGTCCGCGAAGTACAAAGGCAAGTTCGACCAGGGTTGGGACAAGCTTCGCGAGGAGACGTTCGCCCGGCAGAAGCAGGTTGGCGTCATCCCGCAGGACGCAGAACTCACCCCCCGGCCGCCAGAGATCCCCGCCTGGGATCAGATGGCTGACGACCTCAAGCCGGTGCTGGCGCGCCAGATGGAGGTTTTCGCCGGGTTCCTCGAGCATACCGACCATCACATCGGGCGTCTGCTGGACGCCATCGAAGATCTCGGTGTTCTCGATAACACGCTGGTCTACTACATCATCGGCGACAACGGCGCTTCCGCGGAGGGCACGGTCAACGGGACGTTCAACGAACTGCTGATGCTCAACGGGGCGAGCGCACTCGAGACCGTGGACTTCATGGCAGCGCGCGTCGACCTGTTCGGTACGTCGGCGGCTTACAACCACTACGCCGTGGGCTGGGCGCACGCGATGGACACGCCTTACCAGTGGACGAAGCAGGTGGCTTCACACTGGGGCGGCACCCGAAACGGAACCATCGTCCACTGGCCCGTCGGATTCAAGGCGAGGGGCGAGACACGAACTCATTTCAGCCATGTTATCGACGTCGCCGCAACGGTGCTCGATGCGGCGGGCATTCCTGAGCCAACGTTCGTTCATGGAGTGCAGCAAATACCCCTGCACGGCAAGAGCATGGTACCTACCTTCGACAACGGTTCAGCGCCGGAGCACCGAGAGACACAGTATTTCGAGATGTTCGTGAACCGCGGCATTTACCACAAGGGATGGACAGCAGTCACGCGGCACAGCACTCCCTGGGTAATGGCGGCGATGCCTGCATTTGACGATGACGTGTGGGAGCTGTACGGGCCGGGCGACTGGACGCAGTCACATGACCTGGCGAAGGAGCAGCCGGAGAAGCTCAAAGAACTACAGCGTCTTTTCTTGATCGAGGCGGCGAAGTACAACGTGCTGCCCCTGGATGATCGACGCATTGAGCGTTTCAATGCCAACCTGGCCGGCCGACCGACGCTGATCAAAGGCAAGTCCCAGATACTCTTCGGCGGCATGGGGCGGCTGAGCGAGAACTCGATCGTCGTTACGAAGAACAAGTCGCACTCTGTGACGGCGGAGATCGTGGTGCCGGAGGGCGGGGCCAAGGGCGTGATCGTGGCCCAGGGCGGCGCCTTCGGCGGCTGGAGTCTGTACGCAAAAGACGGGAAGCCGGCGTACTGCTACAACCTGTTCGGATTGCAGCGGTTTAAGGTCGCCGGAGACGCGGCTATTCCTGCCGGGGAGCACCAGGTGCGTATGGAGTTTAAGTACGATGGCGGCGGCCTGGCCAAGGGCGGCACCGCGACTCTTTACCTGGACGGGAAGGAGGCCGGGTCCGGCCGCATCGACGCCACGGTGCCGATGTGCTTCTCGGCGGACGAAACGACGGACGTCGGGTCGGACACTGCCACGCCCGTCAGCGACGACTACGGGCCGAGGGACAGCAAGTTCACAGGCCGCGTGCGCTGGGTGCAGATCGACATCGACGAGGCGGCGGAAGACCTGGACCATCTGATCACGCCGGAAGAGCGCCTTCGCATCGCGATGGCGCGGCAGTAGGACGACCCCGAAAGGCAATGGCGCATCAATCATGGTAAGCGATGCCACGGCCCGGCTCTCGCGGCCGGCCAACAGGCCGGCGGGGTTCCACGTCCTGGCGAAGCCCACCGGGGCTGCGTGCAACCTGGACTGCGAGTACTGCTTCTTCCTCTCGAAGGAGGCGCTTTACCCCGGCAGCCGGTTCAGAATGGGCGATGATGTGGTGGAGTCGTATATCCGGCAGGTGATAGAGTCGCAGCCGGGGCCTCACGTCTCCATCGCCTGGCAGGGCGGCGAACCCACTCTGATGGGGCTGGACTTCTTCCGCCTCGCCCTGGATCTTGTGCACAAGTACGCCCGCCCGGGCATGACGGTTGAGCATACACTTCAGACGAACGGCACTCTGCTCAATGACGAATGGTGCGAGTTCTTCCGCGCGCACAACTTCCTCATTGGCCTCTCACTCGATGGCCCCCGTGAGATGCACGACGCTTACCGGGTCGACAAGGGTGGACGTCCCACGTTCGACAAGGTGATGGGTGCAGCGAGGCTAATGCAGACGCGCGGGGTGGAGTTCAACATCCTCTGCACGGTCAATGCAGCGAATGCCGGTCATCCGCTCGAAGTCTACCGCTTCTTTCGCGACGAGGTGAAAACGCAGTTCATTCAGTTCATCCCCATCGTGGAGCGGGCGACGCCCGAGCTTCTCCCCATGGCGAACGAAGGCTGGGGCCACCGCCACCAGAAGCGGCCGCTCTACGTGCAGGAGGGAAGCCTGGTCACCCGGCGCACGGTACCAGCGGAGCAGTGGGGCGGCTTCCTGATCGCCGTCTTTGACGAGTGGGTGCGACGCGATGTGGGCAAGGTGTTTGTCCAGATGTTCGACGCGGCGCTGGCAGCGTGGATGCGCCTCCCTTCCTCGATGTGCATCTTCAGCGAGACCTGCGGCGACGCCCTCGCCCTGGAGCACAACGGCGACCTCTACTCGTGCGACCACTTCGTGGAACCGGACTACCGTCTCGGCAACATTCAACACGAATCGATGATCGAGTTGGTCGCGTCGGACCGCCAACGGCGGTTCGGGCAGGACAAGAGCGATACCTTGCCGAAGTACTGCCGGGAATGCGAAGTGCGCTTCGCCTGCAACGGTGAGTGCCCGCGCAACCGCTTCATCGCAACACCGGATGGCGAACCGGGCCTCAACTATCTCTGTGCAGGATACAAGGCCTTCTTCAATCACATCGACCGGCCGATGCGGTTGATGGCCGAACTGCTGGCGCAAGGCCGTTACGCGGACGAGGTGATGGGGATCCTGTCCGACGAGGAACGCTGGCTCATGACAGTCGTTGAGAAGGCCGGACGGAACGATCCCTGCCCTTGCGGGAGTGGGATGAAGGTGAAGCGCTGCCACGGCCAGAGGTCTTCCGCAGAACAGATCGACATTGACGAAGCCGCAGAAGACCTGGACCATCTGATCACGCCGGAAGAGCGCCTTCGCATCGCGATGGCGAGACAGTAGCAGTAATAGCAGAGTTCGATCAACAGAGCTCTAGGAGAAAGGAGAAGCAGGTGCAGATGCAAGAGATCAGGACTAGTGGATGGGTGGTGTTCGCCGCCGTCTTGATGATGATGGCTGGCATGTTCGGCATGATCAACGGCCTCATAGCGTTGCTCAAGGACGAGGTATACGTCGTCGGTCCGGAACGGCTCGTGGTGTTCGACTTCACGCAGTGGGGCTGGATCCATCTCATCCTCGGAGCGGTGGTGTTCTGCGCGGGGCTGGCGGTCCAGAGCGGGGCGCTGTGGGCGAGATTAGTCGGCGTCCTGCTGGCGGTCATGCACGCGACCTCGCAGATCGCCTGGATCGAAGCCTATCCGTTCTGGGCGCTCACCACCATCGGCCTCGATATCATAGTTATTTACGCTTTGCTAGTGCATGGTGAGGAAGAGGCGGAAACCGCCGCCTGAGGAAGACCGAAAATTTAGACCCCCAACGACACACCATTAACACAGCGGCAGGTGAAATGGTAGAATCGGCGTTGCCGCGCGCCCACCGTGGCCCCAACAACATGCAGTGAACAGGAGGTAGAGGATGGCAGAAATAGGACCCGTAGAGTACATTGCCGTGGCCTTTCCCGGCAACAAGTTCACCGGCAAGATCACTCCGGCGTTGAAGGAGCTCGTGGACTCGGGCACTATCCGGATAATCGACCTGGCGTTCGTCAGCAAGGACGCCGATGGAAACGTCCTCGCCATGGAGTTGGAGGAGCTGGACTCGGACGCCGGGCAGGCGTTCCAGACTCTAGAGGCTGAAGTCGGTGAGCTCGTGAATGAGGCGGACCTGAAGGCGATCGGGGCCGGGCTGGAACCAAACTTCTCGGCGGCGGTCCTGGTCTGGGAGGACGTCTGGGCCGCGAAGTTCGCCAACGCTGTCCGAGGCGCCGGAGGCGTGCTGATCGATCGTCAGGTCATACCCCATGACGTGGTGCAGGCGGCATTCGAATACTCGAACCAGAAGTAGTAACAAGGGAGAGCTAAAGGAGGTATTGCATCATGAGGATGCGACGTAGAGGACCCGGATTGCTCATGACGGCGGCCGTGGTAGGTGGGGCGGCTCACATGGGTGCAAAGAGTGCCCAAAAGGGTCAGGCCCAGCAATCCCACGAGCAGGAACAGAGTCAACAGATCGCTGAGCTCCAGGCGCAGCAGGCAGCCCAGCAAGCGGCGGCCCAGGCGCCGCCTCCGCAGGCCGCACCGCCGCCCGCGGCTGTCGCAGCCGAGCCCGACTACATGGCGGAACTGGAGAAGCTGGGGCAACTCAAGGCGCAAGGAATCATCACGGAAGAGGAGTTCCAGGCCAAGAAGAAGCAGATCCTGGGGATATAACTCCCTGAGTCGCTCAGCGCGAGGAGACACAGGCGTCCGGGTCGACGCAGCGGTTTTCCGCACTCGCGTCCGTCGAGAAGTGGCTCCGCCAGAACAACAGGCTTCTAACCATTGGCGTTAGTCTGGTTGGCGCGTTCTTTGCTACAAGGGACTCGCCGGCATCGGCGTGATGTGAAGGGAGAACTTGGTTGCTGAAGTTAATGGCGATCATACTTCTGATTGCGCTGTTCCCCGGCCTCGTGATCGGGATCGTCCTGGGGCTGCTCGTGCATCCCCTGTTCTTCTTGCTTCTCATCCTGTTGGTCCTGGTCCTTCCCGCTATCACGGTCGTTCGCCGGTAGGCAGAGGCGGCGTGGATGGGGCAATCCTGGGCCACTCTTAGGCACGTCGGACATTTGCGCATCAACTGCAAGGGAGCGCAATGTGGCCGGCCCCGGCGCTCGAAACCGTTGCCAATCGATGATCCGTCAGGC